>FSZS01000465.1_pt1 | contig 12172 bp, 9 predicted proteins | sample 1638881 | NCBI WGS metagenome assembly FSZS01 (sample SAMEA3914813, study PRJEB12502) | metagenome | biome: forest; material: soil | place: Canada | collected 2011-07-07 | depth 0.3 m
CTTCTTGGCGGCGTCGGCGTCGATGAGTGCCTGGATCTGCTTGTTCACGCCCTGCAGGAGCGTCTTGGCGTCGGCGTTCTTGTCGGTGAGCACAGCCTGAACCACCGAGTCGAGCGCTGCGTAGAGCTCCTGTGTGTGCTTGTTGGGCTCAGGAACGAGGTTCGTGTCGAAGATCTTGTCTGTGAACGGAGCGACGTTCGACAGCGGGATGTTCACCTCGGGCTTGATCCAGGAGAGCGTCTGATCGTAGGTGGCCTTGTCGAAGACCGGCAGTGTCGGAACACCGACGGGCTGGTTCGAGGAGGCGAGCACCTTCGCGTCGGCGACGGCCTGGGTCTGGTCGAGCAGCTTCTGCATGTAGTAGAAGTCGATCCACTTGACGGCGGCCGTCTTCTGGGCTGCGCTCGACTTGGGGCTGACCGCAGCGACGTTTCCGCCGACGAGCGCGCCTGCATCCGCGGAGCTGGACAGCGGAAGGGTGGTGAGCCCGTAGTTCTTCGGGTCAACATGGTCCTGCTGAACCAGTGCGGTGAGCACGTCGGATCCACTGGGGTACATGGCGATCTGGCCAGCGCCGAAAGCCTGGTTGATGCCCGTCCAGTCAAGCAGGAAGTTGCTGCCCACCGAGTTGTCGCTCCAGCGCATGTCGTGCAGGAATTGCAGCGCCTCCTTGGTCTGCGGGTTGTTGGTGGTGACCTTGGTCTTGCCGCCGCTCACCGTCTCCATACGACCGCCGCGCGTGTAGGTGGTCGTGGTGAGTTCCCAACCGCCCGTGTTGCCCTTCGTCATCTGCATGTAACCGGCGACGCCAGGAAGCTTCTGCGCGATCGTCTTGGCGTCGGCGCGCACTTCGTCCCAGGTTGTCGGTGGCTTGTTGGGGTCGAGCCCGGCCTTGGTGAAGAGGTCACGGTTGTACGAAAGACCCATCGCGTACGGTCCGTACGGGATGCCGTAGATCTTGTCGCCGGATTTGGCGACCGCGAGCACGTTCTGGTTGAACTTGCCTGCGTACGACAGCGCCTTCACCTCGGCAGTGATGTCGGCGAGCTGCCCGGCCTGCAGCAGAGACTGCGAGTCGGTGAACGGCACGTTGAACACGTCGGGAAGGGTGCCGCCTGCGAGTTGAGTCGCAAATGTCGGGCCTGTCCACTGATATTCGACCGATTTGATGCTGACGTTCGGATTCGCCTTCTCGAACTCCTTGACCCGGTCGTCGAAAGCCTTGAATGCGGCTTTGTCACTTCCCGGGATCAGGCTGGCTACGGTGATGTTCACCTTGCCGTCGGTGCTGCCGCCGGTGCCCGAGCTCGAGCAGCCGGCCAGCAGGCCGACGCCGGCGAGCGTGACCGCTGCGAGTGCAGCGACCGTTCTTGGTGACCTCATTGTCGGTTCCTTTCGGAGTGTGTTTGTCATTGCGGGTGGTTTGTCATTGCGGATGGTGCGTGTTCGCCGCGGCGAGATGACCGCGGTACGCTCCGACGGCTAGTGCTGTGTTCGTAGCCACGCCGTGGAGTCCGGGGGCAGCAAGCCGTGTTCGAGCGGGCTGCTGCTGAGCAGGATGGCGGTGTGCTCCGGAAGAGCGACCGCTTCTGTGGAGAGGTTGGTGATGTTCACGAAGTGTTCTCCGCGCGAGAAGACAAGGACGTCGTCCGGTCCGTCGCGCCAGTCCAGTGGACCGTCGCCGAGGGCTTCGGTCTTGCGTCGGATGCGGAGCGCCTGCCGATACAGCCACAGCATCGAAGCCGGGTTGCTCTGTTCCGCTTCGACGGTGAGCTGCGCCCAGCTTTCGGGCTGCGGCAGCCAGGGTGGTGTCTGGGCATTCGTGGGGCTGAAGCCGAAGGGTGGATGGATGCCACGCCACGGCAACGGCACACGGCATCCGTCTCGTCCGGGATCGATTCCTCCCGACCGAAAATGCATCGGGTCTTCGAGCCTGTCGGCGGGCAGGTCTTCGACTTCCGGAAGCCCGAGCTCATCGCCTTGGTAGATGTAGAGCGAACCGGGTAGCGCCGCGGTGAGAAGCGCAGCCGCGCGAGCTCGCCGCTCGCCGAGAGTGAGATCGGTAGGGATGCCGACGCGCTTTTTGACGAAGGCGAAGGAGGAGTCTTCGCGGCCATAGCGCGTAACCGGCCGAGTGACGTCGTGGTTCGAGAGCACCCAGGTCGATGGCGCGCCGACGGGCGCATGTGCGGCGAGGGTCTGGTCGATCGAGGCGCGCAACTCCCTCGCGTTCCAGGGCCGTGCGAGAAAGTCGAAGTTGAAGGCCGTGTGGAGCTCGTCCGGCCGTAGGTACATAGCGAATCGTTCGATGTCGGGCAGCCAGATCTCGCCGACCAGCACGCGGGTTCCGGGATAGGAGTCGGCGATCGCTCGCCACCCGCGGTAGATCTCGTGAAGCTCGTCCCGATCTTGGTTGGGGTGTTCGCCCGGGCCGGGATGTGCCGGCACCTCGGGAAGCGTCTCGTCTTTGACGAGAAGTGCGGCGGAGTCGATCCTGACGCCCGCGACGCCGCGATCGAACCAGAACTTCAGGATGGCTTCGTGTTCGGCGCGAACGTCGGGGTGGTTCCAGTTCAGGTCGGGCTGCTGCGGAGTGAAGAGGTGCAGATACCATTCGCCAGGGGTGCCGTCAGGATCGGTGGTGCGGGTCCAGGTCTCTCCTGAGAAGTTGGAAACCCAGTTGGTCGGTATCTCATCGCCGGTCGGGCCACGGCCGGCGCGAAACCAGAAGCGCTCCCGCTCAGGAGATCCCGGCCCGGCCGCGAGGGCGGCCTGAAACCAGGGGTGCTGGTCGGAGATGTGGTTGGGCACCACATCGATGATCGTCCGGATGCCGAATTGCAGGGCTTCCTGGATCAGCGCTTCAGCCTCGGACAGCCGGCCGAATGCCGGATTGATCGTTCGGTAGTCCGCGACGTCGTAGCCTCCATCCGCGAGCGGCGATTCGTACCAGGGCGTGAACCAGATGGCATCCACGCCGAGGTCGCGCAGATAGCGAAGGTGCTGTCGCACGCCGGCGAGATCGCCGATTCCGTCCCCGTTCCCGTCGGCGAAGCTGCGAATGTAGATCTGGTAGATGACCGCACTTCGCCACCAGAGCGGGTCCGACTGCGGCGGCGTGACCGTCGGCACTGCAGACGTCGCCGGCGCGGCAGCGGACGCCGGGGATTCTGGCTGGGCAGCGAGTACGTGGAGATCCACTCGGAGTCCTTCGGGTCGGGCGACCCAGGGTTCTCGCGTCACGATGTGTTCGCGCTTCGATTGCCGGGTCGACTGGTTCGGTCGTTGCGATCAGCAGCGTCGAACCAGTCGGCGCCGTCGTCGTCAGACCCAACGTAGCGATATCGACAAATTGATGCAAGAACTCAACAATACGCAAGCGATTTGCGTACTTTTGCGTTGCGTTGCAGCGAACTCAGCTACCAGAAGCCGGACCAGTCGACCCGCGCACCACCAATTCCGGCTCGAAGAAGAGCTCATCCGAGATTGCCGAATCGCTCGAAATCTGCCGAAGCAGAAGCTCGATGACCGTTCGCCCCATCGGCTCGATGGGTTGGCGAACGGTCGTCAACGGTGGCTCTGTGCAGTTCATCAGTGCCGAGTCGTCGTAGCCGATAACGGAGACGTCACCCGGAACCGAGAGTCCCGCCCTCCGAACCGCGCGGATGGCCCCAAGAGCCATCGGGTCGCTGGCGCACACGATGGCGGTCACGCCGGCAGCAAGCAACCGGGTGGCCGCCGCCTGCCCCGCCTCGAGGGAGTACAGCGAATGCATGACCAACTCCTCGTGGAATGGCAACCCCCAGGATGCGATCAACCGGCGAGCCGCCGCCAGCTTGCGCTGCGAGGGCACGTGGTCGCGCGGACCGAGTAGCAGCCCTATCCGTTCGTGGCCGAGCTGCCGAAGATGATTGAGCGCTTGTTCCGTGGCGACCGCGTCGTCACACGAGACGGTGGCGAAGTCGAGATCATCGACAGGCGCGTTCACGAGCACAGTCGGCAGGTTCACATCCGTGAGTCGCCTGTAGTGGTCGTGCGAGGCGTCCTGCTGCGCATAAGCGCCCCCGACGAATACGACACCGGAGACCTGTTGCTGCAGCAACAGTTCGACATAGTCCGACTCGGAGATGCCGCCCGCCGTCTGGGTGCAGAGCACCGGCGTATAGCCATTCTGCGCCAAGGCCCCGCCGATCACTTCGGCGAACGCAGGAAATATCGGGTTCTGCAATTCGGGCAGCACGAGCCCGACAAGCCTGGCGCGCTCGCCACGCAGTTTGCTCGGACGTTCGTAGCCGAGCACATCGAGAGCGGTCAGCACAGCCTGCCGCGTCGCATCCGACACTCCTGGCTTTTCGTTCAGCACGCGACTGACCGTCGCTTCACTGACCCCGACCTTGCGCGCAACTTCTGCGAGACGTTTCGACATGGCCCAATGATACGCAATTCATTGCAAGATCGCGCAAATTCATTACATTTACGCGCGCCCTCGGTGCCGAAGGTCCCGAACTCCTAGCATGTGACCATGCCGAAATCGGTGCGGGCCCTGCTCCTGGCGAGCCATCCCGGTCCCACCATCGTCGTCACGATCGTCGCAGGCGTGCTCGGCTTCGGCCTCGGCTACCCGCTGGGGCGCCTGATCCTGTTGATGGCAGCCGTTCTGGCCGGCCAGCTGTCGATCGGCTGGTCGAACGACTGGATCGACGCCGGCCGCGACGCCGCGGTCCATCGTCGCGACAAGCCCGCAGCTCGAGGAGCAATCGCGGTGACTGCCGTGCGAACGGCAGCGTTCACCGCTGCCGGCGCCACAGTCGTGCTGTCCCTGCTACTCGGCCCCCTCGCGGCGGCGGTCCACATCCTTGCCGTGGGCATGGGATGGGCATACAACCTCGGGCTGAAGAACACTGCGGTCTCCTTCCTGCCCTATGCGGTCAGCTTCGGGCTGCTACCGGCCGTCGCCACGCTCGGACAGACTGTGCCGCGCTTCGCCGCCCCCTGGGTGCTCGCTGTCGGCGCGCTACTCGGGGTGGCCGCTCATTTCACGAACGTGCTGCCCGACCTTGCCGACGATCGGGATACGGGCATCCGCGGGCTCCCCCACCGACTCGGCTCGCGCCCATCCGGGTACATCGCCTTCGCGTGCGTGGGCATTGCGACGGTCATCCTCACGTTCGCCCCAGGACCACATCCCAACGCGGCTTTGCTCGTCGGACTCGTCGCCGGTCTCACGATCGCCATCGTCGGCACCATCCTGGTCGCGCGAACCAACACGACACGGGTGCTGATGCGCCTCATCATGGCGTGCGCCCTGATCGACGTGGTCATGCTCGCACTGGCGGGTCAGTCGACCGCGCTCTGAGCCTGAGCCGTCACCGCTTTCGGGTTCTGGATTCCGGCAGCCGACACGAGACCGCCTCCGACCAGCAGGGCTGTGGTCGCGATCAGTGCACGGTCAAGTCCAGCCGTGTCGAGTTGACCGGCGACGATGATCCCAGCAAAAGCGACCGTGATCAGCCCGGCGATACGTGCAACCGCATTGTTCACCGCAGACCCGATTCCCGCCTGATCCGGATGGATGGAACCCAGAATCGCCGACGTCAGTGGAGCGACGGTCACAGACAGCCCTACACCGAACAGCAAAGCCGCCGGCAGCAACTGGGTCAGATAGTTCACCGACGAGCCCATGGTGAGAAGCCAGAGAAAGCCGGTCGCGGCAATGATCGGACCGACCGCCATGAAGAGTCGCGGTCCGTACCGCCCGGCCAGACCGCCGAACAGTCCCGACAGCGCCAGCATGCACAGCGTCGTCGGGATGAAGACCACCCCTGCCTCCGTTGCGCGAAAACCGGCAACCTGCATGAGATAGAGCGTCACGACCAGCGGCCCGAACGACAAAGCGCCGTAGACGAGCGCGGTAGCGATGTTACCGACCCAGAAGTTGTGCACTTTGAACAGCGAGAGGGGAAGCATCGGGTTCGCCACCCTGGTCTCGGCAACGAAGAAGGCGATCAGGCAGACCACTCCGATGATGAGGGGGATGAACACGCGCGGGCTCCCCCAGCCGAAAACACCCTGCTCGATCAATCCGAACACGGTGCCCGCAAGTCCAAGGGATCCGAGGGCTGCGCCCAAGTAGTCGACGCGCCCACCGACTCCCGGTGTGAACGGTCGCAGGCCGAGCATCAGCAGCAGGGTGATGGTGATCGGGATCACGTTGATCACGAACACGAAACGCCACGACAGCGTATCGACGAACACCCCGCCGAGCACCGGACCTGCGATCAGGGCGACGCCTGTCCACGCCGTCCACCGGCCGATCGCCTTCGCCTGTGCCGCCCCGCTGAACGACGAAATGATCATCGCGAGTGAGCTCGGAACCAGCAAGGCTCCCGTCACCCCCTGCAAGGCGCGCGAGACCACCAGGAACACTCCGCTCGGAGCGAATGCGCACAGGAGCGACGTCACCCCGAAGCCGAAGAGACCGACCATCATGATCCGCTGCCGGCCGAACACGTCTGACAGCGAGCCCGCGATCAGGATGAGCGAGCCGAGCGTGACCAGGTACCCGTCGACAACCCACTGCTGAAGGGGCAATCCTCCGCCCAGGTCTTTCGAGATCGCCGGAAGAGCCACGTTGATGACCGCACCGTCGAGGAAAGCGACGAATGAAGCCAGGATCGCCACCAGAAGCACCCGGCGCTGAACGGTGGTCATACTCTCCGAAGCCATGCTCTCAGTAAACGTGCGGCGCACCAGAAAGGCAAGAGCAGCGCGCTCACAGCCCGATGGAGCGTAGCCTTATGAAAATCATGGCCAGTGATCGACCCGTCGAGTCGGAGCGCGCCGCGAATACCGGTGCCCGCTCCGGATTCATCACGCGCGTGGCGTGGGTCACGATCCTCGCCCTGACCGCGATCTTCCACTTCATCAGGGGTGCGCCCGCCGATGGCGCGATCTTCCTGATCGCTGCGTTGGTTTTGGCTTTGGACGCCTTCGGCTGGGTGCGCATCGCTCCATTCGATCGCGAACGTCATCCGCGCCGACTCCTGTTCGTCGTGCTCATCGGAGTGGCCGCGATCGTACTCGGGCTGGCTCCGCTGTACGGCGGCGTTGAGTCCGTCGGCGTCGTCGCGATCGGGATAGCACTGATTCCGATGGTCTGGCCTCAGCCGCGCATCCCCACGCGACGGGCACGGCCAGACGCCGTTCGTCGTGCCGCAATTGCATGGTCGACGGTTGCCGTCCTCGGCTGCCTCTGGGAGATCGGAGCGTTCTTTCTGAGCCGGACGTCGCCGACCGGCGTGTGGGACTTTCCGCCGCTCTCCGACCTCCTCGACCCGCTGATCGCGTCGCCGGTCACGCGACTCGCGCTGGTCGTCGCATGGCTCGCCGGCGGTTACGCCCTCATCCGCAGAGGCAGGTCATCGTGAGCAGGGTGGTGACGATTGCCGGATTTCTCGCCTGCGGCGTTGCGATGCTCACCCTCGCGCTCGCTTCGAGGCGCGCGCGCTCACCATTCGCGTCCTTCGGAGAGCTTCTCGACGGCGTCATGCAGGATCGGGCCGCGCGAGTGACGATCATCCTGTTCTGGTGGTGGCTTGGGTGGCACTTCCTCGTGACACCGCCGCTGAATGCCTGATACGCGTTTGGGCGCTCGGTGATTTTGGGCGATGTGCAGAGGCATCGTGACGTCGTGCCCATGCCGTCGCTGCTGACGCGCAGGCACGCACTCACCCGCTCAGTGCGCCTTCGCTTGCGCTGCGGCGATCGCCTCATCCACGGTCGCGTATGCCGGCGGAAGGCCCTCGCCCACCGCTGCGAGGATGTCGCGCACCTGTCCGACATCCCGCGCCAGCACGAGCGTCGCACCGATCCGAGTCAGATCCCGGTTCAGGGTGGCGAGCATCTCGGTTGCAGAGACATCGATGGATGGAGTGGTCCGCGCGTCCACCACGACGATCGTCGCCTTCGTCGCCTGCGCACGCAGCCGCAACTGCTCACGAATGTGATCCGCGTTGCCGAAGAACAACCCAGCCTCGATCCGCACGACCAGCACGCCATCCGGCGCCGTGACCCCCGGGTTGCGGGCCAGATCGACCCATCCACCGTTCGGGCTCTTACCCAGTAGCGCGATGTTCGGCTTGGACACGCGGTAGAGCAGCACGAGCAATGAGACGACCAGCCCGATGATCAGGCCAGGAAGTGTGTCGAAGACGAGAACGCCCAGCATGGCGGCCACCGCCCCCAGGAAGTCAGCGCGCGTCGCCATCCCGTAGATTCGACTGAGTTCCGGGGTGGACACGCGAAAGAGGCGCGCGATCGCGGGAATGTCGACCAATTCGACCACCGCCGCGATCACAATGGCCGCCAGGGTCGCCTCGGGCAGGTTCTCGAAGAGCGGCGTCAAGAAGAGCAGAGTGAGAAGCGTGAGAACTGCCATGAACAGGCTGGAGACTCCGGATCGCGCTCCTGAACTCCCGTTGACGGCCGTCTTCGACAAGCTGCCGTTGACGACCATCCCCGAAAAGAGTCCGGACCCGATATTCGCGGCACCCATGCCGATCAGTTCCTTGTTCGCGTCGACGTCGTAACCCGCTTTCGAGGCGTAGGTCTTCGCCGCGCCGAGCGCCTCTGCGTAGCCGACGATCAGAAGCCCGGCCGCTGGACCGATCAATTGCAGATAGTCGCCGATCGAACTGGCAAGGGGCACCGCGACCGTCGGAAAGCCTGCATCGATGTGACCGACGATCTCGACCCCCTTGCTCTGCAATCCGAACAGCAGCACCGCCGCGACACCGATTGCAACCGCGACGAGCGAACCCGGTACGAGAGGAAGCCAACGCTTGAGCGACAGCACTACCGCGAGACTGAGCACCCCGACGATCAGCGTCGGAATGTTGGTCGTCCCGAGTTCGGAGACCACCGCCCACAGCTTTGCAAAGAAGTTGCCCTCCCCCGCCTTCACCCCGAACAGCTTCGGCACCTGCCCGATGATGATCGTGAGCGCCAGACCGACGATGAAGCCTTTGAGGACCGGTTCCGAAATGAATGATGCCAGGAAGCCGAACTTCAGGAACCCGGCCAGCGCGCACAATAGACCTGTCATCAGTGCGAGCGCGGCGGTGTATGCCGCATACTTCGCATCGCCGCTCGGTGCCAGTCCCGCGACGATACTCGCCGACAAGGCCGCCGTCGCCGACATCGGCCCGACGATCAGATGTTTGGAACTTCCGAAGATCGGATACAGCACGAGTGCCGGCAGCGCCGCATACAGCCCGACCACCGGCGATACCCCGGCGATCGACGCGTATGCGAGCGACTCCGGAATCAGCACCGCCCAGACGGCGAGCCCCGCGATCAGGTCGTATTTGATCCATGCAGCCTTGTATCCCCTGAGCGAGGAGAAGAAGAACGGCGCCTTCGGCGGCTTCAGAGTAGTGACCGATGTCGTCATGCCCACACCCTATAGCTGCGCCCCAGCTCAGAGCGGGAACTGCGGGGGTTGGAGCCTGCGACAGTTAGGCCTGCAACAGTCGGGGTCTGTGACAGTCGGGGTCTGCGACGACCGTCAGTTGCCGCAGGACATTTCCTGTCACGATGTCGGTTCGCCAACTTTGCTCGCCCCCGTCGACGGGATGCGACAAAGTCGTCCCATCGCGGACGTCCGGAATCCGGTGACTGCTGCGGTTCGTGGCGACTGCCCCGGTTCGACGCGCCGCAGTCACGCCAAACCGCGGCAGACACTTCCTGCAGCGTGGTCGCGGCGTGGTCGCGACGGCGTGGCAGCGTGGTGGCAGCGGCGGATGGGGTCACCGAGCGTCGCCGCCAAAACACATTGCGCCCTCCCGAAGGAGGGCGCAATGTGAACGATGTCGCGACACATCTATCAACGATGTCCCGACTCATCACAGGGTGGATCTGAGGGGACTCGAACCCCTGACCCCCTGCATGCCATGCAGGTGCGCTACCAGCTGCGCCACAGACCCAGAACTGCCTCCGACTGCTCGGAAACAACCTCCTCAGACTACTACACTCGACGCTCGCACGAAAATTCAGCGAGCAGCCGGGGCGCGGGAATCAGTCAGCAGTTTCGTGGACTGGCAGCTCGATCGGAACGACCGGGCAATCTTTCCACAAGCGCTCCAGCGCGTAGTACATACGGTCCTCTTCGTGGAAGACGTGAACGATGAGGTCGCCGAAGTCGAGAAGAATCCAGCGGCCTTCCGACCTGCCTTCGCGACGCAAGGTTTTGATCCCTGCCTCGTTGAGCTTGTCTTCGACCTCGCCCGCGATCGCAATCACATTGCGTTCGTTGCGCCCGGTCACGAGAAGGAAAATGTCGGCCAGCGGAAGCGGATTCGACACATCGAGTGCAACGAGGTCCTCGCCGCCTTTCGAGTCTGCCGCTCGCGCGGCGACCTGGAGGATCTCTCGGGAGCGATCGGACGCGGTCACGAGTGAGCCGCCGAGGGGAAGGTGATGTTGAAGAAGATGATCAGAAAACCTTAAGGAGGTAGCCGGCGACGAGCAGCCCAACGACTCCGATTGCGAGGATCGCCGCTGTGATGGACAAAACGACGGGAAGACGTCCCCCGCGTTTCTTGGGCGGAGTGATGACCCCGCGGGTGGAAGTGTGCGTGCTGACGGCGCGCGAAGCGCGAATCGGCGCGACATCAGACGTATTGAACTCATTTTCGTCCTGCTCGAACATGCGATCCATGTCTGAGGAGTCGAACCGGTTTGGGTGCTGGCCCGTTGAACCAAGACCACGAGGCAGATCGATGGAGCCGGTCACCAGGATCTCGCCGGTACTGGTGAGCGGCCCGGTCGCATCGGGAGCGGATGGAACGACCGGCAGAATGAGCGCATTCGTTGTGGTCGCAGCGCCGGACGCGCCCACGCTTCGGGAGAGGACCTGATCGAACTGCTGATTCTTGTCGTCGAGCGCGGTAGCGGTTGACCAGTGACCGACGGGCGGCTGATAGGGCTGGGACGCATTGTCGTCGGATTCCGCCTGGGCAAATGATGATGCAGGTGCATTTGTGTCACTCGCATCAGCTGCCGGACCGGCCGTCGGAGTGAGGGGCGCGAACGGCCACGCACTCGGTGCCGCCGATTCACCCGTATAGGCTTCGGGCGCGTTTGGTACGACGGCCTCCTGCTCCGCGTCCGGCACATCCGCAGAGGCGTTTTCGAAGAGCGAGCTGAGCGGATCGCCGGCGCCAGGCTGCTCGGTCGGCGCAAAACTGGGCGCTGGAACGAACGAAGTCTGAACGGGTGACTCGGTGTCTGCATCCGACCGACCCCCCGCGAACTGATTCGCCTCCTGGGCTTGCAGGATCGCCCGAAGCTCGCGGCGCGTAAGAGTGCGCTCCGGAACCATGGAATCCGCGGGGCCCGCGGGTGGCGTAGTCACGGGCAGCTCAGCCTCGGGAACAAGCGCGACGGGAGTTGTCACCGGCTCGACGGCGTCAACCGACGGTGCCTCCCGATAGTACGGCGACGGTGCAGCCACCACTGCAGCGGGAGCGTCGCCGCCTTGTTGAGGAGCCAAGAGCGAATCGAAGGACGCTCCATAGCGGGGAAGATTGGGACGTGCCGGGGGCAGCGCGGAATCACCGAACGCGGACACACTCCCGGATTGCGTCGTCTCCGGCGCCTCGGCGGCATTGTCTGCCGGCACAGTGTCCCGAGCGGACGCGAAGGCGTAAGGGGTCGTCAGCGCGGGAATCTCGCCCGCAGGAGTCACCTGCTCCGTCGCCGCACGACGCGACGAAACCGGCGCGGATTCAGTGGGCGCTTCTGAGCGCTCCTTCTCGCGGGCCTGTCGCCGTGTCTGTGGCGGCTGGTCTTGCCACAAAGTCATGCCACACTCCGATACAGATGGTGTTTGGAGATGTACTGAACAACACCGTCTGGTACCAAATACCAGACGGGAAATCCCCTGCTCACCCGGCTACGGCAGTCCGTTGACGATATCGCCAAGGCCGGAACCTCCAACAAGCTTACGTCTTGGGTAGGCAATCCAGAAATGCTCAGGTCATGTCCCGGGCGACTCACAGCCACGAAGTGCGCGAGCGCCCACAGCTCGTTGACATCGCGCCAACTGATGATCTGGGCGATCGCGTCGGCCCCGGTGATGAAGAAGAGTTCGGCGTCCGGCCTGGTGCGATGA
>FSZS01000131.1_pt1 | contig 12064 bp, 15 predicted proteins | sample 1638881 | NCBI WGS metagenome assembly FSZS01 (sample SAMEA3914813, study PRJEB12502) | metagenome | biome: forest; material: soil | place: Canada | collected 2011-07-07 | depth 0.3 m
GGCCCACGCCACCATCGCTAGCACTCGCGTCTGTTGAGTGCTAGCAAGCATTATAGGGACCGTGTGTGACGTTTCAAGGGGTGGTGTCTTGCTGTCGGTGTCGGTTCTCATTGAATCCCGAATTCTGTTCATTCAAAACCGAACTGGCGATGTCGGCTTACAAGCGGTGTTGCGCTACAAGCGCGAGATTCCGGGCCAACCGTGCCCTTGGGTGGCGTGCTGTGCGAGCCTGACCTGCGGCCCCTGCGGGCTGGGCCTTCACACTGGTCGTCCTCGGCGCCGATGCTCGTGCGCCCGCGGCGGACGAGGCATCCGACTATGGCCCAGCAACGGCGCGCAACACACCCGACACTTCTCAGAGATGCTGCTTGAGCCAGTCCTGCGCAGCTTGGTCGAACCCATACCAAGCCGCAGGCTGCCCGGTTATCTGGACGACGAGCAGGCGATCGTTCCGGTCGATGTGGGCTAAAAGAGCGTCGCGCACCTGCACAACGGTCAATGTCGTCTTGATGATCCAAGTCGAGTCGAGGTTGTGCCACCAAGTGTCGTAGCCCTTGAGGCCCGCGATCAAGTTGCTATAGTTCTGGCCCGGACGCTTGAGGTCGTAGCCAATCAAAATCATGTTCATGGAGGCCCCTCGGCTGGATTGATGTGTTCAGAGCGGGGGACACTTGCCCCCCGCCTGCCTGACCGGACGAAACGGACAGGTATTGGTCATCAGAACAAGTTCATCTGACCTGGATGCGAGCGCCAGTGCTGGCAAACGGATTCGCGCCGGCCGAACCGGAAACGAACGTATTGCCGAACAAAAACACTCTTCGCCTTGAATCGGACGCGCATGGCATCACCCTTCATTAAGGTGGGGGTCGCTCCAGGACCCCCGGGTAGAAGGCCTTACTTCGCTCTCACCAGAAAGCACCAGGCCTCGTACCCGTATTCATGCGCATCTAGCAGACGCTGCGAGTTTTTGACTCGTCTATAGCGGCAGCAGACCCAGCGAAATCCCGGGGGGGCCGGTTTGCGTGACATGTTGGTCATGCATAACCACTCCTTTCCCGATGATCATGTAGTGACGTTCGCTTTGCGGTATCCTCGCGCCCTGGAGTGCGTTCGGGAAACCGAACAAACGGTCAACGCGATCAAAGTTGCGCTGACGAGGCCGGATCGAAGGTGCAACTTCGGTCTGGCCTTTCATTTTTTGAACCTCACCATTGCGGCATGGTGTGACACGCCGAAGGCTATTTGAACGTCCTCAATGGAGGTGCATTCGTCTAGACGCTTTTCGTCGATGAGTAGCGCACTAGCGAAGTTGTCGGCTTGCCACTCGCTGTTCAGGTAGGGTTTCGCGCTCGGATCGGCGCGCGAGAACTTGACTCCGCTGTGCATGAACAGGTGGCCGAGTTCATGAGCGGCTGTGAACCGATCGCGGCCAACGCCGGTACACATGCCGGTATAGACATCCTCGCGGAGTTTGATGAGTCGAGTGTTGGGAAAGGTCTGCCCGTGATCGTCGCCCATCTCTGAGCGGTCACAGACCTCGAACTCGAAGCGGGGCAACATCTTGTGCATGACCTCGTATACCCGGTCGATCGGCAGGAAGCCGCGATGACCGAGCATTGGTGCGAAGGCTTGCCGCAGCCGCCTATCCCCTTCAACGCGTTGAAGTCGACCACACCATTCTGGACTGGGTCGTCGTTTGCGACCGAACGGGTGTGCCGCTGGGGCGGCCCACCTTGACCGTCGCCGTGGACGCTTTCTCGGGATACCTGCTGGGCTTCTACATCTCTTTCTACGGCCCGGGGGTGACGAGCGTGTCTGGTGTGCTGCGCAACACGATTGAAAGCAAAGATGAGCTGACCACTGCGCTGAAGCTCAAGAACCGCTGGCTATCGCACGGACTCGCGGACGAGTGGTTGCTCGATAACGGCCTTGAGTTCCATGCCAACGTGTTCAAGGCCATGTGCTGGGAACTCGGAATTGACATGACGTATTGCCGAGTCCGTACGCCCTGGTTGAAACCGCACGTCGAGCGATTTTTCGCCAACTTCAAATGGCTGACGTTGACGTCTGGGCGGGTACGCAAGAAGAAGACCAACGTGGTTGACCCGGATCCTTACAAGGACGCTGCTATCAGCTTCAGCGATTTGGTGACCGGACTCACCATGTTCTTCGTCGATGTCTATCCGTTCCAGGTCAACGAACGCAAACTTGCGCGCCCGTTCGATCTGTTCGCCGAAGGGCTAGAAAGGTGTCCTCCGGCCGCTTTCCCGGGGAGTCTGGAGAACCTGCGGCTGATTTCCGGCCTCTCAAAGAAGCTGACTGTGGACCAAGGTGGCGTCGAGTTGATGGGATTGCCATACGGAGGCACGGAGCTTCTCTCCCTTCGTCGCGAGCACGGGCCGAAGTTCAAGACGTTGTGCAAATGGGATCCAAACGATATGTCCTCGCTCTACGTCCAGGATCCCAAGGACGCAAAGAGATGGGTGACGGCGTCTTGCACTTGGGCGGATTACACCGAGGGCCTGTCCTGGAACCAGCACAACCTGATTCGGGGCTTTAAGCGGAAGGAACTCGCAGCGGGTGACTCTCAGGAGTTGCTCTGGCAGGCGCGGATGCGCCTGCATGACCACTGGCTCGATTCGAGCCGACCCAAAAAGCGAGCCGACTCCCTGTTGGCGGGGCGTTTCGCAGGCTTGACATCGAGCAAAGTGCTCGCAGGCGATACGGCAGGCCCGACCGTACGTGCGTCACCTCAGCCGCTGCCAATCGTGACCGAGGTCTCCGCAGAGGAATACGTGATTCCGGAGTATGAAGCCTTTGATCTGGGGGACGCATGATCGACGATTCATCCAACGACGACGATCTCGATTTCCCTGACGAAGACGAGCGCCGGACGGCCACACGGCGGCTCTTTGCCTATTCTCCGCGGGCGATCGAGGAGGGTGGCTTTGTAGACCGGGTTCTGGTAAATCACCCAGGGTTCAAAGCGTCCATGGCGGCGTGCGATCGGCTGTTTCAGCTGGGGCGTGAGCTCGGCATGCCGCAGGGGGCCGTGATCGTCGGGCCGCCTGGCGTGGGCAAGACGGCGCTGATTAGGCATTTTCGCAAGTCACTCCCGTCGTCATCGCTCTTTGAGCCGGGCGTGGGGGCTGTGGCTATCCGATTGCCTGCCCGCCCCAACGTCGGACAGATCGTTGGCGCGATGCTTCGTCATCTGTCAGCGGACGGAGCGTTCAATCTGATCTATGCGGTGGGTGTACGTTTGCTCCCTTGCACGCGAGTTCCAGCCTCAAGCTCAAAGATGCGTCCCTCGCCGGTCGAGGTGTCACAGATTGTCGATCGCGGCGTGCAGCGGCTGCGCAACTGCGTCGACTTAGACCGGCCGTGCTCGAAACAGTTTCGAGAGATGGTCTACGAACAAGGTCTTGAGCGTCTGCACGTGCGCGGTGAGTCGGCTGCTGACCGCGCCATCGCCGGCGAGTTGCTCGCCTGGGTTCGCGCCGTACCGCGCCAGGGACTCAGTCTGACCGGACGTCGGCCACTGGGGCAGCTCGATCTTTTTCAGACGTGGGGGCGCTCATGAAAGCTCGGCATACTGCACTCGCAGCGTTGCCTTGCGTCCTGCGTTGGGAGTCGCCCGCTTCCTGGCTGACGCGCGCGGCGCTGTCTCAAGGAGTCGAGATGCGTGCATTCCTCGAATTTCTAGGGATCGCGAATGAGCTCGATGCCGATGTTGCCTTCTTGGGTGAAGCGTTTCCTCGGATCTCGGCGCTTTGTGGTTTCGACAGAGGCGCCTTCTTCGAAGCTAGACACATCCTCAAGTCGCTTCTGAAGGTTGATCGCACGGGCAGGCGATTTCTGCTGGAGACAGACGCCGGAAAGCCCCGCTATCGGATTTGTCCTCGGTGCGCACTCGAGCAGAGCACGCCCTATCTCGCCTTCCACTGCCGGTTCAGCGCGTGGCGCTTTTGTCCCGAGCATCAATGTATGTTGGAGGAGGCGTGCTGGTCGTGCGGAGCTGCTATCCGCCTTCCAGCGAACCTCGCCGGAGCTGGGCCGATGCAGGGAAAGTGCGCCTATTTGAGTCAGTGCACCGGCTGTGGACGGTCTCACACCAAAGCGTCTGTCGTATTCCTGGATGCGGCGACATCGGTGATCACGCCGTTCGAGCGCATGCAGTTGGAGAACGGGCGAGCAACGTTGGCCGCGCTGCTCGCGAAGCGTGTGGAGTTGCATGGAGACAGGCGCAAGCCACTCTCCTACCTGCGCCAGATCGAGCGTATGGGATTGCTTGGAACCAAGACACGCGCGCCGACTGCTGATCTCCTACGGGATCGACAGGCCGCTCGCGACGCAGCGTTGCCCTCGCCGGTAGAGCGTGCGAGACTTCCGCCGCTGGCATCCAGCGTTGGACACGGCGTCCGAAGCGGAGTGTTTCGGGATGAGCATCCGTAGAACTATGGTCAAGACGGTGGCGTAGTGCAAACTAAAACAACTCGATGTGCGCGACGCGTCGTCATTGATCGGCGCACGAGGCTTGTTGTCGTCCCGGACGAGGCGGGCTTCCGGCTGGGTGATCGGGTATATTTTCTCGCGACGCCCGACGGTGTCCGTATCACGCGCCGGCCGGCACTCTCGTCTGATTGCCGCTATCGATCGGCCACGGTTCGACGCGCCCCCAAGTGTCGATTGCTCGAGCGCCGCTGATTGCCAGGAGACCGTGGCGGACATTCGCTGCGGCTCGACGGGCTGCTTGTCGTCAACCTCGATTGTTGCGATCGTCTCTGCAAGAGCGCTAGGAGAACCTTGGTCTTTCCTGGGGCCAGTTCGAGCTCTCAGGCGACCGCAACGCAGCGAGAGCAGAAGTCAGACGCACGCCAGCCAACGTCCGGTTAGTGGCTAGGGTCAGTCGCGGCGCTGACCCACTTCCGCCGATTGTTGCGCGGCTCGCGACCGGATGATGCTCACCGGCCGGAGTCGGAGCGGGCCGGCCAGACAGCCGCAAAGCGTGACTCACCCCTAGCTGCGGCCTCAAGAAATACCGGAATGCACGGCGCCGCCTACGTCTATCATTCCTAACCGGCGTCTTCGAAACAGGGCGCGGGCGACCGAGAAACGCTGCGCGAAGCGGTGGCCGGAGCCCGCGAAAGGGAGCAGCGAATGATCGAGTCCATCCACGTCGCCAAGACGGCCACCTACGGGGACGCGCAGCAGTCCTTGTCCGGCTTGAAGACGTTCAACTACATCTACGGGTCGAACGGTTCTGGCAAGACCACGATCTCGCGCGTCGTGGCGAAGCCGGGCGATCCCGCGCACGCGAGCTGTCGCGTCGCGTGGAAAGGGGGCGCGCCTCTCGAGACGTTGGTCTACAACCGGGATTTCGTGGCGGCTAACTTCGGGCTCGGTCCGATCAAGGGCGTCTTCACGCTCGGCAAGCAAAGCGTGGAAGACGCCGAAGCGCTGCGGCTAGCTGCGGTTGAAGTCGCCAAGCGGGCGGCGGAGATCCTGGCATTGACGGCCACGTTGAAGGGGGCGGACGGCCTGGGCGGCAAGAAGGCCGACCTCGAAGCGCTCGACCAATGGCTGCAAGAGAAGTGCTGGGCCCAGAAAGTCAAACACAGTACCAAGCTGTCCGGAGCCTTCGAGGGCTACCGCAACGACAAGGCGAAGTTCAAGCGCAAGATTCTCGAGGAGCTCGCAAGGGCCGCGAGCGCCGGGGCGCGCCCGACCTTGGCAGACATGGAGTCCAGGGCCGAAACCGTGTTTGGGACGGCGCCCGCGTCCGAGGCGCTTTTCGCCTCGCCTTCGAGCGCCGGCCTCCTCGCACGCGAGTCAAATCCCACCCTTCCGAAGGTCGTTGTCGGCAGCAAGGACGTCGACATCGCCGCGATGATCGAGAAGCTCGGGGCCAGCGACTGGGTCAAGCAAGGCCGCCCGTTCTTCCAAAAGAACGATGGCGACTGCCCCTTCTGCCAGCAGCCTGCGCCGCCCTCTCTCGAAGCCGACCTCGGCGCGTATTTTGACGGCGCTTTCGTCGCCGACACCGATGCGATCGACGCGCTCGCGATCGCCTACACGGCCGACGCGAAGACCTTCCTGGACGCTGTGGACGCTATCGCGGCATCGACCTCGGTGCGACTGGATAAAGCCGGGCTCGAAGCCCAGCGCGCCGCCGTCGCCGCGAAGATCGCCGCGAACTCGCTGTTGATTGAGGCTAAGCGCAAGGAGCCGAGCCGGCCCATCGCCCTCGACGGATTGGCGGAGTCCGCCGCTGCGATCGCCTCAACGATCGCCAGGGCCAATGCCGCGATCGGCACCCACAACGCGACGGTCGCGAACATCAAGGCCGAGAAGGAGAAGCTGACCGCGCAAGTGTGGCGACACTTGGTTGAGGCGGAACTCGCGACCGATCTCGCGGACTATGCGACACGCAAGGATGGGCTCGACAAGGCTGTCGCGAAGATCGACGGTGCGATCGCGGAAGCCGCCAAGGCGAAGCTCGCGAAGGAGGACGAGATCCGGACGCTCGAGAAGTCATCGACGAGCGTGCAGCCCACGGTCGACGAGATCAACGGGCTCTTGCGATCCTACGGCTTTCGGAGTTTCTCGCTGGCGCGCGTGGGGGAAGGCAACACATACGCGCTGCGCCGCGCCGACGAGACCGACGCGCGCGAGACTCTTAGCGAAGGCGAGAAGAGCTTCGTCACGTTCCTCTATTTCTACCACCTGCTCCAGGGTAGCGCCAACGACAGCGGGACGGTCGCGCCCCGCGTAGCGGTATTCGACGATCCGGTGTCGAGCCTCGACAGCGACGTGCTGTTCATCGTGAGCAGCTTGATCCACCGCCTGATGGAGCAGGTACGCGGCAAGACCCACCCGGTCAAGCAGCTCTTCATCCTCACGCACAACGTCCACTTCCACAGGGAGGTGACGTTCAACGGAGATCGTCCCCAGGACGCGGCGATGCGCGAGGAGTCGTTCTGGGTCGTGCGCAAGCCTGGTGGCCATTCTCTGGTTGAGCCAAGCCCGCGCAACCCCGTTTCGAGCTCTTACGAGATGCTCTGGGCGGAAATCAGGCGCAAGGACCTGTCGGTGGGCGCCGTGCAGAACACGCTTCGGCGCATCTTGGAGAGCTACTTCAAGATCCTCGGTGGAGTCGATCCGAAAAGCCTCGACCGCCATTTCGAGGGCGCCGACAAGGTCGTCTGCAAGTCGTTGTTCGCTTGGATCAATGCCGGTTCGCATGGCTTCGACGACAACCTGCACTTCGTTGTCGACGCCGCCTCAGTAGAGAACCATCTGCGCGTTTTCAAGGCAATTTTCGAGCACTCGACGCATGGCGCCCACTACCGAATGATGATGCGCGAGGCGCCCCCGGAAGAGCTTCCAGGCGAGCTGGCCTGACGGCCGATGCGCGAGCGCTCGTTCCGCGTCGGCGAACAGTCACGGTCTTCTGCGACTTGACGCTGCGAAACGAAGGCAAGTCGATGCAACACCTCAAGGTGCAGAAGGCCGCAAGGCAGTTCCAGAGGCTGCTCGACGTGCGGGCGAGCTACTACCGGTATTCGAAGCGACTCCAGGCTGACGAACGCGACAAGCCCGATCAACGCTTCGTAGCACTTTCCCGTCGATGCCTCGCACGCCGTCTGCCTCGCCGGCCGAATCCATAGATCGCAGCACGCCGTTGGCAGATGACCGCTTTGCCATCAAGAGCCAAGCCTGGCAGGCTCATCTCGGACTTCCGCGCTCGCACTGCATTGCCTCCCTAGAGCACTCGCCGCGGCCTTGCTGTTCGTATTGGGTTGGCCTCCTAAAACGGAATCCGCGCTCAAAAGCCGACATCCGGTACTAGGGGTGGCATCTCTCATGGTCGAGTTCAGACTCCGGCGTCGAGCCATGCGATCACAACGTCTATGTCTGCGCCAACGAAGTCAGCGCATCAATGTAGCCCCAGGCTCGAACGCGAGTTCAACTTGATCGACCCGAAGGGAGCAATCACATGACAAATGCCTACGTCGAATACCGACCCAAGTCTTCTGATCAAACGCATGGGGTGACCCACCATGTTGTTGAGGTTAATGGCGAAGAGGTACGGAAATTCAATACGCAGTTGGAGGCTGAGAAGTGGGCCTGTTCGCAGGGCCACACCGTCCATGTCGCGCGTGAACGTCACAGGCAAGACAAGCCCAATCCGGCCCACTGGCGAAAGTCAGATTGCAAGCCTTGAAAGGACTGCACGAGTAGCGCGCCTGTGATCCTGCCCCGCACGACCGGACACGAGATATTCGCCATGTCGTTGGTGCTCGATCTGGGCCAGGGGGGCTTGGCCCGCAGCTCTCGGCTCGGCAGTTTCGGCGCTCAAGCGCTCGCAACCGCTTGACGTCCCCGGCGTCCACCTGGCCAAAGTGCTTTCAATCAAGGAAGAAAAAATGACCTGTATGTTCCCCGGTTGCCCAAACCCAGCTCCAAACTATTTTGGTGTTCGTCTTCGTTTTCCGCCCCAAGGCAATGCCGTCTGGGCGCCCAACACGGAGACCTTCATGTGTGATGCTCATGCCCGACAAGGCCTGAGGATTGATGTCACCATCCAGTCGGTCGCTACAGGTGAGGTTGAAACTTCGGTCAGCGCCGGAGGGCCGCCGGTAGTGCGTAGCACACCAATCGCATGAGCTCGGCGCGTTCCAAAATTCCGCGATCACGAGAGCCGCCCTGGAAAGCGCGCAGGCGGCCATTGCAAGGGCGGCCGGATGCAGTTCGAGGTATTCAGTGCGGGATTACCCTTGCCTCGTGCAGGCGAGGTCGAAGACTGTATAAAATGCCAGGAGCCTCAAGGCATCAAACGCTGCGGACCAGCCGAGTTGACGCTCCTTGACACCTATACTTGGCCTGCCTTCGGCACCGATGGCAGATTCCGGCGCCGCGTAGGCTCAACTGAAGAACGAGAGCGACGAATGACGTCGAAAGAAGCACAACAGCCCGCCGAAAGCGGATTCACGACTGGCGAAGCCGCAGCGGCGTCTCCGACGCTGAAGCTCTTTCAAGGTGATTCGGCCAAGGTGCTCAAGAAGCTCGATGCGGAGTCCGTCGATCTGATCGTGACTTCGCCGCCGTACGCGGACCAGCGGAAGGCCGCCTATGGCGGCGTTCACGCAGATCACTACGTTGAGTGGTTCCTCCCCATTGCCGACGGGCTGCATCGAGTCCTCAAGTCCAGGGGCTCGTTCGTCTTGAACATCAAGGAGCGGGTCGTCGACGGCGAGCGGCACACGTACGTGATGGAGCTCATCATCGAGATGCGCAAGCGCGGATGGCTCTACACCGAAGAATATATCTGGCACAAGCGCAACTGCTACCCAGGTAAATGGCCGAACCGGTTCCGCGACGCCTGGGAGCGGTGCATCCACTTTACCAAGGCAAAGCAGTTCGCGATGTACCAGGACGAGGTGCGAGTGCCGATGGGCGACTGGAAGAATTCGCGCCTGAAATCCCTCAGCGCAACGGACAAGACGCGCGACGAGTCCAAGGTGGGTTCGGGCTTCGGAAAGAAGATCGAGAACTGGGTGGGGCGCGAGCTCGCCTACCCAGCGAACGTCCTACACCTGGCCACGGAGTGCAGCAATCGCAGCCATGCGGCAGCGTTCCCCGATGCATTGCCGGAGTGGTTCATCAAGCTGTTCACGAAGCCGGGCGACACCGTACTCGATCCGTTTTCGGGGTCCGGCACGTCGATGCGGGTCGCTCGTAACCTTGGCCGCAATGGCCTGGGCATCGAGCTTCTCGACGAATATTGCGAGCTGACAGCGAAAGAACTGGGCCTCGTGAGTCGTGCCGGGAAGGTCTATGACGCCGCTTGACCTGGCCGAGCTCAGCGTCTACATCCAGGAAAACATTGAACCGCAGTTTCATGCGAAAAAGCTCGCCAAAATCGGCAAGCTCACGCTGAACGACATCATCAAGCGGAAGAATCCGTATCTCTTCCGAGCGAAGGGGAGCAACAGCGCTCACGACTTCATCAAGTCGGTGCTGGATGCCTCGCTGTCGAGCGGAGAGGAGACGAACTTTGGAGATTTCCTCGAGGGCGTGGCCATCTTTGTTGCGACCAAGGTCTATGGGGGTCGCAAGTCAGGTATCAAAGGCATCGACCTCGAGTTCGAGGACGACGGCAAGAAGTTCTTGGTGAGCATCAAGAGCGGGCCGAATTGGGGCAACCACGGTCAGATCCAGAACATGATCGCGGCATTCAACACCGCCAAGCGGACGTTGTTGACGTCCGGCGGAGGTGCCAATCTGAACATCGTCTTTGTCGAGGCTTGCTGCTACGGTGTGGACAACTCGCCTATCAAGACGACGCATAGCAAGTTGTGTGGACAGAGGTTCTGGGAACTGATCTCGGGTGGCAGCGAGACCCTCTATCGGGATCTCATCGAGCCACTCGGACATCAGGCCAAGGAGCGCGCCGAGGCGCTGGAGCTCGTGAGCAGTGCAAAGCTGAACGAGCTCACGGCGGCGTTTGTCGAACGCTTCTGTGACGATGGAATCATCAACTGGGAACGACTGATCAAGTTCAACTCGGGCAAGGCCTCGCCGCCAGGCTCGGCGGCTTAGCCAAACGCTTGCACGCGCCCTGGCATATGCTTGGCCCGCGCAGACAAGTCCATCCAAGGTTTCGAATTGCTAGTTGCGGGTGCGATTTCCAGATCACCGCCGAGATGCCCGTCTCGACGCTAGTTGAATCGAACCGGACAGGTACATATGCCCCGCCTTCGTCTTGCCGCTCACTTGGGTCTTGCCCTCCTTCTTCTTGGAGGGATTGGATGGGGGATTGTTTGGGCCGTCCGGGGGGTCGCCGCGTATGTCGGCACGATCCCCAAAGAGCTTGGTGCGCCGATCATCGCGGCAGTCGCAACTGTCTTGGTCGCCACCCTTACGGTTGTTGTTGGCAAGTATTTTGAGCGCAAAAAGGAACTAGACGCGCTCCATCGGGAGAAGAAGACTGAGGCCTACGACGATTTCCTGAAGAAGTTTTTTGAGTTTTATTTCTCAGGCGGTTCGGACGTCGACAAACAAGATCTTGTCCCGTTCTTCCGTGATTTCTCACGCCAGCTTGTTCTTTGGGCTGGACCCGAAGTGATTGAAGCGTTTCTGGCTTGGAAGGACCACCTCGCCAAGGGAACTCCAGATGCGAAGTCGATCTTCTTGACGGAGGACTTTTTGCTGGCAATACGAAAGGATCTCCGGCACACGAACAGGCGCATCCGCCGCGGTCTCTTTGCACGTATGTTCCTTCAGAACAGCGAGCTCTTTCTTCTGATGACAGCGAAAAACCCGGACCTGAAACTGGAAGATCTTGCTGCCTTCGAGAAGACGCTCGTTTCTGGGGGGAAAGACAGTTCCTGACGCAGTTGCCGATACGACCGCGTCCGCCAGATTTCGAGTGTCCTCACGCGAACTTTGCGCCTCGCGGACGCTGCCGGTCAGGACGAACTGGCTCTTCAGCGGAAGAAAGCGTCGCGGATCGGCATGTTTGCGAACACATCGTGCCACGAGGTCCCTCTGCTGGAAATGCGACTGTCCCCAACCAAGCTTGAAAACCTGCGACGCAGAATCCGTGCAGGCTGCGCTGCTCGGGTGTGAAGCGCTCGGACCGAGCGGCGAACGGCAGCCGCTTGAGCACCGCCATCTCGCGCGTGATCTTGTGGATCAGGGGCACGCGGCAGCGCAAGCGGCAGCGCCCACTGGTCAGCCAGGTGCGGACCCAGGGCGGCGGTGGAAGCCGCATAGGCCCGCACGTCGGCGGCAAGCGACTGCGCGACCTGTTCGGAACTGACGCCCTTCTCGCCGAACCGCGTGAAGAGCTCGCACACCTGCGCATGCGCCAGTGTGGCCATCAGCGCGTTGCTCGATCACGTCGCGGCCGGGCTCCACCGTCAGGTACCACGGCAGCTTGTGGACGTAGACGAAGCGCACGTCGTAGTCGCTGTCCGGCGAGGCGAAGCCCCAGCCGCGGCTGCCCGACTCGCAGGCGAACAGCACGCTCACCTCGTGGCGCCGCTCCAGCTCGGCC
>FSZS01000207.1_pt1 | contig 12028 bp, 7 predicted proteins | sample 1638881 | NCBI WGS metagenome assembly FSZS01 (sample SAMEA3914813, study PRJEB12502) | metagenome | biome: forest; material: soil | place: Canada | collected 2011-07-07 | depth 0.3 m
ACGACAAATGCCAGCCTTTCCGATGGACCGCCACCGCGGATTCCATTCTCGAAAAGCTGCATCGACTTTGCTCACGTATCAGTGGGACAGCACACTAGCGGCAGCGCCCAGCCGGCTTGCCATCTCGGGCGAGATGTCACCGGGCAGGCGGGACGCGATGAACTGTAGGTTGCGCATGTGGCCCTTCTTGTCGGCGAGCACGCGCAACAGTGCTGCATTCGACATGCCGGCGCGGCGCGCGGCCTTCAGGCGGGGCAGCCCCTCCTCGCGCATCATGTGCAGCGCCTTTTGCAGCGCGTACATGTCATCCTCGATGTCGTAGATCAAACGCTCCGTCGGATCGGAGACCGGCCCGCGCAGATGCCCCGCCTGGGTCGTATGGCCCAACTGGTAGAGCGCATCCCGGATCTCGGTCCAGTGCGCTTCGTAGCCGGGCAAGCTGCGCAGGCCGGTGTTGCTGGACAAGGCTCCGGTCGAGAGGCTGACGAATCCGGAACAGATGACAGCAGGAGCGCCGATCATCCGCATCAACTCGTCGGTGTCGGCCTCGGGATGCTCCGCGCGCGTCCTCAGCACCTTGACCAGCAGCTCGGCAGTCATGGGCGCCGGCAGGTCGTTCACCACGTCGTGGTGGCCGAGTTGCGTGAGCAGGCTCACCATGGACTCCCTGGCGGCGTGGAATCCCTTCAGGCCCAGGAAGCTCCAGGCCGTTCGTTTGGGCTCCAGCGAACCGTCTTCCCGAAACCAGCTTCTCAGTTCGGCTGCATTGTCGAGTCCGGCCAGCAGGTTCTTCTCGCCGTCCCGCTTGTTGGTCAGCATGCCTTCCATCGCTCGCTGCAGCACCCTTGAGCGTCCCTGCTGCTTGGGCGGAATGCGGTCGAGTGCTTCGTCGAGCACGCGCCGCCCGCCCGCGCGTTTCCGTTTGGGTCGGGGCCCCTGAGATTGGTGTTCCAAAGAGGTGGACATCGCCTCGACGGCGTGCTTCTCTGTCTGGGTCGCGTCGATCACGCGCATGCCTGTCACCACCCCCGCGGCATTGGTGCACCGGAGCATGGTGAGCGTAGGGCCTCCGGGGTTCGGTTTGATGCGATGGCGGGTGATTGACTTCTCGTCGTCGGTGACTACGACATCGCGCGCCGATTGCGCGCAAAGGCCCTCCAGGTGGGTGATGAAGGCACCGGCGCCCTGGGATCCACCGTGCTGCTTCTTCCAGGTGGTGAGCTCGCCCCGCATCTGCCGCTGCAGGATCCCCCATATGCTGGCGCGGCGCTTGGCCTCTTCGCTCGGGCGGTACCTGACCACGCCGTCTGGATTGTGGCTTGCCCCACCGCGGCTGTTCTTCGCGTTCTGCACCATGCGGGCGAGCTTGTGCTCCAGCTCCGCCTCGGAGGCCAGGCGCGCGACGCTCGCCACCCCGCCCGTCTCGGCCCGGTGCCCCAGCAGTTCGACCTGCCCGTAATGCGGCACGTCGACAGTGAACCGTTCGATGCCTTCGGTCCCGGTCTTTTTGCCGGTGGTCTTATGGGCCCATTCGCACAGCATCTGATGGAAGGTGCCCTCGGCGATGTTGAGGTTCTCTGGCCGGTCCGTGAAAGCCTTGTAGATATCGTTGAACTCCTTCGGCAAATGGCGCGGCTTGATGCCGGTGCTGGGGGCCTCGACGTCCTTGGAGCGCTTGCGCGATGCGACGAAGCGAGCACACCTGAACATGTCGGCGACCTCGCGCGACACCGCATCCGGGTCGCCGGACTCGACAAGCCTGAAGCCGGCCAGCATGCCCTCGGGCGTCTCGCGCCGCAACACGTGCAGCGGCTCCTCGATGCCGGGCATCCTGATGATGAAGTGACCGATGTCGGACTGCTTGGTCGGCAGCTTCTGGGCCGAGGCGGTGAGCCGGAAGGCCCTCTCAATGAATGCCGCCATCGTCGTCGGCTTGCCGGTGCTGGCCACGTAGCGATCAAGCAGGGGCTGGCAGATCTGCTTGTGCGCCTTGTTGCGCTCCACTTGCCCTTTTAGAAAGCTTCCGTTTGGCACGCCCGGCAGCGATGCGTTCGCCACCTCGGCCAGTTCATTCTTCATCTCGACTTTGTCGCGCCGCCCAAAGGCAGCGGTGTGGCGCCGGGTGATCGCCTCCAACGCCTGGGCAATTTCCTCTTCGCTGCCGGCTGTGAGCCGGACCAGGTCGCCGAGCGTCCCGTCATCGGCATCGCGCCGCAGCAGTCGAACGGGCTCCTCGACGCCGGGAATGTGCACGATGAATTGTGTGGTGTCGGCGCGTGCCGAGGTGAACGCCCGGGCGCCGGACTCCCCGGTCAACTCGTTCACCTTCCGCAGGAACAGCGCCCCGGAAATCGGTTTGGGCAAGGTTTGCTGGTATTGCAGGCGCAACGGCTCGAACTGCTCCCGCCGCAGCGGCGCCTTTCTCCACATGTTGTGCCAGTCCCTCCCGGGGTCGCGAACGCGCGGAACGGGCGGCAAGCGTGAGAGTTCAACGCCGCTGGCCGGTGTGTCGGCCGCCACGCCGCAGTGGCTGGGGCTTCTCAGCAACTCATGCAGCGAGGGGGTGCCCGCGGCCCGGACCGGCGGCAGCGCCGCGCGCGGCGCGAGCGCGCCGCCCGTCGTCGTCGACCGCCGGTTCGCCAGGGGTGACGCCAGGCCGGACATGGCATTCGTGATGCCGCGCGCGACCGATGCTGGCCGCGCCGGGTCAGCCGGGTGCGACGCGCCGGCGAGTTCATGGCGGGGCCGGGTACGGTCACGCTGCGAGATCTTGGTCATGGGAAGGCGGCCTGCGGACGAAGGGGCGGTCCCGGCAGGCTATGCCGATACCGCATTGGCCGGAACCAGCGGGCGAAGTGGAGATCATCCGGCGCGAAGTAGGGTGCCCTCAAGAAAAGGAAAGTTTTGCACTTCAAGCACTTCTGTTATGAGGACGGGTCGAAAGTGGAAAGTTTTCGCATGATGCCGAGTTCGGCACGGCCGGTTTACGTGTCGAGGTCGCCTGCGGTACTAGCGTCGGCGCCGCGGCCGGGCGGCTGATCGCCAGCCGTGTTCGGCGGCACCACACGCCGCTGGGGCACGGGGCGCGGCGATTTGACTTCGCCCGGCTTGAGCTCCTTGTCCGTGCTCCAATCGTAGCCGCCGGTCAGGATGATGAAGGCTCATCGCTACGGAGGTGTCCGCACAGGCGACTGTTCGACTGGCTCGAACTGCTGCAAGTTGGCGCGCATGAGCTGAAGTTTCGTCGCGAAAGCCTGCACCTGGGCTGGCAACAATCCGGCCACGGCATCGGACTGTGCCGGCTCGGTCAGCCAGTATCCCTGCGCATCTACCACGGTCGCCAGGACGCCGGCAGGCAGTCCGACCGCCTGTTCAGACGCTTCCCGGCTCAGTCTGTGTTGGCGCATCGCGGCAATGGCTGCTTCGAGATCCTGCCGCTGTGCCTGCAGCATCCGTGCAGCGGGCATTCGTCGCATTTGAAACTCCTGGGAATCGCGGATGAAATTCAGATTGCTCTGGATCGTCCGCTGCACTCTGGGTGCCAGGCCGGAAAGACGCTGCCGACCGAGTGCAGTAAGGTCCCCCGTTTCAGTCAATACCCGACGAGCGCTCATTGGATCGACACCAGCCCTCTGAGCGGCCTGTTCCAGGGTGCAAGAGTTTTCCACGAGGTCATGCGTCATGCTCGACAGACTCGAGACGACTTGGCGGATGGATTTCCTTTGCTCCATTGCCTCGCGCACCGCCTTTTGCTGCTGCTGATCCAGCCCTCGCATGAACTCTGCGCCTTGAATGCTGTTCACGAGCCCTTCGTTCGAAAAGATCAGGGAGAAGGACGGATTCCTTTCTCGAAGCCGCTGCATGTCTTCCCCGCCGGCATATGCGGCCAGAAGGTCGAAGATGCCATTGGCGGCGCCCGGATGGGCGCGAGCGACGACTCCGACGTTCAACCCTGCAGAGGCCGAAGTTGAAGTCGGCGTGTGTTCGGTAGGGCCCGCCCCGATTTGCCCCGGTGCTGCCGCTTGGTGGGGAAGGCCGGAGATCGGCGAGGAAAGCCCCCACTCGAATGGCGAGGAATCGAAGTTCGGGTCGGCATGTGCTTGAGCGGCATCGAAATGCGCCGCAAGGAGGGAGTCGAATTCGCTGAAGTCGGGCGAACCTGCGAGCCAAGGTTCCGCGACCATCGTGTTCTTGGCGCGAGGAGTTTCCGCGAGCCACGCGGGCGAAGCAGGCGGAGAGATCCCCAGTCGTGCTGAAAATTGCGGTCTGGCGCCTGCGTCGTCACGAGCATGTCGCGGCAGCAACCTTGCCGCATCGACCGGCCGCCATACAAGAGGCGTCGCTGAAGACGCCCGCGACGCCTCGTGGCGTTCGTTGGCGCCTGAAAGGTACTGCCACGCCGCGCCGGCATCAGCCTGACTTGGCGGTGCGGCAGACGGACCATCAACGGGGACGCGGAATGCATCGGCGACGGTGCTGCGGAGGTGCCCAGTCGGATGCCCCACTTCCTCGATCCCGGCCCGCGACGGAGCGTCGTCAGGGAATTCGCTTGTGACCTCGGGGCCTTCAGCGTCCGGGGTGTGGTCGCCCACATTCCATTGACTCAGCCCCTCGAAGAACCATGGGCTTGGTGGGGTCGTGGCGCTCGCGATCGCGTTCACGTCTGCTCCGCTTGCGGCGAGAGTAGTCTCCCCGAGATCCGGCGAAGAGGTAGATGCTTCGTCGCGCGCGGTCGAACCGCCGCGGCCAGTTCCGACCATCTTCCGCGCCCGCCAATCTCGACGATCGAGGTTGGTCTGCATGCTCTTCTGAGCCATCGGGCGGCCGCTGAGATGCCGTTGCCCGAGCTCGGTGAATCCGGATTCAGTCAGTACCCGCCGGAGGTTGCTCGGGTCAGCGCCGTTGCGTCGAGCGGCCTGCTCAAAGCTCACGGCCGGGTCACTGAGGTCGCGCGTGATGCTTCGCAAACAGGAAAGAACTTGGCGAATTGATCGCCGGTCCTCAATTGCTTTGAGCACCGTCCGCTGCCGTTCTTCATCTAGCCGGTCCATCCATTGTGTGGCAGCGGGCGTGTTCGCCAGTCCATCGTTGCGGAGGTACATGGAGAAGGACTTGTCTTGAATGTTCTCGCCGTTCGCATAGGCGGGGAGACCGTCCAGAATTCTTTGATCCGATGCCCGCAAGGGGCGCGACACGGAGGCAGTAGCGCGTTCTGAAGGCGCGGATTCACCAGCTGGAGGATTCACGGCCTCGCGTGCAGGGTTGTGGTCAACGACTCGTTCGCCAGCTGCAGGTGCGACCCGGGGCCGGCGCGTCGATGACTCTCCGCCTGCCGTCGATCGTTGGTTTGCTTCGCCCATTCTTCGTCGTCGGGTCTCCCGATCGATCAGGTTGTTCTCGATCGCGCGCCGAGCGTTCGGCTTTCGTCCGGCTATATGACGTTCACCAAATTTCGTAAGTTGGCCGGCGTCCGTCAGGACCCGACGGAGGCTACTCAGGTCGACGGCGGCGCTTCGAGCCGCTTGTTCAAGGCTGCGAGAGGGGTCGGCCAAATCGCGCGTAATGCTCGCCAAACGGGAAAGTACCGGGCAGATGGATTTCCGGGACTCTACTGCCGTGTGCACCGCTTGGCGCTGATCTGCATTCAGGCGGCCCATCCAATTGTCCGCAGCACGGGTTTTCGCCAGTCCGTCGTTTGTGAGGTACTGGCCGACGGAAGCTATAGCGAGTTCTATTTTTTCCCCATCTGCATAAGCGGGCAGGAGGTCAAGAATCCGCTGATCTGCCCGCTGCGTGTAGGTGGGCAGGTCGTGAGCAACGGCACCAGGCCTGCGTGCCGCAGAGCCGGGCGCTGAAGCGAGTCCGTGTAACGGGGAAGCGTTCGCCGGCAGTGGCTCAGGCATCGCCTGGCGAGGCCTGAGAGAGCCCTCCAGACGATTTATCGCCGTTCGAGGAGGCAACACTTCCTGCAAAGGATGGATCGGCAGATGTGGTTGGTGAGGGGTGGCCGATCCTTGCAGGCGGGGCCCCACCGGGGGCGTACTGCGGGACCGCACGTTGCGCGGCTCATTCGCTTCCTCTGCGGCATCGGGTCGCGGACGGCGGGGCACGGCGCGGTCGATTCTGTCCAACGTCAGCTCCTCTCTGTGCGGTCACCGAAGCGTGGGGGCTGCGCCAGTGTGAGCTCCGTTGGATTCCGAAGGGTTGCATGAGCAGGCGAAGGGCATTGCCTTGTCGCGTGGATGCGAAGCGGGACGAGGGTTCCCTCTACCCAACGGTCTCAGGCAGCGCTTCGAGCGCTGCAGGTCGATGACCGCGTGATGACGAGGGGATGAGGACGAACAAACCGGAGCAGCAATTTCGAGGATGCCTGGGCCCTTCGCGTCGGTAGCCCGTCGTGACGTCATCGTGACGTGCACATCGCGCTGACGGGGTTGGCACCGCTCGCGGTGATGAGCCCCAGCTTGTAGGGAAGTTCGATGTATTCGTAGTGACGGCTATTGTCCGCGTCGAGTCCTTGATACAGGAGTCTCAGCGGCTTGCAGGGATCGATTTCCAGCGTTTGGTCGATGCCTGAGCGCACAAGTTCGCCGTGGGAGATGCCGTCCGACCAGGTTCTTCCGGAGAACACCACGTTGTCGGCCCCGGCAAACAGGTTCGATCGCGCCGCAGGCAGCGGTTGCCAGGTTCCACCCAGGTCATCTGCGGTCCACGCGCGGAAATAGCGCCCCTTCGGGCCAATCGCCTCGACGAGCGTCAGGTACTTGTGCTGGCCCGCGATCTTGTACGTGTTGCTGGCTTCGAACAGGTCTTCTGGTCGCGACGCCCGCATCACCAGTTCCGCGTCGTGGTACCCCCTGGGAAACTGGTCCACGCTCGTCTCGGACCGATAGAAGCTCCCGTGGTCATCCGTGAAGAAAAGATAGCACTTCTGCTGGTCGCAGATGTTCCAGAAATCGAGCCACGCCGGACCGCCGTCCACCTGGGTGATGTTGTCGGGCGCCTTCGTGAAGAAAGGCTTGGGAGCACTCCAGGACATCGGGTCTCCAATGTCCTTCGTGGTCGAGTAGTGAGGATCACCGCCTTGGAAGATGAGATACCACAGCTTCTGCGGTGCGAAGTAGAAGACCTGTGGCGCCGCGCGGTAGCCGGGCCCGATCGGTGATTTGTCCAGGAGCGTGATCGGCGCCGCCGGGGCGTCCTGCCAATTGGTGAAGCTCGTGTACGCCAGGCCCCATCCCGAGGTCCCGGCCGTCGTCATGAAGACGTGATACCGGGACCCGTCGAAGACCACGGACGGGTCCTTGTATCCATGGAAGGTCTGCGCGGAGGCCCCTGTAGGCGCAATCAGTGGCGCGCTGGAAGTCCAGGTGAAGCGCGAATCGTCGCCGGGCGCGGTCCCATCAGGAGTGCTTGCCGTTGCGAAGGGGTGAGCAATCAGCAGTAGAGCAGCGTAAGCGGTGAGTCGAGGCAAATTCATGCGTCGCCTTTCGGGGCCAGGGTTGAACGAGTCGGTCGAGGCCTCGTCGCCTCGGCCTGTCATGAAGTGCAGTAAAACTGGGTGAAGGCCATTTTCGGCCCGTTTCGGGTGGCAGGGACGAGTGCGGGCAGACCGCGGGAGCCGGCAGTCTAGAGATGTTGGCGGACGGGTGCCGAAGGACGGGCAGTGCGTCCATCGGCGGTGCCGGTCAGGCGGGCCCGAGGCGCTGGAAGCCCAGCGGTTCGAGCCAGTGCGCCTGGGCCTGACCTGTCAGCAACTGCCTGGGCGTGGCGCCGGCTGATGAACTTTGTGAGCTGCGCCGTGTTGAGGTGCTGGCGCGAGGCGGTCTGCGTGACCCGCTCCCGCTGGGTCGGGTGATGAATGGAGTTTCGGCTATCGACTTCGAGCCACCGGGCGTGCCGGTAGGGCGAGTCTACTTCGGCGGGATTCAGGAACAGACTTTGGAAGCAGTAGCGGAAGACGCGAGTGTTGAGCCTCGTCGCGCTGCACATGGCTGCAAGACACTTGGGCGACGTATCCTGGCCAGCCAAGTAGTCCTGCGCGCAAGGCGTGAGCGGTGCGAAGCATCGATTCCAGGCATGCCAAAGATTGCTCGCAATGACAGCATCCCGCCGTCGCGTAGTGGCCGAGGCAGCCGCGCTGCCTACGCGCAGTAGCGAAGCGATTCGACGATCAATTCGACGCCGCGCGAAGGTTGGCGACGGCTGGCGTAGTAGACATGCAGTCCCGGGACGGTGGGAAGCCAGTCCTCCATGACGAGGTTCAGCCGACCCGCCTCTAGATGCGATGCAGCCAAGTCCTCCGGCATGAAGGCCAGACCGTTGCCGGTGAGCGCTGCGTTGAGGATCTGATAGCTGCCGTTGAAGACAACCTGGCCTTCTACGCGCACCTGGATCTCCCGTCTCCCCTTCTTGAGCTCCCAGGCGTACAGCCCGCCGCTCGCGAATCGCAGAGCGAGGCAATTGTGGGCCAGAAGGTCGTCAGGCTTCTTCGGCCGCGGCGCGCGCTCGAAATATGACGGCGCCCCGACTATCACCATCCGGCGATCGGGACCGATGCGCACGGCCACCATGTCTTTGGCGATCTGATCGCCGTTGCGCACCCCCAGGTCGTAGCGCTGTGCCACGACGTCGGTCAGGCCGTAGTCGATCGTGATCTCGACGTTCAGGTCGGGGTACTCAGGCAGGACCTTGGCCAGGCGTGGCCAGATGAGGGTGTCGACTGCGTAGTCGGTCGAGGTGATGCGCACCGTGCCCTTGGGCTTGACTGCGAACTCGCTGACCGCCGTGAGTTCGGCCTCGACCTCCGCGAGACGCGGCCCGACCGATTGGAGCAGCCGCTCGCCCGCCTCGGTCGGCGCGACGCTCCGTGTCGTCCGGGTGAGGAGCTGCACGCCGATCGACTCCTCCAGGCTGCGCACGGTATGGCTAAGAGACGACGGCGAGACGCCCAGCTTCGCAGCTGCCCGGGAGAAGCTGCGCTCTCTAGCGACGGCGAGAAATGCAAGCACGTCGCTGATCCTGTCCCTCGCCATTCATGGCTCCTGTTCACAAGTGCATGCGAATTCTGCCGTCTAGTCACCGCTTCAATGCGCTTCTACATTCAAGCATCGCCCGCGGGAGAACGCTCTCTCGATGACGGGAGCCTGAAAGGACGAATATGGAATATCGACGACTCGGCAACAGCGGCACGGTGGTTTCGCGCCTGGCGCTCGGCAGCATGTACTTCGGCGGAGAGACGACGCAGCAGGATGCGTTCGCCATCATGGACGGCTACATCGAGGCTGGCGGCAACCTGATCGATACCGCCAATGTCTACATGGGCGGCCAATCCGAAGCGATTGTTGGCCAGTGGTTCGCCAGTCGGCCCGGCGAGATCACCGATCGCGTCGTCCTGGCATCGAAGGGCCGCCACTCGACCCACAAGGGCCCCAACGCGCCCGGTCGTTCCCGGCCTGGGCTGCACCGCCTGCTCGACGAATCGCTCCGAAACCTGGGCCGCGACCACATCGATCTCTACCAGCTCCATTCGTGGGATCCGCTGACGCCCGTGGAGGAGACCCTGGGCTTCCTGGATTCGGCCGTGCGCGCCGGCAAGATCCACTACGTGGGCCTGTCGAACTTCACCGGGTGGCAGTTGCAGCTGTTCATGTCGACGGCGCGCGAGTTTGGCTTGGCGATGCCCGTGACGCTGCAGCAGCAGTACAGCCTGCTGTCGCGCGAGAGCGAGTGGGAGGTGATTCCCGCGGCGCTCTACAACGGCGTCGGCGTGCTCCCGTGGTCGCCGCTTGCCGGCGGCTTCCTGTCCGGCAAGTACACCCGCGCGACCCAACCGGCGCCGGGCACGCGGGCGGGGTCGGAAAAGCCGCTGTACCAATGGACTTCAGCCGAGTACGGCGAGGTCGACCGCAACTGGGCGATCATCGATCGGGTCAGACAGATCGCCGAGCGCATCGGCAGGACGCCGTCTCAGGTTGCGCTCGCATGGCTGGCCGATCGGCCCGGCGTGACGGCGCCAATCTTCGGCGCGCGCAACCTGGTGCAGCTCCACGACAACCTGGGCGCCTCCGAGCTTCATCTGGATGGTGCCTCGTCCGGTGCACTCGACGAGGCGAGCAAACCGATCTCCTGGGGCTACCCGTACGGGGTATTCGGTGCGGCGCAACGCGCACGCCCGGAGAGCGGCGCCGACGCGCTCACGCCGATCGTCGCCCAGGGCAGTCGCCACCCGCTCGGACATGGCTGATGCCGGCAGTCTTGCGTCCCTCGAACTCCCTCTTCCCGCGAAGGTTCGCCCAAACGACCAGCTCCACGCTCACCACACACCATGAAAATAACCCGCAACGGCTCAAAGCCCTCCGTCCAGGGGCCCGCGACGTGGTTCACGGGCACCGTCCGAATCGACAGCCCGTTCCAGGCCGAGGAGGACGGCCGGGCGGGCGGCGCGCTCGTGACCTTCGAGCCCGGCGCACGCACCCATTGGCATACGCATCCGGCCGGCCAGACGCTCGTGGTGCTGCATGGCGTTGGCTGGACGCAGTGCGAAGGAGGAGCCCGCACCGAGATCCGCTCGGGCGATGTGGTCTGGTGTCCATGCCGGAAGCGGCATTGGCACGGAGCATCCGCCACCACGGCCATGGCACATCTAGCGATCACGGAGATGATCGACGGCAAGAACGTTGAATGGATGGAGCCGGTGACGGACGAACAGTATCAGGATGGCCCGCTCGTCATTGACTGTCGCGACGCAGAGCGGCGTCCGCTATTGAGGAGACGGCCGACATCGGCATGAGCCGGCCTCCTATTGCGGACTTCGAGGGACGCAGCAATTCCCCAGCTACTGATTCCTGGGAGGCAAGAAGACGGTCTTAAGCGAACGCTCTCGCGCGGATCATCAGGAAAGAACTTTGCCGGGCCTCGAAATTCCAGGCTGGTTCCATGGAACGGGTCGCGGATCGTCAGATAGAACTTGCGGTGCTTCTGACGAATGCGATCCAGCATTGGGAAATGCCCCTTTTTCGCAAGGATGCAGGGCTCGATTTCGCTGAGTTTGTCAGCGATATCACGCCGCGCGTGCGCGCGGCTCGCACGTGGGGCACCGAGAAGGCTGGTCTTGTAGCTGATCTGGTGCTCCACCAAGACGGGAGCCATGCCGCTACGGGACTGCAACGAACGCATGATCTGCGAATCTTTGTGTCGAACCGCCATCGCCATTTCTGGCACCGTGCAGGCAGGGGTGTCTTCGAATCCCAGGAGCCCGCGATCAAACAGCATCATCTGCGCGCAGGGCACCGCGTGCCGGCGATCTCCGGTCAACTCGAATCCCCCAATGCGATTTGTCACGCGATCCACAGGAATGTCGTAGAGGCGTCCCGCGGCACGCTGGCTCCGATAGTTCTCGCAGCCGTCATCAGGGCGCGGAAAGCGGCGAAGCACGCCGTCGCTGCAATGAACCATCGCCTCTGCCTTTTGTCCGTGCCTGGTGTCCTCCGGATTGACACGCGCAACTGCTGGACCGTAGATCGCGCCGACGACTAGGAATGTGATGCGTGCGATGAAGCTCAGAATTCATTGCTGCGGCTTTGCTGGCGCTCAAATTCACGGCGACATCTCCAAAACGCCTTCCTTGCCAAAGGTTGATCTGACCCAATTCGAGTCCATGTCCAGCCGACCTGCGGACAGCAGTTGAGGGCGACGCGGCCGACGAGCAGACGAAGGAGAGCTTGGAATCCCGAGCCGGCCGTCGCGTGGACCTATCTCTGCATCAATGCGGATATGAGGCCGGCTGGTGATTGGCTGGTCATGACTCGAGACGTTCTACTTGCTACATTGAGCGCGAGTTTGCGCTGGCAGGCGAGCGCGAAGCCGGCCAGTCCACCAAGGGGGCTATCTGAAAAAGTGTTCCTTGAACGGGAGAATGGCCGCCCCGATCACAGCCGCATGCTCGATAAGTTTCGAAACTTCCAGCTGCAGGCTCGGCAGCGACATTCCCCGGCGAGCGTGGGCTTCCAATCTGACGCTTCCGATG
>FSZS01000229.1_pt1 | contig 11844 bp, 11 predicted proteins | sample 1638881 | NCBI WGS metagenome assembly FSZS01 (sample SAMEA3914813, study PRJEB12502) | metagenome | biome: forest; material: soil | place: Canada | collected 2011-07-07 | depth 0.3 m
GCTTCGCGACGACTTTTGTTGAGCAACGGGCGTTCCTGGCTGGTTCAGGCATTCGCTTTCGCCAGCAGGACAGGGTGGTCCGGCACGGTGTCGCTGACGTCCGTACCCTTGATCGCGAGTGCGTTGTGATCGACGTATGTGAACTCGCGTTCGATTCCGTCACCCTAAGCGATTGATTTAGTTGAGGTTGTAGCCTCGAGCCCGCCACGTCTTACATCCATCGCGTGGATGTGAAGGCAGCCCAAAAATCGGTGCCGGATGTGAAGCCGCGACCTCGATCGGTGTCCGATGTGATGTCAGTCGCGGAATTCCGCGCCCTCGAGACGAACGAATCGTTGCACAGCCCCGCTGCCGACCAAGCCCGTGTGAGCAGGCGGCCGAGGCGACTTGATAGTAGGCTACCGAGCTTCAGGGCCCCTTTGGCATTCGACCGTCAACGCTCGCCCTGGGTTCCCGTGACGGAAACGAAGGACATATTTCGCTGATGCCAATAAGCCTCTCGCTCGGCCTGGGTAGGTGCGCGCATCGAGTACGTTTGACTCGACTCCATGTACTTTCGAATAGGTTCCGACGGCACGACGATGGTGCCAAAAACCCAATTGATGTACATCGGCAAAGTAAATTTCGATTTACCTACGGGTTCCGTAAAATGCCGAACTTGAGTAGGGCTTTTGGCCCAGGTTTTGAAGATCGTTTGACAAGCCTCTAGCGCCGCTTGCCATCGCACGAGATTCATCGTGAGAATCGCATAGCGCAGCTCGAGTACAAGTTCAGCGATTGCGATCAACGCAAAATCGTCAATACAAGTAAAGCCCACTGGTACATGGGCGCGCGCGACGAGTGCGCTCACATAATATTCTGGACTGCGATTCGAGTCGTACATTATGGCGCGCTCGCGTCGTTTGGCCAGCCGGATTGCTATCAGGTCAAGGTGAAACTCGGTGTAGCGTATTGGCTTCAGCAACGGCCACAGTTCCGCGCACAAGAGTTGATCGCAGCGATCCAAGTCGGTGACTCGGTTCATCCATTTGCTCAGCGAGTATCCAGGGATTGCGGCGTGTTCTATCACCCGCCACGGTTGCCCCAATTTGATCAGCTTGTCGAACACATGAGTTCGATCATGGGGATCGAATTCCTCACCAGCCCGAAGGGTCACCTTCTGTTCGCAATGGAAGGCGGTGGCAGTTCCTTCGAGTGCGAGACACCGGTAACCCAGCGCTGCCGCCTGAAATCTACCAACCCATTTGAACGCCGCAGACTCCTTCGGCAGCCTCGATGGCAGCACAGGGTAAAGGGTCACGGTCTCCTCGTCGGGCCGTGCTTCCACGAACAGCGAATCGGCTCTCCTCACGGGGTGCACTCCTGTTCGCCGGAGCCCCGGTTTCATCGACCGGGGCGGGTGCTGAGGTTCTCGACTCTGGCCCCATTTTGGGACTAGATTTCAAATGCTACCGCAGTTTTGAACTCTGCTCGAAAGTAGGGCACTGTGGCCGACAGAGGACCACCGTACATGACAAAAACTCGGCCATCCAAAACCGCGACGATCCCAGCCCATCCGAAAGACGGGCACGGTTCGAATGCCCTCGAAATCTATTTTGAGCAGTTCGGGCCGTTGATGGGGGGACGAAATCTTTGGACTGCTCTGGGCTACCCGTCCCAAGGGGCGTTCGCCCAAGCTCGTCGCCGTGGGCGAATTCCTGTCGAGCTGATATCCCTACCTGGGAGACGCGGGGCCTTCGCCTACACCAATGTTGTGTTCGCCTGGCTGACGAGCCTCGGTGTTCCCCCTGAACCCCCAGCGGAAAAGGAGCCCTAGGTCCAGCCCGGAGGCCGGACCAAAAAAAGCGACCTTGAGAATGAAGAAAACCGCCAGACCTCTATCGAGGAAGGGCGGCTTCGGGGACAGTTGTCTAGGCTGTGTGCTCCGAGTATCCATCCTCATGTCGGAGATGTCAACCATCCCGGCGGTCGTTCGTCGGCGCGCTCGCGCGCGTTCTGTCTTTCCTGGTCTTTGCCGGCTTGCCGGTGACCCACTCACGTTTGCGCCGACCAGCGTCGAACTACGACGCTGCTCGACTGCGAGGAAAGTTGATGCCAACGATGACGATGCATCAGGGGGCAGGTCGCGCTGACCGCCCCAGGACTGGGCAATTCTTCGGTGAATTGCCGCTCATGTACCACCTGCCCAGCCGAATCAGCGGCTTGTCGGAGGTACGCCACCGCGAGAAGCCCGTCGCCCGGATCCCCACGCTGCAGATCGCGGCTGCCGGTCGCTGCGGTCGACGCCATGCGTCCAACGGCGTGCCCATTCAGCCCGACGTCGCGCGCCTTAACGACTTGGATGTCTGGGCGCCGTGGCCACGCTCGAACGATCAAAAACCTGGGCACGGCCGCACCGCGTGCGCGCGCGTGCCCAGAGCCTCGAGGCGCTTGCGCCTGCGAAAGCAGCGGTGTCGGAGCCTTCGCCGGAGTCTGATCAAGAGCGAGGCCGTCCGGGGCAGTCGCCCCAAGCTCGAGGCCTTGTTCCGCGAGTGCGAGCGTCTCGCGTTGGACGCTCTGCCGTCCCGTCCGGTTCTCACGGCCTGACAGATCGACGCACATCTCTGCCGCCATCGCTTTGGCGACTGTCAACCTATTTCAATTCATTGGAGTCGCAATGACTACGACGCAAAACATCCCTTCCTCGGGCGCTGGCAACGATGGTCGGCTTCTGAAGTTCCCAGACTTGTCCGCCATAGGTGTTCCGGGGAACTCGCGGTCAGAGATGGATCGCGGCCCGACCTCGTCGACCCACAGCGGGCATGCCAAGCGGGCGCTGGCCGGCAACCCGCAGCGTTCGGGCTGGCCGGAGCATCTCAACCTCCATCGTGCAACGGAGACGATGCGACGCCGTGAACACTTCGGGGGCAAGAATGCGTTCAGCGCGTTGCTCACCCGGCATCCGCATGTCGAGACCCGCCTGCGGCAAGTGCTCAACGATTTTGGCACTCAGCCAGTGAACCAGCGGTTCGTTCACGATCTCATGCTGAAGATGCTGCACGATGCCGGTGTCGGGCGGTCGGAATATCCGTTCAACACAATGTCGCTCGGGCGGGAAGCCTTGCGCCACTGGGTCAACCGGGCGCGTGATCTCCCCATCCAACCGGCGTCCCAACTGCTTCGAGCCTCTAAGAGGCGCACAACGGCATCCGAGGCTCCGGCCGCATTGATCCGCGGCAATGCTCGCGTCCGCGTCGAGTGCCCCAACCTGCCGTACGAGGCCTGGACTCTCGATGAAAGTCTCGGGAACCTCGAAATCGTGGTTCGCATCCGCTCGGGTCAGCCGTCGGGTGCCCGCAATGACTAGTCCCTACGTCAGGCAAGGGCTGTTGCGGCGTCACCCTCCGGGGCAGATCGACGCTGTTCTGCTGCGCCGCCCGGTCTCGGATCAAGACCTCTCTGAGGCTCTTAGCACTCGCCAGGCGCACGAGCATCGTGCGGTTCGGCGAGCGGCCAGCCGTACCGTGCCTTCGCTCTCACTGTATGAGGTTTGCGAAGCGCACCTCCAGGACGCGACGTTCATGAGAGGGATCTTCCCTGCGCGACGGCGCATACCACTGAAGGCCTACAGGCAGATGTGGAAGGAATGCCTCGTCGCAGCGGTCAAGGCCTACAACGGCGCTCGCGACCCCCTCACGGACGACGTCCGTCTGGAACTCCGCTGGAAAGGGCAGCCTGGGAGTTCGTGCCGTCGATCGGACAGCCCCAAATCGGAAACGCCGATCGCCGGCGTCCTGACCAGCGACTGAGCGCGAAAGCGCACCCCTCGTGAGAGGGGTTCGGTCACTACTCGTTGAAGCAAGCGGTTGGTTGCGCCTCAATCCAAGGCGCAGCTGCCGCATGTCCAGGGGCGAATCACATGACTGCATGCACGGTCCACGACCGCGAAGCATTGCGCTCTCGCGAGCAACAGCTTCCTTGGGGTGTGTATGGCTCCATCGATTCTGTCCGGCACTTATGCGGGGCGTTCAATGCCTCGCTGTTCGATGAACACCTACCGCCTCGACGTCTCTGACCTCGTGGTCAGCAGCGCTCTGGTGCGCCAGCGTCGATTTCAAGCGTCAGCGCCCAAAACGGGGCCGAAGCGTCCTACATCTCGACTCTCCTGAGAGGGACCTCTTCGCACGCAACCTCGCGAGTAGCTCGCGCCTCAAGCAGGGCGCGGCTGCCGCATGCCTAAGGATGAATCATATGACTGCGATCGTTGACCACAAGTGGGGCGGGCTCGCCCGTCGCTACGAAGAATTTCGGCGCGGGACACACCGCTCCATCGATCCCGTCGAATCCACCCGCATCGCCTTTCCCACGGCGCTGTTCTACGAGAACTGGCTTCTGCGCCGCTTCGATCCCGCGGTCGACAAAGTCTTCGTCAGTTCGCGAATCACGTTCGGGCCGCCGGGGCAGGTCGTGGCCGCAACGCCCGACTTGGACATCCACTTCGTCGATGGTCGCCGATTGTTCGACCAGGTGGTCAAGGACGGCGCGATCGATGAGGTCAACGCCCGACGGCTTCGGAAGCTCGCAGCCTATCTGGACTGCGAACACGCGATGCGCACAGCGAGCGAGATTCGGCGAGATCCGAAGCTTATTCACAGCCTTCGCCATCTCCGTCAGGCGATGGTGGCTTACGACGGCCTCGCCGAGGAGACGATGACGGCGATCGCCAAGTTCCTGCGCTCGCATGAGGAGACGACGGTCGGCGAGCTCCGCGCCAAGTTGGCCGACTTCGAAGACGAGCAGATTGACGCCGCACTGGGTCACATGCACGTCTCGGGGACCGCGCACCTCCAACTCAACGGGATTGAATATGGCCGCCATGTCATCGTCCGCAGTCTGTGACGCTCTCGTCGAGCGTTGCCCTGCCAAGTATCGGAATGTCGACACGTGGGAGGACTTCGCTGCCGAATCGATCGAGAACCTGAAGGAACGAAAGCGCTACCTGGCTTTGGTCGAAGCCACGAGGCTGTTGTTTGCAGGCTCGCCCATGTCCGCTGTCATCGCGGCGTCGCCGGTCTCTCACCGACAGTTCGTTCGCCTTTACGACAACGCGATTGAATTTCTGCCTGACGGACGTGGAGTCGTCGGACGTCAGGCCTATGTCCTTCACGCGCGAAAGCAGGCCGCTGACGCCTGCAAGAGCCCTAAGGACAACATCGCCTCGTTGATGGATTGCTGCCCAGAGGTCTATCGAAAAGTAGATGCCTGGCCTCTGTTCGACGAGTCGCGGCTCAAGTCGGCGGCCGTACGCAAGCGCTTCGCATCGCTTGTGCAAGCGACCACGGTCTTCCTCGCAAACCAGCCGAAGTCGGAGGTGCTTAAGGTCAGCCCTGTGGGCTGGAGGCAATTTTGTCGCCTGCTACGACATGCGATGGACGTCAAGCCCGACAAGACGCGCATCTGGGGGTTTGAGGCGTTCGCTGCCTGGAAGGCGAGCAATCCACGCGGTCGATCGAAGGCCTTTGAGCAGTTCGGTGGCAGATCCTATCGAGCAGGGTATTCGGGGCTGTTCTCCGCGCTCCTCGCGAACACTCCCGAGATCGAGAAGGACCTCCTGGCGTTCCTCAACAGGCACACGCGACCCAACAAGGTCACCCCACACGTCCTTCACGTGGAGTTCATGCGGATCCTGACGGAGGTGGCAAGGCTCCCTCAAGACGCCTATCCCCTGAACACGACTTCCCAGGCGCGCAGGCCTCTCGACAAGTGGTTCAAGGAAACGTACCTGCCGCGCTACCAGTTGAAGTGGCTAGGACGCGAGGAGGGCAAGAGTGCTGCTCAGGTGCTCGCGTATGCACAGGGAGACGGTGGCAGCAAGCTGCCAAGCCTGCCGTACACGACCTTCTCCCTCGACGAGATCACAGCAGATGTGATGGCGCGCTATGAGATTCCGAGCCTCTTGGGCGACTGGGAACAACTGGATCTGCGTCGCTTCGCAGTGATTCGCCTGCGTGAGATCACCATGGGCATCACGATGGCCACGCGGCTGGTGCTGACACCACAAGCCTCGGGCGAAGACATCGCCATCTTGCTGTACGAGGCGCTCTCGGGCCCTCCGAAGGCGGACACGGTGATACCGGGCCTCGATTACCGGGAGGGTGCCGGATACCCATCCAACATCTACGAAAAGCTTCGCTGGGTAGCGCTGCGCGTGGTCTTTCTTGACAACGCGCTGAGCCATCTGAAAGACGCTGTTCAAAACATCCTCACCCACCTGGGAGGCGGCGAGGTTTTCCTCGGCGCTGCGGCGACGCCGCAGGAACGGGCAGCCACTGAGTCCGAACTGGGCTTGCTCGCTCGGCGGCTCATTCATCAACTTCCTGGGACGACTGGCGGTCATCCGAAGGATCCCGTACGCAAGGGCGCGTTCGTCAAGCTCGAGGGCCGGATCGAAGTGGAGGCGCTTGTTCACGCGATCGACGTGTACTCGGCGAATTCGAATTCGCTGCCTACCGGCGCATCGGGACATAGGCCGCCATTCGAGCGGTTGAGACGACTCTTGTCGACGGACAAGCTCGAACTCGTGCGCGTGCCGCACAACAAGCGTCATGCGTACTTCTTCTCGCAACCGATCCGTCGCGTCGTTCGCGCGTCGATCGGCGACGGGAAGCACCCCCGAGCTCCGCACATCAACTTCCACGGTGGGACATTCTCGAGCGACCTGATGAAGGCCCGGCCCAACCTGAAGGGAACGGTCCTTTTCATACGGCCGGACTACCGCAACCTTCAGTTTGTTGCTGCGTTCAACGAGGACGGTACCTTCTTCGGCATGCTGCAGGCTGAAGGGTACTGGTCCCGGTATCCAAACGACATTCGTATCAGAAAGATCTACGCGACCCATCGCAACGCCGGACGACTCGGCGAGCGTGCAGACGACCAACCGCTTCAGGCGCTCTTCAAGTACCTCCACGAGGGGGCCAAGACTGACAAGACGAAGGCGTTGCAGCTGGCTTACGTCGTTCGTTTCCTGGCGCGTAACTTCCAAGGCCTGCAGCTTGCTGAAATGGAGATCGAGGCTGCTATCGAGCGTGTTGGCGCTGCCACGCGTGCATCCAACGACGATGTCGAAGACGCTGTAGTAGTGCAGGCAGCGGACGGAGCACCTCGGCTCGTTCCGAATACATCATCAGGTGCGTTAGCCAGCCGTGCTTCCAATCCTGCGCCTGCAGCAGCGCCTCAACGCGCCCGCGGTGCGCGCTCTGGCATCGTCGTTCCGCGGCTCGGCCGCTCGTGAGGAGACGTCATGAAGCAACTATTACTCTTTCCAAGCCTTGCATCCGCAGTGTTGCCAGTCGCTAGTGTGCTGCGTGAAATCCGGACAGCCGCAAGCTTCACTCTGTCCGACCCATCAACCTCTTGCGGCGATCTCCTCGAGCCGCCGGCTGAGGTGAAAGGCGGTCGCCGATGGCCGAGCGATACAGCTTGTCGTCAGCGCGGAAGAACTCGATGTTCAGCGGTGTCGCCTGCCTGGATCTCGGGGCGTGATCGGCAGGTACCGTTGGACTGGCTTGCTGACGTGCCCGGGGGTTCTGTTCAAACCGATCAGGTCTCACTAGGCGAGTCACCTCGCTGCATCGACATCTTCATGCAGGGCCAGTCTCACTGCGATGGCCTTCTGTGCGAACGTGTCGGAGGTAAGCATGCTTAACGAAGGACTTGACGGCGCTCTCGACCACTCTAGTGGCCTTGTCGGTGCTGACGGTGCAGACAACGGCGCTGACGAGGTCGCGAGTCGCTTGGCTTCTCGGGATTTCGATTATTTCGGCGGAGCGCCGTGCTTCACACCGGAAATCGATCTTGCTTGCCAACAAGTCTCGAACTGGACACGTTGCGACAACCCGGGCGCCTTCATCCACGGGCTGCAGCGGTTAGGCAAAAGCTGGTGCGGCAGGTACATCCACCAAGCAGTTCCGATGATTCTTGGAAGATCCACCATCTCCGTGTTGTGGAGCGCGGTGGACTTCAAGCAATCGAAATCAGAGTTCCTGCGTGATCGCCTGCGTCAGGTGAAGCATCCCGGCTTCAACCACACTCGTGAGAGCGTATTGTCGCAAAGACTGCTGGATCACCTGGTGGGACTTGCCGGCGTCTCCGGAGCAACGCGAATTCTCATGATCTTCGACGAAGCCCAAAAACTCGCTGAAGCACACTATCACCAGATCGCGGCCCTCACCGACGCGCTGGTGTTCGAGAATATCCGACCGTTCGTTCTTCAGATCGGACAGCCCGACCTCTCCACGCATATGGATCACTTCGAAACCAAGAATTCAATGCAACTTACAGGACGGTTCTTTCCGGTCAGTCACGAGTACATGGGTATTGCAATTGAAGACATTGCCGATGTCCTCAAGGAGATGGACGGGCCGGAGGGATCGAGCGTGATCGAGAGGTTCTTCCCGGAAAGAGCGGCGAGGAACTTTCAACTATCCCATGCGGCCCAGCCAATGCGTGAGGCACTTGAATCTCTGGCGGCAGTCAAATTACTTGACGGCGATATACGGCTGCCAATGCAATACCTGCGGGGTGCCATGTCCACGCTGCTCTACAAGCTGAACGCCTCAGAGGGCCACAAGGTTGTGGTTGATTCCCAGCTTATGAAGATATGCCTCGAAGAGGTCGGTTTTCCAAAGGTGATGAAGCTGTACTCGGTTCCGTTGGGGCAGGCATGACGAGCCCATCTCACTCTCCAGTCCAGTTAAAGAAGTCGATGTCCACGGGCACATTGTGGCGGCCGATTGCGCATTTGATGAAAGGAGACGCGACCTCAGCCGCGATGGATCGTGATGAGGGGCTCCTGGCAGCGTCGAAAACGGAGGGCGATGAGGTCGAAGCTTCGATCTACGTCCGGCTCTGCTATGAGATCCCACGGGTGGCCGCCAGCAAATCGGAGGTTGGCGCACTCATGGGCAGATGCAGAACGGGGCTAACCGTGTTTCGACTGAGCGAGGCCAGCGCGGAAAATTTGGCGATAGCGATCGGCGGCTTTGAGCCCGATGCATGGATTCGGATGCGTGGTGCGGACCTCGTGGCCGGCCGAGAGCCGCGTTGCGTCTTCCATGACGGACTTCGCTACTGTGCGGAATGTATGCGCTTTGGCTGGCACTCCATCCTCTTTCAACACCGCCTGGTCAGAACGTGCCCGCTCCATGGATGTCCACTACGCACAGGGTGCCCGAACTGCCAGCTTCCCATAGTTCCCACCCTGTCGTACGTCGCCGTGAATCCGATGTGCTGCGGGGCTTGCGGTGCCTCGCTCACGTGCAGATTTCCAAAATCGAGGGAAGAAGTCCGAACTCATGGCCCGCCCAGCGGGGCGTTCAATGTTCTGCGCAGGCAGCTCAACGCTGCCAATACGACGATTGGAAGTGCAGCGGGGTCGACCGACTGGCGCTTCGAGACGCGTATCCCTATGGATCATCGCCGATGCCCGAACGCAGCGTTTGTCGCATCACGGCATGTGGATTGGGAGCGGCCCTTCGCTTTTCCGACGCGCCAGCACCGCACGTTTCAACACCGAGTTTCCTGGAGCGCCACATCGTCGCACTGGGGCTTCGCTGCAGATGCTCTCAGTGCAGCGGCCAGCGATTTGAGATCGCTGACAACGAGATGTGACATGCTCGTTGGGCCGCAGCACTGCGCTCTGATATCCCGAACGTCTTCGTCCGGACTGATCATCGACGCCGAGCTCTCTGTCGTGGCGGCCGCGTTTATTCTGACGTTGAAGCAGTCAGGGGACAAGTTTCATCGCGCGCCAACAATCGCCGCTCGTTCGTCGATCGCCTTGCTCCTGTCGCGCGACATCCACCGTGTGATCGGTCACCATGAAATGGTCGCGCTTATGGCTAGAAATCTGATCTACACAATGGCGCTAAGTAGCGCAGCGGAGGTTGATTGGCAAAGGCAAGTTCCGCCAGAACTCGTCGTGCCTGGGTGGCGCCTGACTGAGGTCGACAATGGTTGGGTGTTATCGATCCGGCCTGTTTGCTCCGATGAGTCGCTCGTCGGCCTGTTGAAGCGCGTGAGGCCGCGGAGACTTTCGGGCCGACGACTTCCCAAGGAATGGTTGACACATTGCGCTGAACTCGCCGGCCCGTGGGGCGACGATCGAAACATCCGCGAATCCGGATCATGGGAGGCTGGGCAGGCAGCCGACAAAGCGGAAATGTAGGGGGCGGCCCCATTGACCGCAGGTCGCGGGCGAGGCGCTGGGGTTTCAGGGACTGGACCGCGTCCGCTCAGCTAATCATTGACGAGTTTAGTCAGGAGGTCGCGTAGCGCCATTGCCGCCTCATTGCCGGTGCCGGAGCCGTCGCTATGAAGCGTGTAGGGCAGAGATGCCGAATAAGCCACTTTTGCGCCTTCGTGATAGGGGACAGTCGAGATGTGCACTTGCCGGCGTTCTCCATGATCCGTGTAGACGAAGACACCTTCCCGGGTGACCGAGCCGGATGCTCCGATCTGCGCACCAGGCGAGTTGGCATACACAGGCCGGCCGAGCAGTCGTTCAAGATTGCCCAAGACAGCCTCGGGCTTGTACTTCGCGTCGATCTCGCCCGATGCCTGGTAGTTCAGATGCACGTCGACGGACTTCAAGACTTCTGCGAGGTGGGCGTAGTCATCCACGATTTGGTCGGCGGCCCATAGCTTGCGCGCTAGGAACGGCATGCCATGCCGCACGCTCTCTCCTTGCTCAGGGAAGGTCAGGGAGATGGCCAGCGAATCTTCTGATCTCGCGACCGAGTAGTTCACGGGGATCGTCAGCATCGTTCCCGTCGTCCCGCCGCTCAAATATCTCGTATGCGCCAGGTACTGGACCCGCAGTACATGCTGCCGGGGATCCACTTGCGTGCGGCCGCCCGTGTCCAGCACAGCATCCGAGGTGTCCTTCTGGCCAATGCGCAGCGGCCATTTGGTGCGCAATGACAGCGTTTGAGCGATCTCTGAGAGAACAGTCTGCTCGTTGATCAATACATGCTCGGGGTCGAACGCTCTGTACGTCAGTGTCAGCGGTTCGAAGTGCGGCAGGGAGACGATAGAGGTTTCGTCGGCCTGCGCAGGCGAAGAGATGGTGACCAGAACTGCTGCGAGTGCAGCTGCGGGAATCAGGCGAATCAAGGGTGTCTCCCAGTTGAAGTGCAATTTGGCCTTTGGCGTCCGGACGGCGCCGGCCTGGTCGCCGTAGTTTGGTTCTCAGAGGGCTTGCATCGGGGGGGCCGAGTGAGGGGCTGAGAATCCTGCTCGACAGGATTGAATGCTACTTTAAGTCTGTAGACTCAAAAGCAGCATTGTTCGCAACCACCACGTTCCTTTGACGACGAGGCTGTTCAAGCGTCAAGCGCGGGCGCGTCGCCTGGGGTTTGGCCGCGAGAGGGGTCGAATGCCAGCGTCCTTGCGCGTTGTCGGCGGGGCTGCGGTCACGGGCGCCGAGAGGGCATTGAGTTCGCTGGCCCTCCACAACTCAGCGCTCAGGCAGACGCTGAAGAGGCCCGATCCTTCGGGTCGGTGGCGGGCCGGCCCCGGTTGAGAGGCCGCATTTGGGGCCAGCGGCAGTTTCGGCGGCGTCCGCGGATGGCGCCGGCCCCGCTGCGCGGGCAACGACAGGGCAGATCGTGCCGCTTCTTCACCGGATCGGCGGCGAAAGATTTAGCGACATAAATCTGGTTATGTCCTAGGATTGCCGCCGCCTCCCTCCAGCCCGCCCATGTCCGACCTCGTCCCGCTCGACCGCCTCGCCATTCCCCCGGCTCTGACTGGCGAGCACGGGCGCAACCGGGCGCATGGCGCCCGGCAGGTCGACGCCAACGACGA
>FSZS01000017.1_pt1 | contig 11655 bp, 9 predicted proteins | sample 1638881 | NCBI WGS metagenome assembly FSZS01 (sample SAMEA3914813, study PRJEB12502) | metagenome | biome: forest; material: soil | place: Canada | collected 2011-07-07 | depth 0.3 m
GCAGAAGGCCGTCGAGATGGGATTCAGCCATGCGGCGGTCGGCGCGATGGTGCGTTCCAGCTACCACGCCGACAAGCAGGCCGAACACGCCGGCCTGGATGTGAATTCCAGCGTTAAAGCCGACTGAACATCGTTCGACGCGACTGAACATCGCTCACCACGACCTGACAGCACTCAGCGCCTCCGGGATGCCATGGCCGACATGCCCGCGATCCGCGAATTTCCTCATGACGGCGAGATGTGGCGGATCGACTGGCTGGGCAGCGTGGAGCAGAGCGGGCACGAGCCGAAGGTCGACGTTCACCTGAGCCATCTGCCATACGACGATGGCCCGGGGGCGCCTGCGCCCATGCATGTTGCTGCGGACGACAAGCGCGTGCTTTCGATCGGGGTCGGGCAGTTACCGTATCTCTGCACCGGGTCGCGTTGGCGCGACGGCCGGCGCATGTGGTTCTACTCGCAGGATTTCCTCACCCCGAGGTTCAAGAACATCCTGTTCGATGAGCGAACCATCCGAAGGGTTCCGCTCCACCACGTGGTCGGTGAACGGATGGGGCGGGATGGCAGAGCGCAAAACCTCTGGCTTGTCCCACCCTACGCATACGCGATTCCTCCCGGACTGGGCAAGACGCGCTGCTTCGCGATCGAGTATCAAGGCGACCCCTACGGCGTCGTCGTGCCGGCGCACGAGGTCGCCCGGTTCTACTACGGACAGTCGTCCGACTTGGCGTTGGCCATGTTTCGCGGCACCCTGGCAGCGGCCCCACGCGAAGTCTGGGATCGCGATCATTGCAGCATCGAGACGGTCGACGGTCGTCGCCTGGCAGTGATCGCACGCGCCAGGAGGATGTCGAACAACGACTGCTGGGTGCTTGGCCGAATCCTGGGCGACGAAAACGCCCGCCGCGGCGCACAGGCCATCTATCAGTCCCTGCTGCGGTCTTCGGCGAACCGCGAGCGCTGCTTCATCGATACCGACATCCCGTTCCGCGGCGTCGCGAACTGGACGGTGCGCGCAGTGCGGATCGTCGGTACTGGTGGCCAAGCGCGCTGGCTCGTCCTGGAGATACTCCGTTGCAGCGGTGCGTTCCCCTTCGATGATCTCGCGGTGATCGCCGACAACGACAACCGCCCCGCCGCCGACAGCGCATCGTCAGACGGCAAGCTCGATGCCTTTCCCGGTATGCACGTCGCAGCCCCTGAAAGCGCGGACGACGAACTGCGAAGCGACGGTCCACCGAGTGCGGGAATACGTCAGATCGCGTTGCTCAATCCGGGCGAATGCTACGAAGCGCTCCAGGGGAAAACCATCCTCGATCCGCCACCGAAGGCGGACACTCGCTATCGCAGCGCGGAGCCGTGGTCGACCGCTGGCGGCCTCGCCGACATGGCCACGGGTGTAGGCACTTATGGTGAATCGGGGGTCAAGCCGGCCGAAGTCGTATTGGACATGGACGGGATGATCGTCTCCGAAAATGGTGAGGCCGAGGACGCTGTAGGCGAGAAGGCGCGCTTCGAGGCCCTCCGGGCGACCTTCGAGAATCTCGCCAAGGTCGCCGACGAACTTGCGGCGATGGGGGGCATCGCCGCGCAGATTCGCGGGTCGAAACAAGTCTCCAGGATTCCGCTGACGGCCGAACCCCACAAGAGGCAGTGGTCATGGCTCGACTCCGCCGCGCAGCAACCACGGGCCGTGATGGTGGTCGACGTCGTGCTTGCTGACCGGTCTGCCAGCCTGATTGAATTCCAGCAGCGAACTGGGGAGAAATGCACGCTCGGCGTGGTCGTTGCGAGTGGCCCCATACTGCCGTCCGACGCCGCGATCATAGGCATTCTGCGCGATCTGGCCCAGGAGCGCGGCGTCTGGAAAAACGTACGGGAACCCAGTGGCCTCCGAATTTCCTGCTTGAAGCACACGAGGACGTCGACGGGCATGTTTGCCAATGCGATCGTCGGAGCAATCAGGATTGCCGACGTGTAACGTTCAGTCCGCTGGGCAATCGCACCTCTGCCGCGATGTTTCTCATTCGCTCGACAGGTTCGGCGTACCGATCCGGCTGAAGTACGCGCCAAAGCGCTCGACGAGCGAAGGCACGAACTGGGGGGCAAGCGAGGCAATCCGAACATGGGACGGGGTCAAATCTCGGTGGGCTGCTTCGAGGCCCATTGCTTCCAGATGGTGAAACTGCACCAGCCAAGGGCCGAGCTGGGCTCCCGCACCGTCGACAGCGGCAGGAAGGAAGTGCTGCTTCGGAGACCCCTCGTGCTGGACGATCCTCTTCAGCTCTTTGTCTCCGGCCTTTGTTGAACCGTCGATCTCATTCCAGCGCTTCGAGATGTCCTCGCACTTGGCCAGCAACACGGTGGCCACCTTGCCCTTGTTTGCAAGATCGCACCTGGGCGTCACCATGATCCACAGGCCGCTGTCACGCAACACGGTGGCCACCTTGCCCTTGTTTGCAAGATCGCACCTGGGCGTCACCATGATCCACAGGCCGCTGTCACGCCGCAGAAGATCGCCCGTGTCCAGCCAGTCCTTCAGCGGCGGCACGAAGTAGGTTTCCTCGGCGTGAGCCGCGCCACCAGCGGCGTGCAGCAGCGAGTCGTGCACATGGGCCGTCACGTGGCGCGCCAGCGCCTCGGTCAGGGCATCCCCGTCGCTGTTCTTGGTCCATCGTTCCCAGCGGGGCCATATCGACTTGAAAAAGATCTTCGCCGTTTCGCGCTCGACAGCGACGCGGATGCCGCGAAGTCGCAGGAAGAGATCCTTCTGGCTCGAAAGCCACGCAAAGACCGGGTCGAGGCCGCCGCCTTTGTCCATGACCTGGACCTGCGGCGGAAAGTTTGACACGTCGGCTTGAACGGTCTGTCCCGTGTAGACGACGACACCGATGGGCTGGGTGGCACCGATGTAGCGGATCAGCTTGTTGCCGTCGTCGTTGTCTTCGCCAACGCCGGCCTCGCCCTGAAGGCGAAGGTCCACCACGACGGCATCCAGCTTCCGTGTAGCCAGGATTTCCTGAGCCTGCTGGACCGACTTTGCGCTCAGCTTGTCGATCAGGAAGCCGTTCCGGTCGACATCGGCGTTGAACGCGTCGACCGCTTCATTCCACTTGCCGATCATCGAGTCCTCGTCCTCGACGAGCAGTACCTGCAGCGTTGGTTGGGTCACGATTTTCCTCCCTCTCGGCACATCTCGATCACGAACGTCGTACCGTCCGCTTCGTCGTCGTAGGCGACATCGCCCTTGCTCGCTCTCATCGCCGCGCGCGCGATGGCCAGCCCTATGCCCGAACCCTCGGGCTTCAGCGTGAAACCTGGCGTGAATAGCCGGCCGACGAAGCGCTCGTCAATCGACGGCCCATTGTTCGCCAGGGAGACTCGCACGTACTTCCTGGAGAACGTGCTCATCATGACCAGCTTCCGCGGCCGTGTCGCGCTGGTTCCCAGCCAGTGGACCGCGTTGTCGATGATGTTGAGCAGGGCCGCCATCAGGTCGGACTCATAGCCCTTCGCCTGCGGAAGATCGTCGGGCGCCTGTACCTCGACCTCGATCTGTGCCCCCTCGATGGCGTCCTTGAACAGGTCCAGGCACCGCCCGAGGACCTCCGGCACGTTCAAGGGCTTGGGTCGGCCTCTGCGTCGTCCCGATATGGGATCGAGGGCCCTGAACAGCTTGTTCATGCCACCCGCCGACTCGTGGATGGAGGCGGCGTCCTTCTCGAACGAGCCACGGAAGTGCTGCCCGAAGGTCGACTGCTCCATCAGCCGAGGAGCGCCGTCCGCGAGCCTCTTGGATCGCGTCGTGATGTCCCCGAGAAAGCGACGCCCGTCATGGAGCACCTGCGAGACCACCAGTCCGAGCGCCGAGCGCGACGACAGCGCCTGCTGGTAGGTCTCCAGCTCGCCGATCGCGGTCTTCAGCGCGGTGCTGTCCTGCCGCAGCGCCCGTTCGACCCTGTCCCGGAACTGGGGAGGCAGCTTGGCGACAGCCCGCTGCGTGGCCTGCAGCGCCGCCTTGCCCCGCACCTCGTCCGTATCACCGACCTGCTTTCTCCCCAAACCGGCCATGCTCCGGAACTCGAAGCGGATCTGTTCGGCCCGCGCCATGGCATCGGCGATGAGTCGCTTGAGGCGTTCGAACTGCTCGTTGTGCTCCAGACCTTCGCGGCTGCTGCGCTCCACCAGCCCCGACACGGCCTCGCTCCCGATGTCGATGACACCCCACACCTGATTCAGGCCGAGCTTGTGCGAGGGGTTCTGCACCCGCATGCGTTCCAGCTCCAGCCAGTCGGTCTCGGCATCGCCGTAGGGCCTGATTCGGAAGCCTCCCCTGTAGATGCCGATCCCGATGTTCTCGTCGAGGACGCGCTTCGCGTCCACGCGACCGACGGCGCCAAGGTTCAGCTTCTCGAACAGCTCCACGACTGCATCCCGGTCGTAGATGTTCAGCGTGACCTTGAAAGGCCCGCAAGACGCCTCGTCTTCGGCCAGCGCCGGGGCCTCCAGCTCGAGCGGATGGGACTGCCCGTCGGCTCGCATGTTCGTGAAGGTGCCTGAGAACGCCCCTTCCTGATCGAAGTCGCCCTTCACCATGTAGTGATAGATGTTGTCCAGGTGGAAAGGCCTGATTTCTGTGGGATCGGCCGCGGCGTCCTCGCCAGCCAGCGCCGCGAACGCGCCCGATACCAGAGCCTGTCCATCGAACCCGTCGGCGTCCTTCCGGAATGCGGACAGGTCGAGGAAGATCCTGAATTCGCTCTCCTGCGTGTCCCGCGGCGATATCAGGCGGCGAAGCTCCCTCACGAGCAGCTCGAGCTGCTTGCTCGTCCAGGCGTCGCGCAGGTCGCTGATGTCGAGGTGGACACCGGTCGGCTCCCTTTCGTCGCCAGCCCTGGTCTGGATGCCGATTTCGACCTCGTCCAGGTACTTCCTGAGTTCGAAATCGTTCCAGTCCACTTCGACACGGCTGACTTCGAGCTGCTCCGATTCCAGCCGGCTCGCGCATGTGAGCGTGAGGTTCCGGCCGAGTCTGGCGGTGGCGAAGCGGCCCACGCCTTTCGCGCCCAGCATCAGCCTGCCGCCAGGACTCGTGCGCCGCTCGACCTTGTTGGTGGTCGCGGGCTCGAACCACTTCTCCAGAAGATCGCTGGCCGTCATCCCGTGCCCGCGATCGCTGACGGTGATCCGCCCCGCGGCGCCGTCCTCCAAGATTCGACGGGGCCTGATCGAGATGTGCACTGCAGGCGAATCGGCGTCGTAGGCGTTCTTGACCAGCTCGATAAGCGCCGCTTCCGGCCCGCTGATAAGCTGGTCACCTATGGTTCGGACAATCCGGGCTCTAGGGCGGAGCTTGGCCAAGTCGAATCTCCCGCAATTTAGTTTTGGCCAAGCTTGGCCGGCCACGCCAAAGCCTGGTAGCCTGGCGGGGTTACAACATCAGCTGGAAGCTTATCTCATGAGAACCTTTGCCGACCTATTCTGCGGCGGGGGCCTTGGTGCGCGCGGAGCGGTCGAGGCCGGCATGACACCCCTCGTGGCCGTCGATCTCTGGGATATCGCCTGCAAGACCTACAAGGCCAACTTCCCGGGGGCGGTCGTATTGAACGAGCGGATCGAGGGTATCGATCCGCTGGAGCACTGCCAGCCCGGCGCGCTCGACCTGTTGCTCGCCTCGCCCGAGTGCACGAATCACTCGGTCGCGAAGGGCGCGGCACCCCGCGATGAGCGAAGCAAGGAGACCGCCCTGCACACGGTCGACTGGATCGCGGCTTTGCGTCCTACCTGGTTCGTCATCGAGAACGTGAAGGAGATGAAGACCTGGGGCCGGTATGCCGAACTGCTGGATCTGCTGCGGGCCCTCGGCTACAAGATGCGCGAGGAGGTCATCAATGCTGCCGACTTCGGGGCGCCGCAGGCGCGTGTGAGACTGTTCCTCATTGGCGGTCTGAACATCGAGCCGCCGGCGATCGTGCCCGCGGCCGGTACTGCCAGAAGGACGGTGCGGCAGATCCTCGATCCGGACGGCACTTGGTCGATGAGCCCGGTCTTCACCGACACGAAGGCGGCCGCCACGAAGGAACGCGCGCGGGACGCGATCAATCAGCTGGGCTCGGGCGCCGAGTTCCTGATCGTCTACTACGGCTCTGGCGGCAAGAAGTCCTGGCAGACCATCGACGAGCCGCTGCGCACGGTCACGACGGTCGATCGTTTCGCGCTCGTAAAGAAGCAGAGCAACGTCTGGAAGATGCGCATGCTGCAACCGTCCGAGCTGGCGCGCGCGATGTCGTTGCCTCCGGCGCACGTCCTGCCGGAAGGCAACAGGCGAGACCGCGTCAAACTGTGCGGGAACGGGGTCTGCGCCGTTGTAACTGAGCGGATAGTTCGCCAGCTCCGGGAGACGCTTGAACGTCAACCACGGCCTCCGCATCCTCAAGAGGCACCCGAAAGAATTCCGCAAGCCGTGCGGTGACCACCTCCGGCCGCCTGGTTTCGCATTCCCATATCTCGAGCACCCGCCAGCCCAGCCCCTCCAGCTCCACGCGATTGCGGGCATCACGGAGGCGGTTGGCGTCGAACTTCTTCGTCCAGAAGTCGGTACGTGTCTTCGGCACCGCTGCGAGCGAGCACGCGTGCCGGTGCCAGAAGCAGCCATGGACGAACACCACGGCCCGATGCCTGCGGAAGACAAGGTCAGGCGTGCCCGGCAGCTTCCTGTCGTGAAGGCGGAACCTGAGCCCGAGAGCATGCGCCGCCGAGCGGACGATCAGCTCGGGCTTCGTGTTCTCGCCGCGTATACCGCTCATCATCCGGCTGCGCACCGCCGGAGAAACGATGTCCATGGAAATCAGCTTTCGTGGCCTGACCGGCGACTATTTGATCACGGCGCTTTGTGACGAGTATTCAAGCGCATCCCTTCAAAATTATGTACGCCGATTCATGGGGCGTAGCAACGTCTCAAACCACGGTGGCCATTTCGACATGTCGCGTTTGAGGTCGCTATACCGCACGGCCCGGTCCTTCCATGCCATGCTGATGCGAACGCCAGGCTCTGCAAGCAGCCACGAGGCGAGCTGAATGACGTGGCGGCGGTCGGCGATGGGGCGGGATTCGAACCAGCGGGCAACCGGGATTGCCTGTGGAACCGGTGAGCGGGACAGCATGCGGGCAACGTAGGTTGCGAGCCGAGCGGACCAGTACCGCGACACCATGATCCGGCACAACTGATGCAGCACGGCCATGTGCCCGGCGTCCAGCGGCGACGGCCGGCCTTCGACGGCATCCGCGATGGAATTCGACACCGCGGCGATGCTGTCATCGTAGAACTCGGCCTTCTTGGTTGGCGAGTCCCGAAGGTCGATACCGCAGATGTGGCAACCGCTCATCGGGCCGGAGTCGACGGATTGAGGTTTCCCCAGTTCCTGCCGGTGCAAGGCGACGGGCTCCTCGCACCGTGGACACCGGTCGAGTAGTTCGACGCCGTGACGGGCACAGTGGCAAAGGACGGCGACACGCCAGCGGGTACGGAAGTACGGCTCGGCGTCTTCGGCCAGACACTGCGGGCAGTAGAGGGTTCCGAACGCCTGCCGTTTGCGGTGGTACATGCCAGCGCACAGGATCCAGCGCAATTGCCCGGTCGCGGGCTTACGGTCGTACAGCGTTCCCTGGTATCGGAGCAAGGTCGTGTCGACCACGCGCCACAGTGGGGTTCCGGTGTGCTCGGCCAACGACCGCAGCAGCCAAGCCGGCGCCAAGCGGTCGATGTCCCTGTTCCAGAGTTGACGCTCCTGGCCGAAGACCTGGACGCAGAAGGTCTGTAGCTTCAGGCCGTTGGCCCGTGCGATCCGCACCAGCCAGGAAGACAGTAGTTCGTCGGGGAGAGGTTTCGGATGCGCAGGCCACAGCCGGCCGCTGAGCCCGCTCACAGCAGACGCTCGGCCTGGCGGCGCCGTTCGGACGGAGAAGTCCAGTCGAGGCCGTCGAGCAGCTTGGCGTCGATGCGCTCGGAACCGGACGAGACGGCCGCGGTCGCCGCGTGGGTCAGCAGCGTGGACAGCTCCCCGAGATATCCCTCGCTCATGGCCAGGAGCTTTGTCGCCAGCGCGGTCTCGTGCAGGTTCGACGGGAGGCGCAGCGGGAGCATGCGCTCGAAACTGGCCAGCAGCCGCAGGAAGTCGTTGTCGAAATTCCATCTCGGCAGCGCAACTGGCTCGAAGCGGTTGGCCAACTGGGGGTCGGTCTGTATCGCGCGGAAGGCGTCCTTGGTGCCGACGCCGACGATGGGCACTTGCAGTTCGTTGCCGAGATACTTCAGCACGTTGAGAAAGCCGCGCTGCTTGTTGAGGTTGCCGGCGAGGATGTGGTGCACCTCGTCGACGATCAGCATCTGCAGGCGCACGAGACCGAGCAGCTTGAGCACCTGGGTCTGCTTGCGGTCGACGCGGTCGTGCGGCCGGTAGGGCGCGAACAGCCGCTCGAGGATCGCGTTGTAGAAGCGGCCCTCGTCCGGCGTCGGCGGCGCCTGGATGACCAGGACTGGAACCAGGACGCCTTCGCCGTGCGGGTTGTCCCGGGCCGGATGGCGGCTGCGGAAGCGCTCCACCAGCATGCTCTTGCCGTTGTTCGTCTCGCCTACGAGGAGCAGGTTGGGCATGCGGTGCGAGCGCGGATAGGTCAGGAGGTCCTCGAGTTTGCCCAGTACCGTCTGAGCGCGCGGATAGCCGATCCAGCGCGGGGCGCGGACGCGCTCGATGCGCTGCTCGGCCGGAAGCTCGAGCACTTGCCGGGCCTGGGGCGAAAGGTGGGCCGGTTCAGGCGTCGCGCTCATCGCTGAAATCATCGAGGTCGTCGAACGGTGCCGGAGCTGGCGGCGGTACGTCGTCCACGGACGACGTTACGATTGCGACCGTCGTAGCCGGCCTGGGTGCCTTGGCGGCGTCACTGCGCCGTTGCTGCGCCAGCCGCACGGCACGAGTCTTGGTCTTGGCCGTCTCCTCGATCGTGCGCATGCGCTCGTAGGCGGAGAAGATGGCGCGCTCGTCGACGACCTTGCCGGCGCTCTCCGCGGCCTTGTGCGCTTCGCGCAGCTCCCACACGCTGATGGCGGCGTGAGAGGTATCGCGATAGGGAATCAGGTAGTGGGTGCCGATCTCCGGGTCAAAGAACCACACCGCGCTGATGTCGCGCGGGTCACGGCGGAAAATGAACTTGCGCTTCTTCCCCGGCGCCTTGGGGTCCTTGGCGCCGATCCAGCGTCGCAGCACGTCGTGGTAGTAGTGAACTTCGTCGATGACCACGCCATAGTCCTGAACCGTGCGTTCCAGGAACGGCATGAAGTCCAGGCGCAGGCGATCGGCATCCCGCGGCCGCGCCGGCAGGCCGACGCCGGGTTGCCGGCCGTCGCCGAGGATGCCCGCCTTGTACTTGTCGATCGGTGCCATGCCGATGGCATCGTGTCGACGACGGTGATAGACCTGCACGACGAAGGTTGCCAGCCATGTCTCGAACTCGCTCAGGGTCAGCGTTGCCTTGGCGTCGGAGTCGTAGCTTCCTCGTTCCCTCGGGTTCGAGAACGTCGTGCCCGGCAGGGTATGGATCTCGCGCAGCACGGTGCCGAGCAGCCGCTCGATGTGTCCGCCGAAGTTCGGCCGCGCCACAGGGCGCCATGCGATGTCGATGCCGTACTGGGCGCAGGCGCGTTGCAACATGTGTCCGCGGAACTCGCGCGCGTTATCGAGGTGCAGACTCTTCGGACTTCCCCACAAGGGCCACTCGTCCTCGATGCCATGCTTGGCCAGCCACTGCTCCTTGGGCAGGATGGCGTGAGCCAGGCAGAGCCCGGTCGCCATCGCGCCGGGTGGATCGAATGAGACGTAAAAGCCGGCCACCATGCGGCTGAATACGTCGATGGCCATGGTGATCCACGGTCGGCCGATCGGCCGTCGCTGCACGTCGTCGACCAGAATGATGTCCAGCTTGGTGTGGTCGATCTGAACGAAGGCCAGCGGCCAGTCGGCACCGGGGAACTGCCCCTCGATCGGAGCGAAGATCTGGTCGGCCGCTTTGGCGCCGTGCCGGCGTCGCATGGTGAAGGACTCGGACAGCGCGCCGATGCGGTTGCGCACCGTGTTCGCGTGCGGAGCTTCCAACTGGGCGTTCAGGCAGCGCTCGCGCACGGCCTCGACGACCTTGGAGATGGATTTGCGTTGGCGGCTGAGATACACGTCCTCGATGGTCGCCGCGATCACGGCTTCCACTTCCGGCGCGAGGCGCACGCTGCCCTTGTCGCTGCGCTTGCGCGGGATCAGTGCGGTCAGGCGCCCGGCCTCCTCGTAGGCGGAGATCCAGGCGTACAGCGTCGCGGCGTTGAACCCGAACTCCCCTGCGCGGGCCTCGACCTCGGCGCGGGTTCGCCGGCGCTCGATCAGTGGTCGGATGATGTCGAGCCGGCGTTGGGCCGTGTTCCAGTCGGCGTCCTCGACGTGTTCGATGTCCACTTCGGCATGGGCAGCGACCTCCGCCGCCGATGGCTTCAACTCGGCGAGCCGCCGGCGTGCGATCTGACCCGTCGCGGTGTCGCGTACCAGGACCGAGTCGAGGTCGAGTACGTGCGTGACAACGCCGAGGCGGTCGTCGACGCGAACCTCGACGCCAGGCCGCACGGTGAAGGTGGGAGCGGTTGCGCTCATTCACAACTCCAGATCGGGCTGTCCATGGTGATCGGCGCGTGCAGGTCGGCGCTGATCCGGAACGATGCGATCAGACTCCACAGCGCCGGCAGCAGGGCCGCGCGGTGCCACTCGTCACGGAATACCGCGGCGAGCAGGGCGGCAGGCGTTGCCTGCCGCAACTCCCGCATCGTGTCCAGCAGGAGCGCCGCGTGACTGGCATCGATCTCCGCTCGGCGGAACGGAAGCAGGAATTTCGCATTGATCAGGTAGGGAGTGCGAACCTCCGTCTCGGTGATGATCTTGAAGCGCATTCCGTTCCGGCGCGCGTAGCGCACGCCCGAACGCAACTTGGGGTGCAGTTCCGCCCATCGCTCCTTCAACTCGCTGCGGTACTTGACCTCGCAGAGCATGGCCGGCCTCGGCGGCTTTGCGTCGTCGCGGTAGGACACGACCACGTCGGGCGTGTACCGGCGGGAGCGGTGACCGTCGTGCCAGGAGATGGACACCGGCTGCACCTCGAAGTACGCGACCTCGGGCGCGAATTCGAGCAGGGTGTAAAAATCCCGCTCCAGGGTCGATTCGAACTGGGCGGGCGCGCTCGCCTTTCCCGAGGCGAGCACGCCAGTGACGTTGCGGTAGTTCTTCGGGATCTGTCGAGCGGGCATGGTCAATCCAGTCGTCCACAATGTTGTGCCGTAGTCGGCAACAACCTTGGAACTCCGCACTTTAAGCGCGGCACCAGTCGGGATGATCGTTGGAATTCACACTGGACATGGGCTGAGCGCCGGCGCGCCCGCCGGCGCGCGTGCATCGGGGGGTATCGATCGCAACCCCCCAACAAGGGTGTGGCGATCCGCACCCGCGCCGTGGAATGATCCGGTCTTCCGCGGCCGCCGGCCGTCCCACTGAATCGAGAGTTCGCTTCCGATGCAGATCTCGCCGCAACAGATGTCCGCGTTCGAACAATCGCGGCGCGCTCGCTTCC
>FSZS01000071.1_pt1 | contig 11539 bp, 14 predicted proteins | sample 1638881 | NCBI WGS metagenome assembly FSZS01 (sample SAMEA3914813, study PRJEB12502) | metagenome | biome: forest; material: soil | place: Canada | collected 2011-07-07 | depth 0.3 m
AGTCATCGGATTTACGATGTCTCGCCGCAAGCCCGGCCGCGATCAAGGGACGACAAATCTCTCCAGCGGGAAGCAAAGCTCACCAAAATGTGCACCAGTACGCGGCCGAAGCCAATCTACACACCGGGCAGTTGATCGCACCAAAGGAAGGAGCGGCCACGCTGCTTGCGGCAAGACCTCGCTCCAACAATGTACGAGGTTCATGGTCCGTGTGCAGTTTGGCGAAAAACAGAGGGCTACATAGCATCTATGCAGCGGGAGCCGCCGCCCGTCAGGGGGCCGTCAACGTCGGCTCCCCACTCACAGCGGCCATGCGAGTCATTCATCCATCGAGCATCTGCGCCAGCGCACCGAGGCCTTAATGGCGCAACGAAATCAAGCGCCCAAGCCGTTCAAATGGACATTCGCCGGCTTCGAGCTGCAAACCGGCGAACCCCTGAGGTTCAAAGACAATGCCAACGTTTGACGTACAAAGAAAAGCCGCTGAGTTGCAGCGCGAGCTCGCCAAGCTCACTGGCCACGAGCTCGCCACGGTGCGACCCTACGGGAAGCATTTGCTCATCCAGATGAACCGCGACGACACCGTCGACACAGTGGCACGCCTGACCGAGATCGGACGCAATTCCTACGAGTCAGCGTTTCGCAGCCACACCGGTCGTTGGGAGCCGCTGCCTGGCACTGGAGATCTCGTCGAGGTCACCGCCTTGGTCGTTGACCTGCTTGCCCCGTATCTCGATTCAAATAGTTAAATCTATTTACGGGATGTCGTACTAGCACGAACTGTGACGCACAACATCCGTTGCAAAGATCACTGCTCTGGCCGAGGAGTGCGACGTCGACTCGTGGACGTGGCACGCCGGCGGCGCCGACATGCCAACCCTCCCGAGCGTCGCGGGCGCGGTCGCCTGACCGTACTATGCGGTTCGCCGACGCCGCAGCACTGTCAGCGTATCGCTTCGAGGGCGGCTTCCTCGGCGACTAGCCATTCCGGGCGGCGGTCGCGCACCCAACGAGCGGTCTTCCAATACGTGCGCGCCTGTGTGCGCACGTCGGCCTCGAAGTAGTGCATGCCGCTTGCCGCTGGCTCACGCCGAACGAGGCCAGATTCGCCCCAACGCATCAGCGTTGACGCTGTTGAAGAGCGCGGACAAAGAGGTGATCGGCTTCTTCGTCGCCTACGCCCTGCCGCTCGTGTTTCGCGGGTCGTCTTCCCCGACCTCGACGGCTGGCTGTTCACCGGTGGCAACCGCATCGTGATCCCCTCGAACAAGACAGAGCTGCGGCGCCTGCTTCGATTCTTGGACGAGGACTACTACGAGTCGGCTCTCTCTCAGATGCGTTACGTGTCGAACTCAAAGCGCGTCGCGGACTGAGTGGCTGCCTGCCCTCCGAATCGCTCCGCCGTGTGCCGGCCCGCGTGATTGCTCTGGCCCACCAAACGCTGTAGGCTTGTGCGATTGCTGAGAAGACTGCGGGAGACAATCATGTCGGCGTGGATTCATGCGATAAGTACGCCACTGGGTTTGGCTGGGTTTGCACTGTTCTTGATCTTCTCCACCTTCGGGGTTACGGCCCGGAAGAGTGCGTCCAAAGCTGATGGGCGCAAGGCATCAGGCGGCAAGCCATCCGGCATCCAGTCGGCGGGATTGTTTGCACTGGCAGGCATTGCTCTGTTTGGAAGCCTCTTCCTCGCCCATGAGAAGGACACAGTGGATGAGAACAAGCTAACGGCGTCATTGCACACCGGACCTGTGCAGCAGACCGTCGGCACTGCCAGCGAAGTGATCGGGGTTCGTGCCGATCTCGCGAAACTGCCTGCCAGCACTACCTTGAGCGGCATTGTCCAGTCGGCGAGTGCGGCCTCGGCCGTGATCGGACTTGATCTTTCCGAAACGCAATCCAATTCGCCATCTTCCCGTTCGCCGGCTCGGTGAGGCCATGTCGCTCGAACTGAGGCGATTCCTTATCGCGACACTCTGCATCATGACATCGCCCTCACGGATGGCGAAAACCCCCCGCCGCGCTGCGTCGAACTGCCGTCTGCCGCGCTGTCACGCAGTGCGCAAGCAGTCTGGATCGATGCCGTCCAAGTCGTCCATGTTGCGACTTCTGCCTGTATCTCGCCTGTCGCTCTTGGTTCTGCTAATTTCCTGCCATCCGATCGCATCGCAAGCGCAGGCCGTTAGGCCGCAGATCTCCGTGGGCAAGATCGAGCAACACTTGGGCGTGAACAACGGTTGCGCGCTCATAGTGGGCGTGAACTACGGAACGTTGGACCTTTCCCAACTCTGCAATGCCATCACGCCCGAAATCCGGGAGAAGATCGAGCGGGTTGCGAGCATAGACAAGAAGGTGGCGGAGCTTCAGCGGGAGGTTACGGCCTCATCGAAAGCGGCGGCGGCTTCAGCTGAAACCAACATCGACAGCCCCAAGGGAGTTCGCCGGTTGATCGAAAAGGGTCAGATCTCCGACGCTGCGGCGATGGCCAGCCGACTCGCAGACGTCGCAGCTGCCGACGCTGTTGGTTTGCACCTCTGGGCGTGCTTGCTCTATGCCAACCAGGGCAATTTCGATTCGGCGCTGAAACAGATTGTGGCGGCACGCGTCCTTGATCCGAGCAACCCGGAGCTCACCTTTATGCACGCAGTCGCAATCAATGCATACAGCCTGTCTCTGGTCAACCTGACGCAGAAGCTCCTGGAACTATCTGCGGCGAAAAAGGTGGAAGTGGAAACTCTCGATCAGAGCGTACAGCGAGTTCGCGCCGTAGCCGCGGGCAGGGATCCTGACGGGCCGCGGCTGACCGTCGCCGACAAGATTGCCGAAGGCCTCGCCGAAAACACGAGGCATATCGAGGAGCTTCGCAAACTCTTCGGACACCAGGGAGCACATCCGGCGAACGCGAGTGCTGGGGCGTCGGCGTCGGCGTCGGCGTCGGCATCAGAACGAGCCGGGACAGCAGTGTTCGTAGAGCATGGGCCCGACAGCACGAATTCGACGCCCGTTAGCGTTGCGATGCGTGAGCCCTCGCCAGAACTCATGTCGGCCTGGTCGGAATCGAGTGATTCACTCCGCACGCTATCGAGCGAGGTCACTTCCGTTATCAAGTTGCGTGGTGAGCAGGATCTTGCATATAGGACGATGATGGTTGAGGCTGTCGAGCAGTTTCGTCTATTGCCCGACGCCGATCCAGCGATCGAGGCCAGGCTAGTTCTGGCTGAGGCTGCGCTCCTTGACAGGGCTGGTGACATTTCAGACGCGTATTACGTGGCCCTAGCGACTGACTTTGAAGAACGCTCAGCGAGAGTTGCAAAGTACCTCGGCCCAAACTTTAGGGCTGTTGGAATGCTCTTCCAGCTATTGCCTTGCTCTTACCGCTACCCGGACAACGGCGACGAGGTTCATGCCTCTGAGCAAGTCAAGAAGTCGGAAGAGTGCTCGCTGGCTGCTATGGGGCGCGTCGAAGACGGCCTACAGACAGCTGCGCCGCATGACGCCCGGGCGGCTATGTTTCTAGCGTTGCTGCGCTCTGTCACCGCCCGGGATCTTTTGGAGGACGGGCGTCCGGACGAGGCGTTGACGAAGGCGCAGTTCGCGGTGTCATATTTGAGGGAAGTCATAGCGCGACACGGGCAGATGGAGCTTCCAGCCGATATTCACTTCGGCGACAGCCGGCTATGGCTATCGAACGCCGTATTCGTGCTGGCAGATATTCATGCCGCCAGGAAGCAGTACACGCAAAGCTTCGTTGAATACAAGGAAGCTACGAATGGCTACGAACGTTTGGCTGCAACCAACCTGAGCTTAGTTTGGAAGGACTTGGCAGCCGCTTATTACGGGTTGGCAAAGGCGGAGGAGGCGTCGGGCGACGTGCAACAAGCGCTTCTCGCACATGACAAATCGATCTCCACGTACGCGCGAGCGCATCTAGGGATCCATCCCACGCCGCCGCAGCTGCTTGAAGGGTATTCGTTCGCGTACTTGTGGAAGTTCGACCTTACGGCCAAGTCCACGCCCCACTGCGATCTGATTCTTCAGGCTTGGTCTGTGGGTCGAGTGGTCAACAGGAGTGTCGTCAAGATGTATGCCCGAAAGGCTGTAAATGCAGAACAATGCGAGCGGGATCCGCTCAAGCAGATTCTTGGTGCTCCTGTCTGACGTTTGTTCCTAGGCCAGCGTCAGACTAGGGGCAGCAGTTTTTTTCAAGCAAGCACGACTATGTCGGGGATAGCCCGCACCATAGCTGCCCCTGTAATGACGAAGACCTGCCAGACAACAAGTGGAAAGGTGTCAACAAGCCGATACGGTCGTGCCGACACGAAAGTTCTCAAAGCGAAATTCGCGCACGCAGCAGATTGATCAGTTAACGCTACACAACCTGACGGATCGACGGATCGTGCGCTCAATGGGAACCCTTATCGTAGGAGGTGGCAAGTGTACTGTAGATTCAAACTGCGCGTGACGGCTCTGGTATTAATTTCAACCATCCTAACGCTAACCGCCTGTGCATTTTATGATAACGATCAAGCAGTCGAGTTTATTCAAAAATACTATGCATCGATTTCGACAAATAACTTTGTAGCCACAACGCAATCCTTGGTACCAGAGCTAAGGGACGTCATTACGCCTAAGAACGTTGAGCTTCAATATCTGGCAATAAAAGACTGCGAGGGGATTCGCGAGCTAGACATTTCGTTTCGAGATTCTAGTGATGAGACTTTACATGCGACTGCAAGACTTCAGTTCAATGGCCCGTGCCCCGCTCGCGAGGATTGGATTTCTGTGCGTCGGGAAAACGGAACTTTGGGGTTAGCCAATGAAAAGCTTTTTGGCGCGCTGCCCGCCCCGCTCAGAACTGAATACTCGAGTGTCGATCCAGAGTCCGCTGCAACACGGCAATACGGCTTCTTGCAGACCGGTGATCTGGTGTTTAACAAAGGAGAGGATCTGGTCGCACGATTGATTCTAGGAATGACGGATTCGCCGAGATTTTCTCATGTCGGAATTATAATTGTACGAGGCAATACTGAATTTGTCCTCAATGCGATGCCTAATTCAGGCGTCACTATGGATCGCCTGAATGATTTTATGCGTCGGAAAAATACAGCCTTCTTTAGATACAAAACATTGACTACTGATCAACAACGACTGATGGCGGTGTTCGGGTCACAGCAAGTAGGGACTCGTTTTGATATGGCGCTTCGCATGAGCGAAAAATCGACCACTTATTGCACAAAACTCGTTTTGCAAACATTCCAAGCAGCCAATATAAATTTAGCAGCCAATGTGCAGTCAACAAGAATCAGCTCCTTTCCAGAGCCCGTCTATCTTCCCGACAACATCTGGAACGTATCCGACTTGCAAGAAATTACCTCTGATGTCATGGCGCCCAATTCCAAGGGGCCATCTCGTTGATACAATTGGCACCTCGGCGGTTACATCAGAGGCCACAAAATCCATTTTGCCGTGAACGAAGCATAGACGGGCATATTGTTAGAGTCTCAGCGCTCAGGCCTGACCAGCTTGGCCTTTTCGAGCCATTCATTCCTATAAAATGAATCAAGGTCGATTCACATAGTCGTTGTCTTTGCTTCAATCTTCCTCGACCCGTTGTCCTGCCGGGATAGGTCTATCCTTGGAGTGTTGAAGGTAGCATGCAAGGCGCGGCATCGAGTGTGAACTTACGGCGTCGACCGGCGTCTTCCAGAAGAACATGTAACGCACGCCTCGTATGGCCGGGTTCTTGTCACTCGGGACCAGGAACAGGCCAGTGAATGCGCGAGCCGCTGCAAGGAATTCTCCGCGTTCATAGATTCGGTCAGTGCGCATGCCAATCACGTTGGTGCGCAGTGTGGCTTCATCGACATCGCCATGACCCGTGACTGGTGAGGAGTCGAATGCATAAATCCGGCTGACGCGCGGCACCAATCCATCGGGATCGGCGGGGAGTGCGTATGCGAACTGCTGCGCCAAACCGCCACCTAAGGAATGCCCGGTCGTATTGAGCTTCATCTCGCGCAGGTAAGCATTTTCGGGTTGCTGGAGGCGGCGTTTGAACTCTGCTGCAAAAGCGGTGGTTACCTGCTTTGCTACGATAGAGTACTCGTCTTCACTTTCGGGGATAAACCACCGAAAATTCGAGCGCCAGTCGATACCGCTATCCGTGCCACCAAATGAAACGACGAGCGTTTTCTGGGCCCTGTTTTCCCAGACCTGGACACGCGTATGGGTGCGAAGCAGTACCGGATATATCACGTCATGCGGTGCGGGCCAGATAGGGTCTATCCTGTTCCAGCCCGCCTTTTTCAATTCTTCTTCCGGTCCGTCACAGGTTATCGACTTGCCGTTTGCTTCGATGGTTACGGGCCCCACACGCGTGTTCGACCCCAATGGTTCAGTTTCACCAGGCAGGTCGACGATCGCGTTGTAGGAGGCAACTGCAAGCCAAGCATATTGCCAGTGCAAGCGTGCCGGCACACCTGCATCGACGGTTTCGTCCAGTAAACGCGCTCCTGGCGCCCGATACATCGCCTCATCGGGAGTCTGCTGGAAACTCTTGCACCCCACCAAGAACGAAGCGCCGACAATCATAGAACTCAGAAGCCCACGTGTCCTCATACTGCCTCCAGATGATGCCTCGATTTCCAGGAACCGCTCGTGCATCTGCCTTCGCCTCTGCTATCCGCGAGGAGCGATGCTCCGCTGAGAGAAGACCCTTTTCCTTGTCCTTGACTAGCTGCATTCGTCGCCAAGAATCGCGCGTCGTCAGGAAGCGCCTTCGCTCTCACGGACGCAAGCACCCGTTCGGCGCGTCGGCTTAGTTGGCCATGCTGTGCGACAGGAAGCAGAAAAGCGTCAACTGCCTTTCCTTGCGAGCTCAGGCGACTTCCACTGCGAGAACTGGGCCTGTGGTCATTCGCGCTGAAGCCCGAACGAATCCACCGATATCGTACTGACAACTGTGCGGGAACTCAATCCTTCGCTGTCGCTGTCTACTCCCACCCGAATGCTGTACGGCGTACCGAAGGTGACAAGTGCGGTCGACACCTGTAGCTGTCTTGAAGCACTCCCAACGGCGAAGTGAGGCGGCTCGACGTCCAAATACTCTCTGCAGGCACTTCTTCGGGAAACGAGACTACGATCAAATGCAAGCTGCGTAGTCATGGCGACCGCGCTTCTGCTGGCCGATTGCACCGCATTGCAGTGGATGGGCGGCCCGCGGCCCAGCGCAGTGCCCCCCAAGATTGAAGCGTGCTAACGCCTGACTGAGGCGCCACACATGCGTCAAGAAGTGCAACGTCCTCACGCAGGTTCAGCGGCACGCGGGAAGGCGAAATGTTCAAACTTGGCAATTTGATCCTGATACGCGACGCGCCTTCTGCCCGCAAAGCTGCCGTTGTCTTAGCGCCGCTCTTGGCCGATTTGGACCTATTGCCCGGGCCTCGGTGGCCCCCGGGTCGTCAGCGTCGGCTGTTCGCACAACAGCGGCCGGTGACGCAGCCATTGCGTGTCGAGGTCTCCATCTGAGCCCGGCCGGCAAGCTGCGATGTGCGGCGCGAACACCCCGCCCTCCGGGCGCGATTCGCCGGCGACAGCAATGCAGCGAGAACCGACAGCCAGACAGGCAAGACGGCGACCGCTCTCGCGGTGATGTCGGACGTCGGCTTGCCGAGAACACCGTTGAAGTCTGGGTGCGGCTGTCAGTTCGCGTGATATGGCTGGAATTGCTCCGATGTCGTCAGCACGATCTGCACCGTGAAGGGGCGCTTCGACGTTGGATCGTTCGACCATGACGGATCCACTGACAACCAGATCTTGCTGAGCGCATCCAGTTGGAAGCGCTTCAGGTAGATCGGAATCTCGGCGCCCGTGATGTGGTTCTTGAAGTCATAGTTGGCCATTACCTTCAGCGGAAAGTCCTTGAAGGGGCCGCTGCCGACGTCGGCCTCCAACCCAAGGACATGGCTTGTCTTTTCCTTGGGCGCGCCGATCGGGCCGTTCACGCAGTTGAGTGGTGTGGTCTGCCCCGAGCTCGGCACCGGGCAGAGCAGCTTGCTCGTGGAGTCTTTGTAGGTGCGCTGAGTGCTCAATCGAATGTAGAGGCCGGAACTGCCTTGCTCACCGAGGGTGATTCCGGCAAGGGCGGCCAAGTTGTCCCCATAGTGAGAGGTAGTGCTTTTGGCCAACGTGCTCCCGTCGTACCACGTCGAGCTTTGCGGGCCACCCTTGTACGACAGGCTGAAGATGAGGTCGTGGGGTAGTGGCTCTCCGGGCACGATCTTGTGGGCGGGGCCTTCGAAGACCAGTGAGCCGCCGAGTGTATAGGTCGACGCGAGACCATCGAGCGATCCGAGCGTCACCTTGCTGTCGCTGCTGCCCGCCGGAAGGTTGAGGGAGAGGCCGGGAAAGAAGAACCACTGCTGGTCAGCGTTCAGCGGAAAGTCGAAGTCCAACGTGCAGTTGGCCCCTGACGCGTCATTCGCGCCGGAAAGCTTGCATTGCGGTCGATTGGCGTCCCCTCGGATCTTTTCGAGTGTGGTGGCCTTCTCTGAGGGGACATTGTCCTTACCGGCCCAAGGCGCTGACGCAGCTGGGGCCGCCGCGGGTGCGGCAGGGGATGTCGCAGGCGCAGGTTGAGCGTATGAGAGCTCGGTCAAAACAGCGAGCGCGAGCGACAACGGGAGTGGAAATCTGTTCATTCGATGGCTCCCAGCGTTAGATGACAGTGAACTGGTACGGCGGATAGGGACATCCTGGCGTCCAACTCGCCATCTGACTCACCCCCGCGGGCATGTTGAGCGTCATGTTGGGATACGCGTTCCACCCACCTGCGATCTGTTCGTACAGATCGACTGAAATCGTGCCTGAGCCTGAGAACGCCCAATCGAGGACGTAGTGACCGGGCGGGAGGATCGTGGGAGCAGACACGTTCTGCGAAACCGACGTTCGCGTTCCTGTCTGATCCCTTGCCCACAAGAGGATGTGCCGATCCTGCGTGTTTGTGCACGACGCAAAGACTCTACCCATGTCAACCTCCTCGTCGACGACGCTTTCGAACGACGGCTCATTCAGATCCCGCGAGGGTGGCCGCTTGACCTCGTACCTATGTAGAACGCGGAGCCGCGTTCAAACCCGACGTTTCGTTGTGCCAACAAATTAGGGGGTTGGCAACGGCAAGCGGCGCAATGGGTCACTGCACCGTTGATTGGTGCCACGCGAGGCGGACCTGCATCACGATCCGATCTTCGGTACGTGGCCAGCGAAGTCCGGTTGGCGCGCTGCGCCTGACCGCACGCTCGTGACGCCTCGTTGTGCTTCAACCTCGATGTTCCAGCCTTAATGCTTTCCGCGGACGGTGGCTGCCCGGCGCGGCGCTGCCCAATGACCGCTGGGCATAATCTTGGCAGAGGAAGGCCGCGATGTTCAATTTTCTTGTGAGTGGAAACGACCAGGCCTGGAATGGCTCGCTGATGTCGATGGAGCTGGGGCGTTGCGTCCGTGAGTACACCGACGACGACCTGACCCAGAAGTACGGCAACCTCGACCCGGCCAGCGTCGCTGAGCTGATGAGGTTCCCGGCCATCTTCGCGTATGAGCAGCACGTCGGCAAAGACCCGCACATCGGGTTGCTCACGAGAATAGAAAAGCGCGCCAACCGCGGCGAAGTCCGGCTGGACTACGTCCTGCGCCAGCTCCCCAGGTTCCTGACGAACGACGAGCTCTGGTCGATGAAGGTCGAACTCGACATCACCGGCTGGGAGCCGTCACGCACCCACTGGGCGCTCAAGCAAGTCGACCTCTTTCAGGAACTGGCGCGCAAGGGCATCATCCTGCCGCCCGACCTGGCGGGACTGCCGCCGCAGCCGATCGTGCCCCAACGCGTCGACGTGTCCACCCACGTCTTCGATGTCGCCTTTTCCTTCCCAGGTGAGTACCGTGCGGTGGTCGAGGCCGTTTCCCAGGCAACAACCGCGTTGCTCGGGCCAAACTCCTGCTTCTACGACTACAACTACCAGGGCCAGCTCGCCCGCCCTTCGCTCGACGTCCTGCTTCAAGACCTCTACGGTCGGCGCTCGAAGCTGCTTGTTGTGTTCATCGGCTCGGACTACCAGAACAAGACTTGGCCCAACATCGAGTGGCGAGCGATTCGTGAGGTGCTAAACGCGCGCGAACATGCTCGAATCATGTACGTCCGGGTGGATCATGGTCAGGTCGACGGCGTGCTCCAACAAGACGGCTACATCGACGCCACGCGCTTCACATCCGACCAGATCGCGCATTTCATCGCAGAGCGCGTCGCCTTACTGTCCTGGCGCTAAGTCTCCCTGCGCGCCCCGGCACTGGGCCGCATCCTTTGCGTTCTCTCATCTGCGATCCGAACGCTGGGTCAACAGTGCCGAGGATCTCCGGCCAAGCGCCGTCGACTGCCCCGACTGTGCCGTCGAAGCGGGAGATGAGGTGGACAGCGGGTCAAAGCGGTGCGCGTCGCGGCCGCCCTCATCCAACGCCTTTCGCCTTCTCCCGAAAGCAATCGCTCGCCTATCGCCCCGTCGATGTCGACACGCTGCTCTCGGGCATGGTCGACCTACCGCGGCGGACGCCCGGCGAGCGCATCGACATCTCCACGGCACTCGGCGCGGAGAGCTCGCTCGCCCGCGTTGAAGCCAGCGCCAGCGACGGCGAAGTGGCGGATGGCGAAGCTGGTGGCATATTCGGCGCCGTAGCTTGATCGCCAATAGCAGCTATGCAGCGGCAGTCGACGCTCGACCGGCCGCCAACACTGCCTGAAACGGCGATGCGAGCCGCCCGAAAGCGGCCATCGATCGAAGACCGATCGTCCGAACATTTGCCCCTTGAATCAGCCGCACCGCCAACCGCTGTCAAGCCGCCATCGCACTGGCGAGACAAGCCCACGATTGGCCGCGGTGCGTGACGGGTTCCGAGGAACGGGCCCTTCACCGCCTCGGACACAAGAAATGTGACAGGCCCGACGAGGGGGTCGGATGGCAACTGGTTGCACTCCATCGGCAACCAGTTCAACTCAAGACAGAATCAGTTCACCGAAAACAGAACTGGTGTTCATCGCGCACCGAACCAGTTGCTCTCGAAGTGAACTCATTTCCACTCACGAACCAACCAGTTGCACTCCGAGTGAAACCCGGTACATCCCGAGTCGAACCGGTTTCTCTCGAACACTCGCGATTTGCACTCGGAGTGAAACTCACTTCACTCGGACAGCAACTGACTGCCTCCGGAGTACAACTGGTTCGTTTCGCCGGGTACCGAATTGCCCTCCACCATGAAACGGCGGCCGGTTGCGCATTTCCTGCGCACCCGACGACCATCCGCTGCGTCAGCCAGTGCCGCCCTCGCCGCCCTGCCCGCCCGCCGCATTGGCCGACGCCAGCCCCCAGCGCTGCAAGGCCGCGTCGTCCGCCACCCGCGCGTCGACCCAGCGCTCCCCCTGCGGCGTCGTCTCCTTCTTCCAGAACGGCGCGTGCGTCTTCAGGTAGTCCATCAGGAACTCGCACGCCTGGAA
>FSZS01000371.1_pt1 | contig 11489 bp, 9 predicted proteins | sample 1638881 | NCBI WGS metagenome assembly FSZS01 (sample SAMEA3914813, study PRJEB12502) | metagenome | biome: forest; material: soil | place: Canada | collected 2011-07-07 | depth 0.3 m
GGCCGCCAACGACGGCAAGTTCTACTACGGCGGCGGCCACATGGAGAAGCACGCCTTCGACAACGGCATGGGCGCGATGGACGACGCCGCCTTCGGCGCCGCGATCGACGCGACGCTGCGCAGCGCGTTCGCCTACTCGCAGCCGCAGCCCGCGGGCGGCATCTACACCACGGCCGAGACCTACGGCGCGTTCCTGCAGCGCATCGTCGGCGGCCAGTTGAAGATCGCCGCGCTGCTGGGCCCGCACCCGTCTGCACGAACCCGCACTCCTGCGCGACCGCCGTCTACTCGCCGATCCCGAGCGAGGACGTGCACGACTCGATCGGCCACTGGGTCGAGGACGACCCCACCCTGGGCGACGGCGCCTTCAGCAGCGCCGGCGCGTTCGGTTTCTATCCGTGGATCTCGCAGGACAGGACGACCTGGGGCGTGCTTGCGCGCTTTTCACCGACGTTCAACGGCGCCAAGGGGGGCGGCGTCGTTGATGTGTGGGCGGCAGATACGGGTGGCTTGGGGGAGTGGCGAAGCGAGGTGGGGCTGGCGTGGGCTGATCGTCGGAGACGATGCGAAGGGTGATTTGTAGAACGGGACTGCGGCGGGCGTCGACCCAAAGCGGAATTCGGCGCTACCGAACTCGTCGCCAGAAACCGGACGTTTGAGGCGTCAGCTCCCGCACTTTGGCTTTCGACTCCTCGGCCGTCGTCCGTCCCCTCGAATTGGTCTCCGAAAAGAAGCCTCTCAGCGCCGCGTTGGGATGAACGCTCGTGACCATGGCAGACTGCAATTCATGTTGAATACAGATCAGATTGTGGGAAGGAGGTAGCCGCTTGAGCGCTTGAAGGCGCGATGCCGCTAAGCCTCAGCTGAACCGCAGTTATTCATCTTTGTCGAACGAAAATCTCACTCGGATTCCTGAAGCTCCCGTCTCGTCGAAGACCGCGATACTGGCGCGATGCAACTTGGCGATATCGCGCACGATCGAGAGACCGAGTCCGCTGCCCGCCCAGGTAGCCCGTTCGCCTCGCACGAATTGTTCGAAGACCGCATCCCTCTCGTGCGACGGGATGCCCGGCCCGTTGTCCGAAACCTCGAGTCCAGGCGGCGCACTAAGTACTGTGACCCGCACGAGTCCTCGCGGCGGGCTCGCCTTCAGCGCGTTGTCCACGATGTTGGCGATCGCCTCTGCAAGCAGTTCGGATTGCGCCTGAACCGTTACGGGATGATCAGGTGCGTGCACCTCGATTTCGACGTTCCGGGCGAGCGCGATGTCCGACAACGCACTGCAGACGTCCCGCACCACTTCGCATAAGTCGACCGGCAGAAGCTCGACGCTCGTGTACTGCTCGGGATCGAGTCGGCCGAGAAACAGCAGTTGCTGCACCATCCGCGCGGTGTGATCCGTGGAAACGTCCAGCTCCGAAAGAACGGCACGAGTTGCGGCGAGGTCGGGCGCCCGTCGCGCCCGGTCCAGGCCGAGACGCAAGGCCGCCAGTGGCGTACGCAACTGATGAGCCGCGGTGGCGGCAAATCGGCGCTCGCGCACCAGCATCTGACGGATCCGTGCCAACAGATCGTTGAGCGCCGTGGAGAACGGGGTCAGTTCGCGCGGCAAGTCGCCGGCAGGAATGGGACGCAGTGACTCGTGGGATTCGCGGTTCCATTGCGCTGCGAGTCTCTCCAGCGGTTGCACGGTGCGCTGGACGGTCATCAGGATCGCTAGCATCGTCGCCAGCAACAACAGCACCATCGGTGAAAAGATCCAGAGCATGCTGCGCTCGACCCGTTCCCGCTTGAGCAGCGTTTCGGCCACGAGCACCGTCACGCCGTCGCAATGGGTACAACTGGGGCGCGCGGAGGCGACGCGCACCTTCTGGCCCGCGATTTCAGCGTCGAAGGCGCGGCCGCTCGGGTAGACGACCTCCCTCGCGCCTGCGTGCGGAATGCCCATGGTTCCGAGCAACAGCGCGCCATGATTCTCGACAGCGAAGAACGTCCTGTCGATCTCGTCGTAGGCGAGCATCGATTGAGCCGAGCGTGGCATGTCTACGGTCAGCGCGTCACCGTCGTCCGTGACTTGCTGCGCCAGCGAGACCGCTGCATCGAGCAGCCAGCGATCGAAGACCTCCGAGGTGAGCTTGGTCGCCGCGTAGACGCCCAACGCGCCTCCGCCCGAAACGAGGATCAACATGGGCAGAAGAAGCCGCACGGTCAGCCGGCGATACAGGCCGGGTTGCTGTACCGCGGTCATTCGGTGGGACCGCTGCGCCGGGACGCACTGGCCGACGTGAGGGCCAACTGGTATCCGACGCCTCGCATGGTGCGGATCTCAACGCCGGAATCTTCAAGGCGCTTGCGCAGGCGGGAGACGTAGAGTTCGGCCGCCGTGTCATTGATCTCCTGGTTGCTCAACGAGAGCGCGTCCACGATGCTGCGCTTCGAGACCAGTCGCGGCGCACGCGAAATCAGCAGCCGAAGCACTTCGAATTCACGCGGGGCGAGTTCAAACGGCTCGCTGTCGAGATAGGCTCCGAAATCTTCCGCGAGCACACTGATCGGCCCGAACCGGATCACGCGATCGCGATCAGGATGGGTGCGCCGAAGCAGCACGTCGATGCGTGCATCGAGCTCGTCGGCGGCATAGGGCTTGACCAGATAGTCATCGGCGCCGGCGCGCAATCCCTCGACGCGCTCTGCCACGCGATCGCGCGCGGTCAACACGATCACGGGCATCCGTTGATCGCGGGCACGCAAGGTCTTCAACCAGACGATGCCATCGCCGTCGGGCATCCCGAGGTCGAGCAGGATCAGGTCGAACGAGTCGGCAGACATCGCCGCGTCGGCCAGATCGAGGCGAGCGGCATGCGACACCAGCCACGGGCCGTCCTGCCACCGCAGCTTGAGCTCGCGTGCGATCACGAGGTCGTCTTCTATCAACAGCAGTCGCATGGTAGGCAGGGATCACGGGCGAGCGCGGGGCACCCATTGTGGTACCAGGCTCCTGCGACTGCTCAATGACGGTCAGAACCTGCGGCCGATAGGTTCAGGATAGGGTCGCCGAAGACACTGCGGAGCTGCTATGACTGCCACGTCGCCAACGGGGTCGTCATCACTCGATACGCTCTCGACATCGCCTGGAATGACGCGCCGAATCCATCTTTCTCCTCCATTCCGGTCCGTCACGATCGCCGTCGCCGTGCTCGTGCTCTCAGGCGGGTTCTGGTTTGTCAGAACGGGCAATGCCGAGGCGGCCAAGCCCTTGGTTTCCGCTGCAGCCGGCACGAACGCACCCGCGTCCATCGAACTGTCCGAGGCGCAGTGGTCAACGTTGGATGTCAAGGAAGCCATGCCAGTGGCGTTTCCGATACTGGCGATCGCCGACGCGGTGGTGAGCGTCGACGAGCGGCTCACCGTGCCCGTCTTCTCACCCGCGACCGGTCGCGTCACGGCCGTCACGGTTGACAACGGACAGGGTGTTCACCGGGGTCAGATGTTGGCGTCCATTGCTGGAACGGAGACAGCACAGGCCGTGTCCGATCTGTCCGCTGCCAGCGCCCAGGCCGCCACGGCGGCCCAGCAACTCACATTGAGTCGAGAGGTCGCCGCGCGTCAACTGGGGCTTGTCGACGCAGGGGGCGGTGCCGCCAAGGACTGGCGCCAGAGTCAGTCTGACTTGATCGCCGCTGAAGGCGCCAAGCGCATCGCCGATGCCGCCCTTGTCGCGGCACAGATCAAGGCCACGTCGGTTGGCGCCGATGCGTCCTCACCGGACGATCCTTCCAACCTGGCTCGTCTGACCGCCCCGATCGACGGACAGGTCATCCAGCGCCAGGTTGCCGCCGGACAGTTCATCAGCAGCCTGGCGGCCGGCGGCGCAGTACCGCTGTTCACGATCAGTGATTTGCACCATGTGTGGGTGGTGGGCAGCCTGAGCGAGCGCGACGGGGCGACACTTCGCGTCGGCCAGCCGGTCGAGATCTCGACGCTGGTCCGGCCGTCGTCTCCTCTCAAGTCGGTAGTGAGCTGGGTGGGGCCCACCGTTGATCCGCTGACTCGCCGTATCCAGTTCCGCGTCGAGATCGCGAACCCGGATCTGGCCCTGAAGCCGCAGATGACGGCGCGAATTCGCGTGATGGACGCAGGGGCGGCTCGGACCATCGCGATCCCGAGTGTCGCGGTGATCCGTGACGGCGACGAGGCGCACTGCTACGTGGTCTCGGGCGTGCGCACGTTGACGCTGCGCCCGTTGGTGCTGGGCCGCTCTGAAGCGGGAATGACGGAGGTCCTCTCGGGCCTGAAGCAAGGCGAGCGGGTGGTGGCGCGGGGTGCGATCTTCGTCGATACGCTCGCCGAGGGCGCCGCGTCGTGAATCGCGTGATCGATTTCGCGTTGCACCAGCGCGTGCTCGTGGCGGCGCTAATGGCCGCGATGTTCGTCGTCGGCGGAGTGTGCTTCTGGCGACTGAACATCGAGGCCTATCCAGATCCGGTGCCGCCGTCTGTGGACGTCGTGACGCAGAGCGCGGGTCAATCCGCAGAGGAGATCGAGCGCGACATCACGATTCCCATCGAGATCCAGATGGCAGGACTGGCCCACGTCACCAGCGTACGAACGATCTCGCTGTTCGGTTTGTCGGACGTGAAGGTGCAGTTCAACTACGACGCCAGCTATGAGCAGGCAGCGCAGGGGGTCTACAACCGACTGTCGCAGCTGCCGTCACTGCCTGGCGGCGCACAGCCGCAGATCTCGCCTACCAGCCCCATCGGCGAGATCTATCGCTACCGCGTCGTCGGACCGCCGGGCGCGACGCCGGCCGATCTCAAGACGCTGCAGGACTGGACCCTGGAGCGCCGCTTCAAGGCTGTGCCCGGCGTAGTCGACGTCACCGGCTGGGGCGGCAAGACCAAGGTCTACGACGTGACCATCGACCCGCGTCGCCTGGCCTCCCTGAACGTCACGCTGGCGCAGGTGGTGCAGTCGTTGAACTCGAGCAACGCCAACGTGGGTGGGCAGTCCATCGACATCGGTTCGCAGACGGTCGTTGTACGCGGGGTGGGACTTGTCGAATCGCCGGCGGCACTGCTGGACACGCTGGTCAGCCGCAACGCGGGTGCCGCCGTGCGCCTGCGCGACGTGGCCGAGGTGTCGGCGGGTCATCAACCCCGACTGGGCATCGCAGGAATCGATCTCGACAACGATATCGTGCAAGGCATCGTGCTGATGCGCCGCGGTGCGGAAAGCAAGCCGACGATTGAACGCGTCAAGCAGGAGATCGAACACATCAATTCCGGCGGCATCCTTCCGGCCGGCTACCGCCTGGAGAAGATCTACGACCGTAGCGAGCTCATCGAGCTGACCACGCACACCGTGTTGCACAACATGCTGCTGGGCATGGCGCTGATCTTCTTCCTGCAGTGGGCGTTTCTCGGCAATTTGCGCAGCGCCGTCGTCGTGGCGGCAACGATTCCGTTCGCGCTGGCGTCCGCCGTCGCGCTGATGGTGTTGCGCGGTGAGTCGGCCAACCTGCTCTCGGTGGGGGCAATCGACTTCGGTCTCATCGTCGATGCATCGGTCATCATGGTGGAGAACATCTTCCGCCACCTCACCGAGAGTGCCGCTGCGCACCGCACCGGCGAGCCGATGCTGCACCGTGTGCGAACGTCGATCGGCTGGCGCGGCAAGTTCGAGGTGATCTCGCAGTCCGCCACCGAGGTGGCGCAACCGATCCTGTTCTCGGCAGCGATCATCATCGCCGGGTTTGTGCCGCTGTTCACCATGTCGGGCATCGAGGGGCACATCTTCGGCCCCATGGCGCGAACGTATGCCTACGCCATCGCCGGCGGCCTCATCGCGACATTCACGATTTCACCGGCACTCGCGAGCATGCTGTTCGGCCGCCACGTCTCCGAGGTAGAGACGCCGCTGGTGCGCGTGCTGCACCGCGGCTACGCGCCCGCTATCGCCTGGGTGCTGGAGCGTCGGCGCCAGACGCTGATCGTCATGGCGGTCGTGATGCTGGCGACAACAGCGATGGCGATACACCTGGGCCTGGAGTTCCTGCCCAAGCTGGAGGAAGGCAATCTCTGGATCCGTGCGACGATGCCACTTTCGATCTCGATGACCGAGAGCGACGGCTACGTCAACGAGATGCGCCACCTCATTGGCACGTTTTCCGAGGTGCAGACGACGGTGTCCCAGCACGGCCGGCCTGACGACGGCACGGATGCGACCGGGCCGTTCAACGCCGAATTCTTCGTGCCGTTGAAGCCGCTCGACGCCTGGCCCACCGGTGTCACCAAGGAGGCGTTGTCGTCGCAGATGGAGACCCTGCTCCGGGCACGTTTTCCGGGTGTCGAGTTCAACTTCTCGCAATACATCGAAGACAACGTCGAGGAGGCCGCCTCGGGCGTCAAGGGCGAGAACTCGGTGAAGATCTTCGGGCCCGACCTGCACGTGCTGGAGCGGCTGTCGCAGCAGATCGCCGCCACGATGCGCACCGTGTCCGGGATCACCGACCTGGCCGCGCTGCGCTCGCTGGGCCAGCCCACGCTCGAGATCTCGGTCGACCGCGACCGTGCGGCCCGTTTCGGCCTCGGTCCGGCCGATGTCAACGCGACCATCCAGACGGCGCTCGGCGGCCAGTCCGTCGGCGATCTCCACGAGCCTGGCGGGGATCGCCACTTCCCGGTGATCGTGCGACTGGCACCTGAATTCCGCAGCGACGTGGACGCGATCCGCCGCATCGGCATCCCGACCCCGGACAGCAGCGCGACGTCCTTCGTCCAGGCGACGCTGGGCGACGTCGCGCACATCGCGATGGTCTCGGGGGCCTCGTTCATCTATCGCGAGGGCCAAGAACGCTACGTTCCCGTGAAGTTCGGCGTGCGCGGCCGCGACCTCGGCACCACGGTGCTTGAGGCGAAGCAACTTGTCGCCGAACGTGTGCCGCTACCGCCTGGGTACCACCTGGAATGGGTGGGCGAGTTCGGCAACTTGCAGGAAGCGATGGGCCGCCTCGCCGTGGCGGTTCCCGCCGCCATCTGCCTGATCGTGCTCTTGCTGTACCTGAACTTCGGCCGCGTGCGCGACGTACTGCTGGCCGCCAGCGTGATCCCGATGGCGCTGATCGGCGGCGTGCTCGCGCTGTTTGTCACCGGCACGCCGTTCAGCATCTCAGCGGCCATTGGGTTTATCGCACTCTTCGGCATCTCCGTCATGGACGGCATCCTGATGCTTGCGTACTTCAACACCCATGTCGAAGCGGGCATGCCGCGGGCGCAGGCGCTGCGGGTGACGTGCGACGTCCAGATGCGACCGGTGCTGATGACCTGCGTCGTCGCTTGCGTCGGGCTGTTGCCGGCGGCGTTGTCGACCGGCATCGGTTCGCAGGTGCAACGGCCGCTCGCGCTTGTGGTCGTCGGCGGCATCCTCTTGGCGCCCGTGTTCATCCTCACGGTGTTGCCGATCCTGATCGAGCGATTTTCCGATCGCCGCGCGCGCGATCCGGTGCCAGAAGCGCCGTCGGGCGAAGGAGCGCCGGCGTGAGACAGTCCTCCTGGATGGCCACCCTGCTGGCTAGCGCGCTCGCGGGATGCACCAGCGCACCGCCCACGCCACTCCCGGCGATAGCGATGCCGTCGCGCTGGACCGCTACCGCAATGCCGCTTGTCACAGCCGGTGTCGCCGACGCCTGCGATCGAGCGCAATCGCTGACAAGCACCGTTGATCGAAGCGACGGTTGGTGGTCTGCGTTCGGCGGGCCCCGCGTGGACGCGCTGGTGCGTGGGGCGCTGGCCGGCAGCCCCACCGTGGCAGTCGCGACGGCAACCCTGCGCCAGGCGCACGAGCTGACGCTGGTGCAATCCGCCACGCTGTGGCCGACGTTGAGCGCTGGCATGGGCGCGCTGCAGGCGCATGGCTCCAACGCGGGCGTGATCAGTTCGGGTGCGCCACGCTCGCGCACCGCGCTGCTGTCCGCCAGCTATGCGCCCGACCTGTTCGGGATGAACGCCAGCAACCTCGCATCCACGAAGGCGCAGGAAGAGGCCACACGCTGGCAATTCGAGGCAGACCGCCTGGCGCTCGCGGGTGCCGTGCTGAATGCGTTGGCTACCGAGAAGTCCGCCGTGCGGGTTGAGCAATTGACGGAGCAACTGGTGGGCATCGACTCCGCTGTGCTCGCCATCCTCCGAGCGCGCCAGTCGCTGGGCGACGTCGCGACGGCCGCCGTCTGGGCGCAGACGCAGCAGGTGCACGATCGCCAGGCCCAGCTTGCCGCGGCTCGCCTTCAAACGGCGCAGGCGCGCGACTTGTTGGCGTCCCTGCTTGGCAACGCACCGGCGAACTTCATCGAGCCCGACATTGGCTTTGACGAACTCGCCTTGCCCGATATCGCCCCGCACCTGCCGGGCGATGTCATCGGCCACCGGCCAGATGTGCAGATGGCGGCCGCGCAACTGAAGGCGGTTGATGCGGCACATCAGGCGGCCATCGCCGCGCTGTTGCCCCAGGTCGCGCTCAGCGGCGACGCCGGCTTCGTGGCGGCGAGCGTGAAGCGACTCTTCGATCCGGCGAGCCTCGTCTGGGATCTGGGAGTGTCGGCAACGCAGAGCCTGTTCGACGCAGGCGCCCAGCGCCATCGCGCCGCGGCCGCGCAGGCCGCGGTCGACGCGCAGTCTGCGCAGTACCGCGCCACTATCGTCGGCGCATTCAAGGACGTCGCGGACGGTCTTGAGGCCGTCCGTCACGATGCGGAGGCTGACGTCGAAGCGATCGCACGTGCGCAAGCGGCTGCGCGCCAGTTCGAGATCGCGTCAAGGAGCCACGCGCTGGGCAACATTTCCCGCCAGGACCTCCTGGCCACGCAGGCCCAGATGATCCAGATGCAACTGTTGCAAGTCCAGTCTCGTGCCAACCGCCTAGTCGATGCCGCCAACGTGATGGTGTCTCTCGGAGGCTCGCGCGACGTCAGCAGTGAGAACAGCGCCACGGCCTCGAAACAGCCGCTCGCGATCGGCATGAACCCCTCATCTTCCACAGTGACATTCGCGCCATGACCATCCCATCCTCCTCGATTCTTCGCGCCTGTTTGGCTGTCCTGGTCTGCACCACCGCGTCGGCCGCAGCGCACGCCGGTGACTGGCGCCGGGCGCATGTGCACAGCATCTCAACCAGAGCCGGTATCGACTCCAGCGTCAATCTCGAGTGTGCGCCGGAGCGCCCGGATCAGCCTGGACTGAAGGTGATGGTGGTGACTTACCGGGTAGGCAAGAGCTTGCAGTGGCGGGCCATCAACCTTTCCGCGGACGATGTGTACGCTGTCGGGGATGAGGCCATTGTCAACGTCACGAGCTGCCAAGTCTTACGCGTCGCGCAGCCGACCGACGCACCCGCGTCGGCGCCCTGAGACGATGGTCGGGCAAGGACAGGCATGATCGACGGTGCCTCTCTGGCCAATGCAGCCTTGCTCGGTACCATCGAGGGACTGACCGAGTTTCTGCCTGTATCGGGTGCCGCTCATTTGGCCGTCGCCGGTGCGTTCCTGGGCTTGACGGGCGAACGTTTGCGCACGTTCGAATGCGCGATCCAGTTCGGCGCCGCCGTCGCGATGATCGTCACCTGCATCCGACACTTCGGGCTAGCGCGAGTCCGCGGCTTGCCGCGAACGGACAGGGCCCGTCTCGCCATGATTTTCGCCGTCGCATTGCTGCCAACGCTGCTGGTCGCTTTGTTCGCCGATCGCGCGCTCCAGGGCTACTTCCTCAGCGGCCCCTCGATGGTCGTCCTGCTCTTCCTCGGTGGCGCGGTGATGTTGCTTGCGGAAGCGCGGTCCAAGGCGTCGGCGCGAGTGCAAACCCTCGACGGCCTCGGGTCCGTGGACGCATTCAAGATCGGTTTGCTCCAATGCGCTGGCTTCGCGGCCTTGGGCCTCGGTCGGTCGGAAGCGACGATCATCGGCGGTCTCATGCTTGGGCTGTCGCGCCCGGCCGCGACCGAGTTCAGCGTCTTGCTGTCGATCCCGACATTGCTGGTCTCCAGCGCGACTGGCCTGTCGCAGGGCACCCAATTGCTGGCCGCAATCGAGCTCCTCCCTGTGTTCATTGGGGCCGGTTGCGCGTTCCTGAGCGCTTGGGCAAGCGTCGAATGGCTGCTGCGCTGGGTCGTGGCCGGAAGCTATGTCCCGTTCGCGTGGTATCGATTCTCGGTCGGCTTCGTACTCGTCGCGACCCTGATCTCAGGCATTGTCAAGTGGACGGACTACTAGACTAGTGGCCGGCTTGCGCCCGTGGCGTCGGCGCTTATGACCGGCTAAGGCTTACCCGGCGTGCTGTTGTGCGATTAGCGGCCAGTTGGCGCCTTCACGAACCTGTCTGCGCGCCGTCGCCAGAATGGTTCGTCGACGAGTCAGCCATGCTCCCACCGCGATGATGGCGTAGCCGACGGCGACGCAAATCCAAAGCGTGCGATGAGTGTTTGAGACGATGTGCTTGGTTATGTTCGGGACGTTCGCTGCGGCCAGTATGAACAGAAAATTCCATGCTGGCCGATTGCGCGCGCCGAGACTGAGAAACAGTTCGGCTCTCTCATGCGCCTCGAGCAGATCCAGATCGCCACCAGAGAACCATGATGGCGTTGCCTTTGAGGCTGACCTGTACCAACGCGGCCTCTTGGCCCGTTGTTCGTCGAGGATCGTTTGCGCCTCATTCGATCTGTCGATTCTCATGACCCGACTCTACCCTCGCTGCGGCGCTGACTTGTCACCCAAAGGAGGGTGCCGGATGCTGAGCTCTGCCACTGTTGGCTTGCTCCCGTAACGGGTGTTCGGATCGAAACCCGAGAACTGACTTTCGCGATCGACCGGTTGTGGCCGATCAGCGCTGTACGGAGGCAGAGCCCTGTCCGCAAGCTTATGACCTCGAGGCAAGACCTGCCCCAGCAGGTAGTGAAACCAAGAGTGCCACTCCTCCATCGGGCCGAACGAACTGGTGCCGCTCGCAATTTCACCCAGGGGCTTCTGTAGGTCTTCGATGGCCACCGCATTGAGGTCTCCGAGCAACTCTGGGTACATCTCCCGTTCTGTGCCCATGAACCAGGCTTCGCCCATCGTGCGCACCAGGCCGGGTGCCACAGCCGGATGCAGCGCCGTCACTTCGACAGATGCGTCGCCAGGTACTGCAGCACCTCCCGCCGCAACGGCAGCGCATTGTGCGCAGGGTTCACCACGACCCCGTCGAAGCCGTTATTCAGCCCGAAGGCCCAGGCGTCGCTCGCGGGCAGCACCCAGCCGCTCACGTTCTTGTTGGTGTACATGCGCAGCTGCGCCCAGTCGGTGAACAGCAGCAGGTAGCTCTTGCCGTCCTTGCCCGCGGCGAGCACGTCGAAGCGGGTGCCCTTTGAGACGATCGTCGCGCCCGGCGGTACGGCGAGCGGGTTCTTGGCATCGACGGGAAGGATGGCCGCCAGGAATTCGGCGTGCTCGAGCTCGCCGACCA
>FSZS01000383.1_pt1 | contig 11282 bp, 4 predicted proteins | sample 1638881 | NCBI WGS metagenome assembly FSZS01 (sample SAMEA3914813, study PRJEB12502) | metagenome | biome: forest; material: soil | place: Canada | collected 2011-07-07 | depth 0.3 m
GGGCTTGCCGGTCGCTTCGACCTGCAGAACCCAGGCCAGTGACAGATGCGTGCAGGTGATGGCCCCGCTGCCATCCGAGAAGCTCGCACTGCCGTTCAGATCCGCGAGCGTCACACGCTTCGGCTTCTCCGAGAAGTAAGGAAACTGCTTGATATGGTCGATCAGGGAGGCATGGGCACGCTCGGCAGTCAATGGGCGGTGTAGCTCGTTGTTCAGCGAGAACTCGTTGCGTCGAAGTCCCTCGCGCGAAAGATCTGCCAGCTGGCGGTCGATGCCCTCGTGCAGTGCGAGTACCGCGTGCTGTATGTCGTAGCGATGGGCCTTGCCCGCATCACGCCACACCTGCATAGGCGTGCGGCCGTTGGCGATGTCGCCGTACATCGTGCGCAACGTAGCCAGGTCCGCGCTTTGCAGCGCCTCGGCCATCGTCTTGGGCAGAGCACCTGCGCGCGGCCTCGGTGAGCTGGACTCACCGCTTCGCCGGGGCGACAGCCCACCGTCGTCAGCCGACGCCGACGGCGGCAGATCGCTGCGCTGCGTGCGCGTGGGGGCGCGGGTGCTCCGCAGCGATAAGCCAGCGAGGCCTGGACTTTGAGACATGGACGCGGACAAGTCCCCACCGGATGGGAGTACCTGTTGGCCTTGCTGCGAGCCTGATTCGCGAGGGACCGTAGAATTGACTTTGCCAATGCGAGAGTCCATTGAAAGCCCCACATGCCGAAATTTGATGCCGTCGTGCGTAGATCACCGTAACGGGAATTTCCAGTTTTGCGTCAATCCAATCGATTGGCCCACAACGGCTCAAAATGCCCTGGCGTGTGCAAGATATGCACCAGCGGCCCACGCTGTCCCAGGACGGGGTGGGCGTACAAACTGCCATTGACGTTCTGAATGACTTGAATTCGCACGCCCAGATTGTCGGCGAGCACCACACCGACGCCGGAGCTTCCGTAGTGATCGATCAAGCCGCGCAGATCAACCATGCCCGCGTCGTGCAGGAATTGCCGCAGGGGCTCCACCTGGTGCTGATAGCTTCGAGTCTCCGGCCTCTCTTCACCAATGGGTCTGCGCACGTTGTTGACCAACTGGAGAATCGTGTCGAGCAGGCAATTGAACCCGGTGCCGTCTGCGTACCCTACGCTGGCCTCATGGCCGCGCAGGAACGTTTCGAGACTGCCCGGCACGGGCCCGAACGGCAACTCGGGCAGGAAGGCCCGGACGGGCTGTGCGAATTGCTGTATCGCAGTGCTCGAACTCGAGGCCGCAGCGACAGGTCGATTGCTTCGCGCGCCAACGAATCGGTGGCGGCGCTGTGCGCCGGCGGACGAGGCACGCGCCGGTGGCTTTTCGAGCGACTGCATGAGCCGGTCGAGAGCGATCCCGCCGAGGGCCGAAAGGTCGGCGCGCTCCAGATTCGAATATTCATTCTGCAGGCGCTTCATATAGTCGCTCTTGGTCTCGTGTTCGCCCTGTGGAGTCCGCTCTCGAATGAGTATCAGGTCGGAGCGCAGCCCCAGTGCTCTGCGGATGTTGGGCACGGAGACGCCGGACAGATCTGACAGATCGCCGCGACTGAGCTCCGGATGTATTTGCCGTAGTCGGAGTGCGTACGCGATGTCGCTCTCACGCTCAAGTCGAGGAGTGTGCTCACGAATGGACTCCATGCTCATCCGCTGAAATTGGAACGCCGGGTGCTTCCTGAGGGTTGGGTCGGGTACACCAGACAGACTGGAGAGATCGGCAACCTTGAGGTCGCGGTTGGCTCGATGCAACCGAAGCGCATAGGAGATCTTGTCTTCACCTTCATGTGGCGGCATTTGATCGCGGATGAGTGCCACTTCGGCTCGGAGTGGGCGTAATACCGGGTCACGGCGGAGACTGCCCCACGTGATGTCGCTCAAGAGAACCAGGTCGGCGTGCCTGAGATGGCCGAAGGCCCCTTTCAACCGGCGCGCGTAGTCAACGTTGCTCTCGCCCTCGCTTCGAGGCATCTGCTCTCGGACGGCCGCCAGGTCAATGTCGCGCTGATGGCTCCCTGGGGCACTTCCGGTTTTGGTGACCCCAGTGCTCGCACCGGGAGTGGCGCTAGTGCTTGGCACCCGCCCGGGGGCCGCAAGCTCATTGTTAGACCCGCCAGTCATCGCGACCCAGGTGACGGCCGGCATTGTGCCGACAATGGCGGTCTCGTGTTCACTTGCCACCATTTCCTGCTGGACAGCCGACTGTTCGATGGCGGCCCGGAGTTGCTCGAGATCGTGTTGCGTGACTCCGGACACGATCGAGATGTCGCGATTGCTGAGATCCGGACACGCCTGGCTCAAACGGAGCGCGTAGGCGACGTTGGCTTCATGCTTGCCTTGCGGCAATCGCCTGCGCACGGACGCCAGATCGGCACGCTGCTTCTGCAGGAACTTCCAGAGATTGGAATAGCTGGCACCGGACAGGCTGGTGAGATCGGATACGTTGAGCTCCGGATGTGCCTGGTGCAGCCGGTACGCGTACTCGATGTTGTTCTCGCCTTCTTTGCGCGGCATATGCTCGCCGATGAGGGCTACTTCACTGCGGACCGGTCGCAGTAGCGGGTCGGAGGCGAGATTGGCCGAACTGGCGCCAGTCAGGGTAATGAGGTCGGCCTGCCTGATTTCGGGAAAGCCTTGCTTCAAGCGGCGCGCGTAGGCGATATTGGGCTCGCGGTCGCCTCGGGGCATTTTCTCGCTGATGGCGGCCAGTTCGATGCGACGCTGATCCCGGATGGTTGCGCGTTCATCGCTGCGCCGAAGGAGCAAGAACTCCTTTTCCAGCGCGGCATCCGACGCATCGGACAGCAGCGCGATGTCGTACGGAGTGAGATGAGAGTACGTCCTGAGCAATCGGCGGGCGTAGGCGCGGTTGGTCTCTCCCTCGCGTTGGGGCAACTGCTCGAGGATTGCCGCCAGCACTTCGGCGCTGGTTCGGGCGTACGTGCCAGCCGGGGCGCTCGGACCGGGTTCCGACTCGGTGGGAGCGAGTTCCTGGTTCGACATGCCGGGAATCATGGCCAATGAGACGGTCGGGCTTACGTAGCCTATGCCGCCGTCGTGGTCGCCTTGTGACACGTGCTGCCGCGTGGTCGCCTGTTCGATGTCATGCCCGTGGACCATCCACTCCCCGCTGCGTTCGATATCAAGCGCGTCGGACAGCATGACGAGGTCGTCCGGGCCTGGTATCGGGTATGTTGCGAGTAGTTGATCAGCATAGTCGTTGTAGGACTCGCCCACGCCTTGCGGCTGCCCCCGGAGGATTGCAGCCAGCGCTTCGGCATCGCTAGTGTTGTTGATGCTCGTGGCTTCGGCAGTGCTCGGCGCCTGCATGGACTCGGCGGCCGCGGCCTCCGGACTCAACACGTCAGGCATCGCCGCCGGCGAGACGTCCAGCCCCGCATAGCCAATGTCGCCCTCGTGTTCACCGACTGACACGAGCTCTCGGACGATCTCCTGTTCGATGCCGCGTTCATGGCGCATCGACTCTCCGCCGAGTTCGACATCCATGGCGTCTGACAGCATTGCGATGTCGTCCAGGCCGGGGCTCGGGGCTGTCCTGAGCAGTCGACCGGCGTAGTCATGAGCGCGCTCGCTCTCACCTTGTGGCCCCTGCTCGACGATTGCGGTCGACGCTTCATTGGTGACTCGGGTAAGCGCGCCTGCTGCAATGCTCGCGCCTGACGCTGACTCCCAGATAGCAGCCTCCTGATTCGAGCCATGAATCAGCATGGCCGTAGAGAGGGTGGGTTGCATTGATGCCGATGATGGTGCGCGTGACCTACGCGCGCCCGGCGGGCGAGGGTTGCCGGATGTGGCTCGCTTCGCGACGCCTTCAGTACGCTTGCGCTTGCGCCGCGGTGCTGGCCCTGCCGATGCTTCCGGCCCCGCGCCCGGCCCTTGCTGCGTGTCGGCCCCCTGCGGGTTGACGAGCATGTACCGCTTGAGGTTCCGCTCAGTCACCCTCGACAGGAGTGAAATGTCGCGCAGACCGAGTTCCGGGTGCACTCGCCCCAACCGGCGGGCGTAGTCGATGTTGCGCTCGCCCTCACCCTGCGGAAATTTGTCACGCAAAGATGCCAATTCGGCGCGCAGCGTCTGGAACTGCGGGAGCGACCGGATGTTGGCATTGTGGACACGGGACAGGCTGGAGAGCTCTCCCACGCTCAGGCCCCGGTGCGCCTGATGCAGGCGTCCCGCGTAGGCGAGATTGCTCTCGCCATCGCGTTGCGGCATCTGCTCGCGGATGCGTGCAATCTCGGGGCGCAGTGGACGGAGCATCGGGTCATTGCTGAGGTTGGCTGAACTGGCACCGGTCAGGAGAATGAGATCGGTGTGCCTGATCTCGGGGAGCTCTAGTTTCAAGCGCCGCGCGTAGGCAACGTTGCTCTCGCGTTCGCCTCGAGGAAATCGCTGAATGATCGCCGCCAGGTCGGTGTCGCGCTGCACGCCGCTCACCGAGCGGAACTGCGGGAGCCTTCTGATCGTGGCCTGGCGGAGGCCGGAGAGGCTGGCGAGATCAGGCACACCGAGTTCCGGGTGCTTGCGATGGAGCCGTCCTGCGTAGTCAAGATCGCGCTCATCTACTCCTCGCGGGGTTTGTTCGCTGATGAGTGCCACCTCGGCGCACAGTGAACGTAGTATCCGGTCACTGCCGAGGTTGGACCGGCTGGCGCCGGTCAGTAGAGTGAGATCGCGGTGCTGCAAGTCCGTGAAAACTTGCTTCAACCGCCGGGCATACTCAATATTGCTCTCGTGCTCTCCACGAGGAATCCGCATCCGGACCGGTGCAAGTTCGATCTGGCGCTGTCGGCGCGCGGCGAGATTCGTGAGGTCGATGTCCGACGCATCGGACAGCAGCGCAATGTCGTCCAAGCTGAGGTCGGGGTGTGCCTGGAGCAACCGCTGCGAGTACTGCCCGTCAGGCTCGCCTGCGCGCTGTGGCAGTTGCTCGAGGACCTTTGCCAGAACTTCAGCGCTTGCACGTGTGCCTGCGCCTCCTGCCGCAGTGCGCGTGCTCTGTCCCGACTCCTCGGCTGCAGCCTCCTGGCTCAACGCGACAGGCATCACCGTCAGCAAGACCGCCGGCCTCGCGAAACCAATGCCGCCCTCGTACGCGCCTTGCGAAACGTGCTCCCGGATAGTCTCCTGTTCGGTGTTTCGCTCATGGTGCATCGACTCCCCGGTGAGTTCGACATCAAAGGCGGCGGACTGCATTTCGGTGTCGTCGGGGCTGGGGCTCGGGTGTGTCCTCAGGGGCTGGCCGGCGTAGTCGTGGGCACGCTCGCCGTCACTTTGTGGCACCAGGTCGGCGATTGCCGCTGGCGCTGCAGCGGTGAACCTGGTACCCATGCCTGCCGTGGCGCTGGGGCCTGCCGCTGAGCCCCAGGTAGCTGCCTCCCGATTCAAGCCATGAGTCGGCACAGCCGGCGAGAAAGGGGCTTGCATTGATGCCGATGGAGGTGCCCTGAGCGCGAAGGTCATATTGCTCTCGCGCTCGCCTCCACGCACTTGCTGACTGGTCACCGCCAGAATTTCAGCGCTACGACTTGCACCTGGCATTGCACCCGCACTGGATGCCGAAGGCATCATCGCCAATTGAATTGGCGCGTCGGCCCGCAGTCTGTCATCTCGCGAATTGTCCTCATGGATCCATTCCCCCTCGGCAGGCGGATGACTGAGCGCCGGATTGCCTTCCGATTCGGCGGCGGCAAGGTTGGACGAGGGTGCGGCATCGGATTGGGGTACCTCCGGGAATTCTTGCCTCAGCCATCGCTCATAGTCGACGTTAATCTGCTGCTCGCCTTGCTGCGCCCGCCCGTGCAGGATTGTCTGTTCGTCGCTAGACGGCTGGAATCTGGCGGATTGCCGGAGGTTGGACGGATGAACGCCGGAAAGGCCAGAAAGATCAAGCAGCCTGATTCCTGGGTGCCTTTGGCGTAGCCGGAGTGCGTAGTCTGAATTGCTTTCGCCCTCATTTCGCGGAGTTTGCTCTCGAATGTGTTCCGCTTCGGCGGATAACGGACGGATCTCGGGGTCCTGGCAGAGACTGGATTGGGCGGCGCCGCTCAGGTAGGACAGATCGACCTGTCTAAGAGCCGGAAATCCCTTCTTCAGGCGGCGGGCGTAGGCAATGTTGCTCTCGCGCTCGCGTCGAGGAATCTGCCCAGTCACCGTCGCAAGGTCGAGGTCGCGCTGAGGACGAGATGCCCTCCTTCGGGATTCGACAGTCGACTCGCCTGGCGGCATCGTCATGTTGCCCGAGCCGAGTGGCGGATGCCTTTGCGACAGCCGGGGTGCCTCTCCAGCCCTGCCTCCCCCTCCGCCTCCGCCTTGCGGATTCTGTGCGAGACGAGCCGCACCCGCTGCAGTGCTCGCGCCAGCGCTCAGCTCCATTGAAGCTTCGGCAGTCGACGGCTCTCGCCTCGACGGGCCCGGTAACGCGAAAGACGAGCGCGGAGCCATCGAGCGCGACGACTCGGGTCCTTGCGAAGCCAGTCGGCGCGGTGGGCCTGCCGGCGCGTGCGTTGGCGAAGACGCCGGCTCAACCTCGCGTTGCGTCGTATTCGATGCGCTACCGGGTGTCGACTGTTGCGTTGAACTGCCTCCCCGAGGAATCCGGTTGAACATGGATGGAGACTCCTGCAGCGGCAGGTTGCCGCAATGGATAGGCTGCCGACCCGTGGAAATCATGCAGTAGACCAATGCGAAACCCTGCGCAGTGGCGCGAAGCGGCTTTGCCGCTACAAGGGAAAACCCCTTGACCCTGTCCAACAAATTGACGTCGGCGAGCCATCGAATGCGCCTTTTTTCGGCCTTCGGATTGTCGTTCACTGCTTCGCCTGCCTCTGCGCTCGAGGCACTGCCTTGCGTCAGTCTTGCATTCATGGCTCCGCTCACTTTGGAAGCCAGACGTGGTTCGCATACCGACACGCTCAGATGGATGGAGGTCCAAAAGTGGTGCAAGACAATCGACTCGAAAATCTCAATTGGTCGCAGCAACGACGCACGTGCATGACGCAGGCGGCGCGCTTGATGGGGGCCGACGACGAGGCGGCGAGCAATTTCGCAATGCGAGGTGCGACCCTCATCGAGGGCTTTAGCTTGCACCTGATCGCGATGGCGCAAGGCGATGGAGCTTGGGCGGCGAGCATGAGGCTGGCGCGCCCGGACAACGTCAGCGAGGCGGCATGGTCCGAGGCGCTGCTCGTAGCCAACGGCCAGACCATGATGATGGAGGACTGGGCGTTCGGACTGGAGGGCGACGGCGACGCCGTCCTTCTGATGTTGCTGCCCGAGGAACTGTCGGACGAGCGGCTCCTGGCGGCTCGACTGAGTGGCATGGTGACCATGTGCAAATCCGTGGTTGAGGGTGCCGAAGCGATTCGTTCGATGTCTTCGAGCGTGGGGGCCGAAGCATGAGCACCGCCGCTGTTGAACTTGAACAGGAGTTCGAAGCTTCTGGAGAAGTGTTGTCGCTGTTGCGCAATACGGCGCTGCGTCTCGGGGCATCTCAGGAACTGGCGGCCGAGGCGGCGCGTACCGGTGTTTTCGAGTTGCAGAGTCGCCATATCGCAATGGCCGTTGCTCCGGACGAGACGGCGCTGTTGCTCACCACAGAACTGAGCGAGGCCTGGAGGAGGGACCCGGCACTGCGGACCCAGGCGCTTCGCGCCTCCACGGCACTACTGTCACAAGCCGGCGTGGTGTTTTGCCTGGGTATGGCCGGGCCTGCCCTGATCTGCCGCTGGCGGCTGGAGCGTGCGGATGCCGCTCTGTTGGCTGCCTGGATACGCGAGTTTGCCCTCATGGGCGATGCGATGGACGCGGGTGCGTCCGCCGCGACGATGCGCAGAGAGAAGGATATCTGACATGAAATCTACCAATATCGGCCCTCGCCCCTCTGTAGATACTGCACGCTTGGTGGACAGTGACCCTGCCGCGTCGACGCAACCTGCGCGCGGCGGATCAGCGCGTCAACCGTCGCGCCTTCAGCACGATGCTCTTGTTGCACGCGCGCAGTCGCAGCCCCTGAGCGTGGGGAGGCAGGGGCCGCGCAATGCCCAATTGTCATCGACCTCGCCGCCTGGGTCTCCTGAGTCCGTCGGCGACTCACTGCATGTCTCGCCCAATTTGTCGCCCTCGGTGTCCGTGCTGGGCGACGTGGAAAGGTCGGATCGATTCGTCCATGAGCGGGCCGGACGCCCCGGGGCTCGACAGCCCGCGCCGGAACCGCCGCCCGCACGCAGCTGGAAGGCGACCGTGACGGCAATGCTGGGCACCTTGGCGAACGGAGCCGCAACGGCGAGCGGAACTGTCGCGAATCGGGCGGGAACGGCGTGGAACGGTGTGGCCGGTGCGGTCACGCAGGCTGCTGGTGCGCTCACCCATGCAGCCGGGGAGGCCAGGACTGCCGTCACGAACGGGGCCAACGCGGCATGGCATGGCGTGGCCGACGCGGCCACGTACACGGGGGGACTCGTCGTAGGTGAAGTGAGGGGTCAGGCCGAGGCGTTCGGCGTGGCGATCCCATCGGGCAGGATGATGGGCGCGGTGGCAGGGCACGTGATCCATCAATCGGTAACCGTCGGCGTGCCTACCTTTGTGCGCGAGATGTTGTCCGAGGCCCTGGTGCTCTCATTGCGGAACATGCCGCCTGACCATGTGCTGGCGTTGCAGGTGGCCGTCGGTGCGATGAGCACCGGTGTGCAGTTCTATCGTCGCGCGCTCGAGAATCGCAACCCCGACGCCGCCGCCCGCGGCTTCCATGCACTGTCGCAGGCCCAATGGGATGCCCACTCGGATTCGACGAAAGCCGACCTGCGCCGGCAGCAGGTCGCCCACTCGCGGCTCGTGACCAACTTGCAGATGGCCTCTTCAGCGACGAGTCTGATGGTGGGCATCATGGCTGCAAGAAGCGGCGACCCGAGCCAGGCTGAGACGCCAGCACGGGTACTGGCCATCGACTTGAAGGCGGCGGTCTACGCAAGCATGCGCGATACGCTGCAGGCCAGCTTCAGCATGGTGGGCACTGCGGCACCCACCACGGGCGTCAGCGGCACGCACATGAACTCCTCAGCCGCGTTCTTCTCCTTCATGGCGGCAGGTACCGACTACGGGTTCAGCTATTTGCCTGCGAACGTACCCGGTGCGGCCTTGGCCTCCGAGGTACTGCGCGGTACCCAGCCGCAGGGCACGCAGATGACCCACGGCGAGGCCTGGCAGGCCCGTGCCGGCGTCGCCGCCGTCAAGGCCGCCATCAACACCACGCTCCATGCCTCGGATTGGATCTACATGACGCAGGAGGAAGCCAACCAGGCTGGGACTGTCCAGCGCTGGGACCCGAAGCTGAAACTTCTGCGACCCGAGTCTCACGACTACAGTCGGATCAAGGATCACGTGCCGACGCGCGTCGCACTCCTTGGCGGAGGCAATTCGCTGAGCAACGTGATCTCGTTTGCGATGCGCAACAGCCCTGAGCACCTGCGCACGGCGGTGGGCAACTTCGCCGATGCGACCTACCAGGGCGTGATCTACAAGACCATCGTGGGAACCTGGCAAGCCCAGGCCGAGGTTCAGGCGAACCCGCGTCCTGCGACCGATGTTTCTGTTGCGGTTGATCTCGAAGCGGGACACGCCCAGGAGCTTCAGACGCTTCCGAGTTCGACATTGACTCGTTCCCGGTCGATCTGAGCTTGGGGCACAGACAGCGCCGGGCCCCGCTCGCCGCTTCTGCCGAATCCGGCATCGCGTCGCGCCTCGAATCGAAGAGGCTCTCGAGGATCGCGCAGCGAAGACTTCACCTGGGCGGGGACCTTGCGAGGATTCCCCTTTGCGCCGCCTCCATGACGGGATAGTGCCATGAGGATAGGGGACAGCAGGGGCGTTGACGACGCTCCCCGGCTTTCGGGCGACGGCGGAAGTCCGTCGCTCCCTCAAGTCGGCAGCGACGTCCATCGAGCGAGCTCGCCAGGGGAGTCCCACGGACTCTCTGCTCTGCTGGCACGACCTCGACGAGCAATGGTGCGCACCGGCACCGGTGAATGCTCCGGGCCTCCGCGGCTGGGAATCCTGCCTCACAACGCGCAGCCAGCCTGGGTACGAAATGCCGCCTCGGGTACCGCGCCGTCGGCCACAGCAGGCCTGGGCGTCCAAGACGGGCAAAGCGTGACTGCCGCAAAGATCTTGCGTGCACTCCAGGCATTGGTCGCACAACCACTTCGCTCGTTGCGCTCGATCGGCGACGACGTGGGTTTGGGGCGAACGAGCATCAGCAAGCACATCGCTCCCGGGGGGCAATGTCGCCGGCTCGACTCACTGGTCTCATTTGCTGACTATCCCGTGCATTCGCAGGCGATACAGGCCGCCCTGCGCCACCTGGGACACGGCGACCAAGCCAACGAACTGGCCACGTTGGCGCCACTCGGGAAGCGCCCGCGGCTGGCGGTGGACGTGCCCACAAAGGATGTTGCGAGGCCAAGCCACCACTTCAACGCGCACAAGCTCGTCCAAGCACTGCAATATTTCCAAAGGCGCGAAGCCGCGCGTTCGGCCGGCAGATTCGACGACGATACCCTGCTCAGGTCCGTCGACGAAGTGGTCGGTGTCAATCGCCGCATGGTGAGCTCCTGGGTGACCACGGCTGGCAGACTCGCGAAGCCACCGGAATCGGTCGCCAGACTGCCCGGCTACCTGGAACGCCGCGAAGAGATCCGGAAACTGCTGGTCGATTTCGGGCAGACGGGCGACGCTGATTCTTTGCCCGGCTTCGTGCCTCTGCGCCAGGCGGTGAGTGCTGCATCGCTCGCCCGGGCGTTGGCGGTTCTGGCCGACGGGCCGGACCGGACGATGCGCGCCGCTGAGCTGGCCTCGGGATTGGCACGGACCTCGCTGAACAACTACCTCATCGGTGCGAGCAGCGAGTTGTTCGCGAGAACAGGCTCGTTGCCCGACTATGGCCTGCACGCCGACGCGATGCGCGCGTCGCTGCGGCGCATGGGGCGACAGGACTTGGCGGAAGCACTGCCGCCGACCGCCGCGCAACATGCGACCCAGCAGTCGGCGTGTGCCCTGATACCGTGGTCCGCGCATGTTTTTCTGGAGCGGGCTGGCGGGAACATCCACAAGATCGAGACCGCGGCCCGCTTGATCCGGGCTGGGGCCTCGACGGTGGACGCCACCAAGCAAGCGCGCGCGCACAAGGCACTTATCCTGCCGCTGCTCGACGACAAAGGCTCGCTCCGCCAACCTCTCGAGGTGGAGAAC
>FSZS01000039.1_pt1 | contig 11276 bp, 11 predicted proteins | sample 1638881 | NCBI WGS metagenome assembly FSZS01 (sample SAMEA3914813, study PRJEB12502) | metagenome | biome: forest; material: soil | place: Canada | collected 2011-07-07 | depth 0.3 m
CCACCGCCGTGCCGGTCTACGTCGTGACGGTCAGCGACGTCGAGGCCACCGGCGTCGACGGCGAGCTCACCTGGCAGGTCGCCGCGCCGGTGCGCCTGTACGCGAACGGGGAGTGGATCGACCAGAAGTACCAGGGCCAGAAGAACCTCGCGCCCGGCGCCAACGACCTCACGGGCCAACCCTATGGCACGCCCAGCCTGTCGCTCGCCGCGGGCATCGACTTCACGATGGCGCTGGCCGGCGGCAAGGCCGACTGGTCGCTGCAGGGCAGTCACATCGGCGCCACGCGTTGCAACGCCGACTCGGCCGCGCAGGGCAGTTGCCTGACGACGGCGGCGTTCAAGGTCGGCGAGGCGCGCGATCGTGTCGATACCCGCATCGGCTGGTCGGCCGCGGGCGACCACTGGGGCGTGGCGCTGATCGTCAACAACCTGCTCGACAAGCGCTACGTGTCGGGCCTCAGCAACCTGTCGGCGGCGGTGGGCGTGCCCTACACGGCGTCGATCAGCGATCCGCGCAAGTTCCAGGTCGAATTCAGCGCCAAGCTGTGAGGCGTGCCTTTCCCGGTTCGCCAGCCTGCCGGCATCGAAGCGGGATTGTCCTTGGGGGGCGGTGGGAGCCGCCCCCATTTCTTTGGGTAAGAGCGCGAAGGCAGCTTCAGGCTCTGCGAGCCAGGCAAGGTGTCATGGCTGTATTCCACACTGCACAGTGACCAATCGTCCGCCGGGCGAAGCCCTTGGCGCACTGGCTATGAGTTGCTGACTTTCGCAGCGACTGGGGCACGGACCTGTTCTCGGTCTTCAAATGCTGATTGGACCGCCTCAATGAACTTCATGGCTAGCGAGCCGTCCTCGAGTTGCGGATAGTCACTGAGCAGCTTTCCCGAGACGCGCCAGCCGTTCTCCTTGATAGATCGAATCATGCGACTTGCATCTGCGCTGGGCATCTCGATCGTCTCTTCGATGCGCTCTTGTGCCACTTGAAATCTCAGAAGCAAGCGCGCCTCCGCCGCCATCTCGCTCTCGATCGTGTGGGCGACAAGAAGGAAGGAAGTCTCCGCAAGAAGACCAACGGCACCGCCTCAGGCCATGCTTGATCGCCGGAAAATCGGAACCAGGCAGCGGGAGGCGGAGCAGCCGGCGCAGCGGCAGCCCGAGCGCAGGCGCACATCACGGGATCGGCGTTCTGCGCGGTGGCCGCCCGAGCATACTTCGCCGCGTTCGGACGTTTGAGCGACCGACCCGGTGTCGGAGCGGGTCGCGCTGCGGTCAAAGCGACGCGTGGCGCACCCGTCAGAAGAGGCGGAACGCGAAGTTCAGCCACATGCGATCTGTCTTGGGCATGTTGTGCGCAGTGACCCCGGGCTGGTAGTTCACGCCGACGCTGTAGCCCTTGCCCTCGTACAGTACGGAGGGCCCGCCGCTCAATGCGCGCGCACGGTTGCCGTTCAGCGGTACGCTGGCACCGTGCTGCCGATCGTCGGAGAACTGGTCGACATAGGAACCGACGACCCCGAGCTTCCAGTGATCGAAGGTCCAGTTGGCCAGGAATTCGCCGACATACGTGTTCCCCGAGCGGTAGTCGGTGTCCGAGTTGCGGTTGTTGAAGATGAAGCGGTTGGTGATGCCGACCTCCGGGCCGTTCGGTACCGCGTAGCGTATGGCCACGAGTGGCTGCGTCGAGAAATAGCCGAATGCCACGCTCGGCCGGATCGGGGTGTAGGCACCGCTCCTGAACGTCAGGTCGACGGCCGCTGCCACGGCGAGCTCCGGGGTGACCGACCATTGCAGGATGGCGGGCGAGACCGTGACGTTGCCGAGTGCAGTCTGGCGCGTGTCCACGTGAGCAATGTCGGCGTCCAGCTTGACGACCGGCAGCACGAGTTGCGAGTACAGATGCGCGCCCCAGAGCAGCATCGGATAGGACGCCATCAGGCGCGTCGTCTCGGCCAGAGCCGTCGTGTGGAACGGCACCGGCAGTGGCTTGCCGTTGTCGCCGTACGTGTTGTCGGCGTCGGCGTAGCTGAACTGCTGCAGCATGAACAAGCCAGGAACGGGTGGCAGGCGTGCAATGTTGGTGCCGGCCGCACCGGCAGGGAACGGCACGATGCCGCGCTCCAGTGCTGCTGCGCCGTTGCAGAGTCCGAAAGCCAGGCCGCAGCCCAAGGCGATCGAAGTGATGGATCCTCGCATGTTGTCTCCTCTTTGGTTGTGGTTCTCACGAAGTCTTCTCGTCGAACGGCTGCTGTCGTTGTCCCTGCGCCGTGACCTCGAAGACGTTGAGCGTCATCGCCACGAGCGCGTAGTAGCCGAGCAGTCCCACCAGGTTGACGATGGTCTCCACGCCGAAGTGGGCGCAGAGCTGGTCATAGGTTCCCTGGCTGACGCGACGAACGTCGTAGAGCTCGTCGATCGCATGACAGATCAGTGCCTGTTGTGGATCGTCGAACGCGACGTTCGCGCCAGTTCGCAACGCTTCGAGCGCGCCGGGATCCAGACCCGCCTCGAGCCCGATCGGATAGTGGATGTGCCATTCGGCCTGGGACCGCCACTTCGCCGCCGTGCACAGGATCGCCAGTTCGGACAGCGCCAGAGACAGGCCGGTGCGATAGCGACAGAAGGCGCCAAGACGTTGAGCCAACTGGGCGAGTTCGGGGCTGTGGATCCAGGACAGGAAGGGGCCGTCCAGGTTGCCGCGCGGGCCCGCCAGGATGTCGTCGAGGACGGCGCGCTGAGCCGGACTCGCGTTGTCCTGGTCGAAGACAGGAAGTCGATCGCTCATGGTATTTGGAGTGGGCCAGGGCCTACGAGTGCTTCGGCTGCCATGCGACGGATGTGTTGCCGTCGTCGTGGCGGCCGAGGCGATGCAGCACGAGCAGCAGGAACGCGCAGACGAGCGTTGCTCCGGCAAACACCAGCAAGCCTTCCGCGTAGCTGCCCGTGGCATGGCGCATCATCGGCAGCAGGGCTGCGCCGGCACCGGCACCCAGCTGGAAGACGGCGAAGACGAAGCCGTAGAGCTTGCCGAAGCTCTTCATTCCGAAGTAGCGCTTGAGCAGGTAGCTCAGCACGTCGAACTCCGCGCCGAGGACCATCCCGAGCGCGGCGGCGCACAGGAACACGACATCGCTCGTCACGCCGGTCGAGTAGGCGACGCAAGCCGCACTGGCACCCAGCACCATCACCATCATCACCAGCGGTGGCGCGAAGAAGTCGATCAGCAGCCCGGTGGACAGGCGCCCGACGATCACGAACAAGCCGAATACAGATTGCACGACCGCCGCGCGCTGCGGTGTGACGCCGGCATCGACCAGCAGCGGGATCTGGTGCACGAACAGCGCCGTGTTGATCAGCCCTAGCAGCACGAAGATCCCGGCCAGCAACGCGAATGACCGGGTGCGCACGGCCTCGCCGAAGCTTGCGCCGTCGTTGTGGGCAGTCCGTCGGGACATCTTGGCCGCGTGCGGATTCTCTCGCACGAAGAACAGCACGGCGGGCGTGGCGACAACCAGAGCGAGTATCGCCATCGTGAGGAAGCCGGTACGCCAGCCGTGTGCGGGAATGATCTGACTGAGGACGAGCGGCAGCACGGCGCCGCCGAAGCCGATGCCGGCGTTGGCGATGCCGAGCGCCAGGCCCAGGCGCTGGTCGAACCATGAACTCACCACGCGCAGGTAGGACAGCGGGAAGAGCCCGATGCCGGAGATCGGCAGCAGCATCCACGCCAGGCAGTACAGCCACGGTACAGGCGGCAGGAAATACATCAGAGCTACGGACGCTGCGAACAGCGGAAGGCACGGCAGCATCGTGCGGCGTGCGCCGAATCGATCCACCAACCAACCCTGCACCGGCGAGATCACCATGATCGTGTAGGCCACGACGCTGCTGGCGAGCGTTACCTGCGTCCGGCTCCAGGCGAAGTCCGTCTCGATCGGTCGGATGAACACGCCAAGACTGAGAACCGCGATTACGCTCGGTCCGAACATCAAGGCCAGCATGGAGGCGATCGCGACTGGCCAGCCACCATGGCGCCAAGAGGTTTCGGGTGGAAGGCTCGAAGCGAGGCCCGAGGCGTGGGCTGCAGTCATCGTGGTGTTGTCTCCATGTCTCGTCGCGTGTGTCCGCGCAGTAGTCGAGAATCTATCCGGCGGTCGCTGGCAGAGCTTGTCCGCCCCCGCATTCATTGTTGACTCGCCCCGCGCACCCTCGGGTTCATCGGCAATTGCCCTGATTGCCCGGTCGTACGCTGCGGCGAACCGAGGCCTATACTGGATCGAGCCATAGAGCTGGCACCCAAGCGGGGCGCGCATGCAGGAGACAGACATCGCTATCCAGAAGTTTTCCACCCGCAACGCGGTCGGAGCCGAGAGCGCGCGGCAATTCGAGCACGAGATGGCGAGCCTGTTTTCGGTGGACTTGTCGCTCCGGTCGGAAGAGGCCTCCCCGCTGGTGACCGATGTGGTCGCCTACCGTGGCCGTCGACTTCAGTTCGCATCGCTGGAGTTCTCGCCGCACAGCACGTCGGCTGGCGACGGTGTGCGCTCGGTGCAACCGCGTTGGCTGGTGACGCTGCAGAAGCAGGGCGAGGCGACGGTGTCGCAATCGGGGCGCAAGAGTCGTGTCCGACCCGGCGACATGTTCCTGCTGAACCTTGGCGAACCCTTCCACATCGAGACCGGACACATCCGAACCTGCTCGGTCTATCTCGATGCAGGCACCTTGCGCCGCGCCGTCCCTGACGCCGCGGGCATGACCGCACTTCCCATTCCGACCGATGCCGGTCCGGGTGCGATCTTCCGCGCCGTGAGCGACGAGATGTTTGCCTTGGCGCCGAAAATGAGCGAATCCACCGCGGACCGCATTGCCGAGGCCCTTCCTTATGCGCTGGGCGTCGCGTTGACTGCGCGTGCTGCGGAGGTCGATGCCGCGCCGTCCCGATTGCAGGTTTTTCATCGGGAGCGTGTGCGGGCCTACGTGATGGAACATCTCCACGAGGCCGAGCTCGATGCGGATGCGATCGCGCGTGGTGTCAACCTGTCGTCGCGATACATCTATCAGCTCTTCGGCGAAGAGCGCCTCTCGCTGATGAAGTGGGTGTGGGCCGAACGACTGGAGGGCTGCCGCCAGGACCTGGCGGCGCGCACCTTGCTGAATCGGCCGATCGGCTCAATCGCCTATGAGTGGGGCTTCAGCGACGTGGCTCATTTCAGCCGCGCCTTCAAGGATTGCTTCGGCGTGACGCCAAGCGGCTACCGCAAGGCACACGCCCTGCAGCAGCCGTCGCACACGGCCTGAGCCGTCGGGCGCTCAGCGCGAGCGGGCGCTCAGGAAGCCTCCGACGAGTTCGGCGAAGCGCACGGGCTGCTCCACGTTGCTCATGTGCCCCGCGTCCAGCGTCGCGAACTCGGCCCCTGGGATCCGCTCCGCAACGCTTCTGACGACCGGCATGGGCACCGCCGCGTCTTGCGTGCCTGCCACGACCAGCGTCGGGCAAGCGATGCTCGCCAAGGCTGCGACATGGTCGAGTCCGCGGATGGCGTTCACGGCCTCGCGGTAACCGGCCACGGAGGTGGCTCGCACGAGACCGGCGAGCCAGCCGGAGGTGAGCGGTGACGCCTGGCCGAAATCGGCCGACAGCCACCGCCCCACCGTCGAATGCACGTGCGCGGACATGCCATTCAGATCGAACTGCTGCAGGCGTTGCGCCCAGATGGCCGAGACTTCTTCGCTCGTGCGCGCCCCGGCGTGAGCGAGGACGAGCGCGGCGACGCGATCGGGGTAGCGCAGCGCGAACGCCTGCGCCACCATCGATCCGAAGGATGTCCCGACGATCGCAATGCGGCGTTCGTCGGTCGAGTCCAGAGTGGCCGCGAGGGCGTCCGCATAGTCGGCGAGCGCGGGCGTGCCTCCTAGCGACGGGCTGAATCCGTGGCCAGGCAGGTCGACGCGGATCGTGCGCAGGACGCCGCGCCAGGGAATCATTTGAGGCAGCCACAGGTCCGCCGAACTGCAGATGGAGTGCAACAGCACCACCGGCACGCCGCCGGTGTGGCCCTCGCGTATCGCGCGCAGTTCGAGGGAGGTCATGCCGCGGCTTCCGATGACCATTCCGCGATCCCGATGCCGGTGTACCAGCGCCTGACGGGCGTGTAGTGCAGCGCCCGGCAAGGGGCACCCTGTGCTGCGCCGTGAGCCATCAACCAGGTGCGGATCTCCTCCGCGCCGTTGCCGGCTGTGTGGACCTGGTCGCGCGCGAACGCGACGAGGTCGTCGGTATCGCCGGCGATGAGCCGCTCGAGGAATCCGCGATCGAAATCCTCGTTGAGCAACCCCATGCGCGGGGTGGCGATGTCGTGGCTGAGCCCGCCCGTGGCGAGGATCGCGACACGTTCGCAACCGGTGTACGACGACACGGCGCGCCGCAGCATGCGGCCCCATTCGACGCAACGGCGCATGGTGGGCAGCGGCGTCTGCACGCAGTTGACCAGCAGCGGCACGACGGTGATCTCGGGAACGAGCCCGGCCAGCAGCAGCGGTGTCAGCGCGCCGTGGTCCAGCGTCAGATCGATCGAGAACGACGGGTCGAAGCCGTCTTCGAAGGCTTGTCCCAACAGGTGCGCTCCCAGCCCGGCGTCGCCGTGCAGCCGCTGCCGGGGCGCGTTCAACCAATGCTCGACCGGGGTGTCGTAGCCAGTGGCCGCTCCGATGCAGAACGCGGGGAAGTTGTCGAAGAAGAAGTTGTGCACGTGGTCGTCGGAGATGACGATCACGGTTTGCGGTCGTGCGGCGGCGATGCGAGCTCCCATGTCCTCGAAGGCCGCAAAGACGGCCCGGCGCTCTTCTTCGGGAGCGGCCTCGGGGAAGTTGAGCATGACCGGCGTGTGGCTCGCCGCCCAGATTCCAACGAGTTCAGCCATGGGCGGCTTCTCTCACGGCATGGAGCGAGGACAGGAAGTCGGCCTCCGAAATACGCAATCCCAGGCAGTGTGCGCGCAACAAGTACGGATTCGCGCCAGCCAGGTACATCGCGCCGATCCGGTTCTCGCGAATCGCGTCGCGCAATTCGTCTGACAGAGGCAGAGCGGCAAGGTATGCACCCGCGTCGGCGCGATAGCGCGCGAGGTGGCCCTCGTCGTGATGGACGTCGAACAGGACGCGGTTCAGCCAGTAGGCGGACTGGGACGGGATCTGCTGAATCCAGTTGCTGCTCATGCGGCCCCCGAGCCCGAGATCAGGTGCTGGTGCAACCAGGTGACGACCGTGGGCAGCGTCTGCGGGGTATTGCCCATGTGGCCGCCCGGGAAGAGGCGAAGTGCCTTCGGGCTGCCGCGTTCCGTGAGCAGGTGGATGTCGGCGATCGGGCATTGACGATCCTCCTTGCCGTTGACAAGAAGCAGCGGCGCGCTGGGCTTGTCCAGGAGCGCTTGGTCGAGCAACGACAGGCGCCGGAAAGATTCGATGTATTCGGCATCGTTGCCGGCGCCGAGCATGCGGCACCGCGTCTCGACGAGTTCCATGAGATAGCTGTCCGGATAGCGCGAGGCCTCGACCCAGTCCGGCTGGAACATGAAGTGCACGCCGCCGCCCCAGTTGACCGCCGCGGAGATGCGCTCCGGCACCAGGTGCGCCAGCTTGGTGACCCAATAGCCACCGAACGATCGTCCGAGCAGGCCCACCTTTCGCCCTGCCAGGTCGTCCTGCGCCGCTGCCCAGTCCATCACGGCGAGAAACTGGCGTTCGGCATCCTGCACGCCGCGCACCGGCGACTCGCCCGTCCCCGCGTTGTCCATCGCGATGGTGGCGACGCCGGCTGCCAGCAAGGCGTTGCTGGCGGCGGTCATCTGTTCCTTCCAGGCGTCCACGCCGCCCCACATCACGACGACGGGAGGCTTTGCCGCGCCGGCAGGCTTGCGCAGCAGGAAGACGACCTCGCGACCTTCGCCCTCGCGCCCGTCGAACGGAATCGCGATGCGTCGCACAGGACTGGGCCACAGCGCTCCCGCGGCGACATAGGTCTCACGCTCAGCCTGCGCGCAGCGTTCCTTGGCCGGGTGATTGGGGCACGGAAAGCGGCCCATGAAATAGAGACCGCTTGCCGTCAAGTAGCCTGCCGCCGCGGCCGCCGTGTCGCCTGCCGCGAGGGCTGCATCTGCGCGGCGCCGAGCCTCATCGCCAGCCGGGCCCCATACGGCGGCCCAGGACTCTCCGTCCAGGGCTTCGAGCGAATCGATCAGTCGCAGGCCCTCTTGCGGGTCGAGGAGGTTCATCGGGTGCACGCGAGTAGCGAGCTTGTCTCGCATCCATTGCTTGGCTTCAGCCAGCGTCTTGGGACGGCCCTGCACGTTGCCCGAAACCTGTTGCTGTTCATCGATCTGCACTTCGCGCTCCTCTCGGTTCTCGACGGATGGTCTGACCCCTCCGCGATGCGCGGAAGAACGTCCAGGGCGCCATCGTAGAAAGGAGCAGTGGCGGAAGTTTTCTCTTCACGAAGGGATCTTTGACTGCCTTCGCGGCAACTGCGGTCGGGGAGCGCTGCGACTTAAGACAAAAGTGCCGGCGACCCCAGGCAAATCGACGAGAGGCGCCTGGATACCCTGCCAAGCAGGTTTCAACTCCCGCGTTCGCCTGTTGGGTTGGCGGGGCATCACGTACGAAGAAGGAACACCATGGCGCAGAGACGCGCATTGATCGTCGGTGGCGGAATCGGGGGCATGTCGGCCGCCATCTCGCTGGCTGAACTCGGCTTGGACATCGAGCTCATCGATGTGGACCCGGAATGGAAGGTCTACGGTGCGGGCATCACGATCACGGGCCCGACACTTCGGGCGTTCAAGGCGCTTGGCCTGTTGCCGCAGATCATGGCGAAGGCCTATACGGGAGAAGGTATCCAGGTCTGCTCGGCCGACGGCGTTCCGCTTGCCGTGCTGCCCACCCCCGTTCGCGCCGAAGATGGTGTCCCCGGCTGCGGGGGGATCATGCGGCCGCTCTTGCACCAGATCCTGTCCACGCGAGTGCGGGCGCTCGACGTACGCGTGGGACTCGGACTCTCGGTGGACAGTTACCGAGACGAGCCAGATCGGATCGTTGTGCGCTTCACCGACGGAAGCGAACGCGAGTTCGATTTCGTCGTTGGCGCGGACGGCCTCTTTTCCCGCATGCGCAAGCTCGCCTTTCCGGCTTCGCCGGTGCCGACGTATACCGGCCAGAATGCCTGGCGCCTGCGCCTGGCCAGGCCCGCAGCCATCGAGCGGCGCCACTTCTTCCTCGGTGGGCGCTTCAAGGTGGGGCTGACGCCAGTATCGGCCGACGAGATGTACATGTTCCTGTTGCAGAACGCGCGCGAGCGAATTCGCGTGCCGCAGGATCAGTTGCATTTCGAATTGCGCGCGCTGCTGGAGGGTTATGGCGGCATCCTGCGCGAGATCGCGCGAGGGCTCTCGCCCGCCTCGCAGATCGTGCTGCGCCCGCTGGAGGCCTTCCTGTTGCCCGGTCCCTGGCACGCCGGGCGCGTCCTGCTGATCGGTGACGCCGCCCATCCGACCACGCCGCAGCTCGCTTCGGGCGCAGGGCTTGCGGTCGAGGACGCGCTGGTGCTGCGTGAATGCCTCGCTCAGGATGACGGCATCCCCGCCGCCTTCGAACGCTTCATGGCGCGACGCTACGATCGCTGCCGCCTGGTCGTCGAGAACTCGCTCGAGATCGGTCGCCGGGAGCAGGCGGGGCGTCCGATCGAGGAGCAGACTCGGATCGTGGAGGATTCGCTGCGGTTGTTGGCCGAGCCCATCTAGGCGACGCGCTCGCCTAATCCCGTCGTTCGACATCGTGCAACGCGGCGCACTATGCCGGAATCGCGATCCTCATGCCCTTCACGTCACGGATCGGCGGAAGAGCATTTCGCCATCGACCTCAGCATTGCCGACTCGCAGGTCTACGCTCGTCCGGGGGTCTGGACGACATTGCGCAGCAACCTGCTGGACTTCGAACAACAGCGCCTCGAGGTCATCTCCCCCCGGCAGGCCTTCGCGCCGCGTCATGCCCAACGTCGAGTAACCAATGCCGAGCTCACAGCGTGAGCGATTGGCGCCGCGAGGCAAAAACGCATGAAATTCGACTGCCGAGGCATCTGAGACATTCGTTTTGCTATGTAGGCGAGCTGCTTTAGGGGTTTAGCGGGCTTTCTAGGTCGGACGGTGTGGTTTTAGTGCGCACGGTGGGGTCGCCAGCGGGAAATCCCCACGAATGAGCCCGCGTGAAGGATGCTGACACTTCACTTTCATAGCCGCACGCAAGTCCTTCATTTAGAACGACATTCGCTTGCAGAACGTGATCTAAGTGCTTGATTTGATTGATTTTTTCGCCGCATGACACATTGACCCACCCAGGGTGAATCGCTAAAGTGCATCAAAGTGCACTTTTGTGGTGGGTTGTGGCATCTCTGATTTTCGAAGGTCCTTCCGCGTTGACGCTGGACGGCAAGGGGCGAGTCTCCATGCCGGCCCGTTATCGCGACGACCTCCAATCATTGTGTGCCGGGCGCCTCACCGTCACCAAGCATCCGCACGGCTGCCTGATGGTCTTTCCGCGTCCCAACTGGGAGTCCTTCCGCGACCAGGTGGCGCAGTTGCCGTTCTCGCAGGTGGCCGTCAAGCGCGTGTTCCTGGGACACGCCGACGACGTCGAGTGGGACGCCACCTCGCGCGTGCTGATCCGTCCGGAACTCCGCGGCTGGGCCGGACTCGAAAAGGACGTGACGCTGCTGGGCATGGGCAGTCACTTCGAACTGTGGTCGACGCCTGTCTACGCCGAGAAGGAAAGGCGCGAGATGCAGGAACAGGCCGGCGCCGCTCTCGACAACCTGAAATTCTGACCATCGTGGAACACTCGGGGTTGCATACCACCGTCCTGCTCCACGAAGCGATCGACGCGCTCGTGACTGACCCGGACGGCATCTATGTCGACGGCACCTTCGGCCGCGGCGGGCACACGCGCGAGCTGTTGTCGCGCCTGGGTCCGGGCGCACGGGTGATCGGCATCGACCGCGACCCGGTCGCCGTCGAGGCGGCGAAGTCGGGTCCCGACGCGATCGCCGACCCGCGCTTCGAGATCGTGCACGCCAGCTTCGCGCAACTGCCCACGGCGCTGGCCGAACGCGGCATCCCGAAGATCACCGGCCTGCTGCTGGACCTGGGCGTCTCTTCGCCGCAGATCGACACCCCCGAGCGCGGCTTCAGCTTCCGTTTCGACGGTCCGCTGGACATGCGCATGGACACCACGCGC
>FSZS01000002.1_pt1 | contig 11055 bp, 7 predicted proteins | sample 1638881 | NCBI WGS metagenome assembly FSZS01 (sample SAMEA3914813, study PRJEB12502) | metagenome | biome: forest; material: soil | place: Canada | collected 2011-07-07 | depth 0.3 m
CCGATCACCGTGAGCGGCATGCCGATCGCCACCGTGCGCACGGCCCAGGGCGGAATCTCCGGATTCGTGGTCAAGAGCGGCGCGCAACTCGTTCTCGTCGACAGCAACTTCGCGAACCCGGTCGTGCTGGGCACCTTTGCCTCATCGATCGGTGTGGCCGTCGCGCTGCCCGTCGGAACGATCCAGGGCTATCCGAGCGGCCAGTTGTTCGTCGTCGATGGGAACATCGTTTACGTGAACTACGCTACCCACACGGTATCGGCATCTCTCTTCGTGATTCCAAACTGGACGTCGATCAACCCCGGCGCGGCCTACGTCGCATCACCCAGTACGCTCTACTTCTCGATCAATACAGCGGCAACGCAAACATCGCCCGCGTCCGCAAGCATCTACTCGATGCCCGCCGATGGCTCGGCGTCGCCCACCATCGTGGACGCGGAGACGGGCCACATCGACAACATGTCTTTTCCGGTCGGAGGCACGAATCTAGTCTGGGGCGTGGCGAGCCCGACCTATACGGTACGCACGATGTCGCAATCAGGCGGCGCGCCGACAACGTTGGCCACGAGCACGGTCAACGCCGGCACTTTCGTCGCCACCGCGACGTCGGTCTACTACACCACGTGGGCCAATACGACGAACACGTCAACGAAGGTCATCACGCGCAGTTCGACAGCGTCGGGCATTGTCGGCATGAACGGCACCGTGATCCAGGCGCCACTGGCGAACTCATCGTTTGCCAATGGGGGCGAGCAATTCCCATGGCCCAGCGACACGACGACGACCGCAACCCCGTATGAGACGATCCTCCAGATCCAGGGACTATCCCCGGTCACGGTGACCAATGCGACGACTGGCTACACCTACGTTGTCGACGGCGTGAGTGGAGGAACGGTCGTCGCGATCGATGCCGCCACGAACCAGCCCGTGGCGACGCTGGGCGCCGTGCCAACAGGAACAGCGATGTTCCTCACCGGAACGTTCCGCGACTCGGGACACTCCGGATTCATCGAGGCCTACAACTCGCTCTCCACCAATGATCCGGCCACGCGTGACCTGTATCTGCTCAATTCGCAGTACGCGAACACCCTGACTCGTGTGACCGATAACCTCTGATATTCGGCTGACAAACTCGTGAGTCGGCCCGGACTCGCGTCCCTGCGCCGGCCCTGCGTCCTTCGCGTGGCTGGCCCGCGCCCGCGATTTACCGGAAGGGCAACGCGACGCTTGCGAACACCTGGCGCGCCGGCATTCGGTAGACCTGCCCTTCGCCGAGTTCGCTGGGCAGGATGGGGTCGCGCCGGTTCGTGAGGTTGGTGCCAGTCAGCGACAACGTGACGCGGTCGAGGCGCCACGCGAGCGACGCGTCCACCGTCGTGAAGCCGGGCGCGCGATTCTGGTTCGGCGCGTCGAGGTAGCGCGGGCCTGTGTAGTTCGCGGTCAGCGAGAGGCCGGGGCCGCGCCCAGGCGCGTAGACCAGGGCCGCGCCGGTGCGCAGCCGCGGGGTAAGCGGCAGGAAGCGGCCGTCGAGCGCGGTCAGGGTGTCTCCGACCAGGGTCGTGTAGGTGCGATACCGGGCGGTGCCGTCGCTGAAGTTCGCGGACAGCGCCCAGCCGGGCGCGGGACGGAACGAGGCCTCGATCTCGAAACCCTGGTAGCGTTCCGTGCCGCCGCTTCGCAGCACGGGGTTGCCGCCGACTTGGCCGGTCACCGCCTGGTTGGCGAAGTCCACGAAGAAGGTTCCGAGGTCGACGTCGAAGCGGCCGTCGTCGCCGTCGGCCTTGATGCCAAAGCTCACGCTGCGCTGAGTCTCCGGCCGCAGCAGCGGATCGGCGCCGGCGTCGGGGCCGAAGTCGAGCTGCGGTGGCTGGAACGTGTCGCCCAGATTGGCGTAGAGCGCGACATCGTCCAGGTCGCCGCTCTTGTCGCGCCAGACTTCCCACAACGCGCCCAGCGAGCCATTCAGGCGCGTGGTGCGCTGTGTCTGCACGAGCGCGCCGTTGCCGTCCTCGTCGGTGCGGCGCGTCTCCGCGGTGTGGTTCAGGCGCAGGCCGGCGAGCAGGCTCAGGTTGTCCGAGAGTCGCGCCCGGGATTGCGCGTAGAGGCCGAAGAAGCTGCGGCGATCGGCCAGGTCTTCGGTGTCGGCGGGCGTACCGTCTTCCAGCGCTTGCGGCCGGCTGCCATCCGGCGAAACGCGGTAGGTGAAGCCGTCGCTGGCCTGGCGGGCGCGGCCATAAAGTTCGTTCAAGCCGTAGGTGAGGTCCAGCCAGCCCGCCGGGAGGGTGGTGACATGGGTGTCGAAGAACAGATCGTGCAGCCCGCGCGACTGGTGCGCGCCCTGGGCGTTGTCGCCGGCCGGTTGGTCCAGGCCGCCGTCGAGCAGGAAGCCCTGGACGATCTCGACACCTGTGCGGGTATACGACAAGGTGCTGCCCCAGCGGCCGATCGGCAGCAGCACGTCGTAGCCGAGCACGAGCTGTCCGCGCTGCGTGTCCAGGCGCGCGTCGCCGGGATTCTGGTTGAAGTCGGCAGGCACGGCGTCGGTCAGCCGCCCGTCATCGCCGACCGGAGTCGGGCTGCCGGGTCGCTGGCGCAGTGACTGCAGGTTGAGGTCGAGGCGAAATTCGCCGTCGAGCACGGCGGTCGCGAGCCGATAGTTGGCCTGGGCTCGGTTGTAGCCCGCGCGCCGGTCGGAGAACTGGTCGTGTGACAGCTCGGCGGCCAACGACTGCCGGACACCACCGCTCGACAGAACCCGCGCCCCGCTGATCGACGCCGAGCCGCGGTTGCCGGCGCTCAGCATCAGGTCGGGGGCGGCGCTGCCGGCGCGGTAGTGGACGATGTTGATCGTGCCGGCGAAGGCGGTGGTGCCGAAATACACCGGCGCCGAGCCGCGCAGCACCTCGATACGCTCGACGTTGTTCAGGCTGACGGTCTCGAACGGCGGGGTAAAGGCGCCGCCCGCGGGCACGTCGTCGACCAGCAACAGGAAGTCGTCTGCCTCGCGCAACCCCAGCAGCCCGGGCACGGCGCCGGCCGGCCCCGAGTCGCCGCCCGGAGCGACGCCGGTGCCGGCCATCAGCGCGAGCGCGGTGCGCAGGTCATTGGCGCCGCGGGCGACCAGCTCCTCGTGCGTGATGACCGTCATCGAGACCGGCACCTCCTGCACCGGCTCGCCGAAGCGCGTCGCCGTGACCTGCACGGTGTCGATGCGCGAGGCCTGCGGCGGCGCGTCCGTCTGGGCGACGCCGGACGTGCAGAACGCGAGGCAAGGCAGCGCGGCGATGGCGAAGGTTCGTTGTAGCGTCATGGGCGCAGGAGGATCGGGGGCCCGCTTGCGAAGCAGGCTTCGTGCTCGATCCCGCAGGCAGCGGTCGAGCGCGGAAACGCTGAGCGACAGTAGGGTCGGCCCGTGAATGCTTGATGACGCTACGCCCGTCATTTCTATATACCAGTGACCGTATACGCCTGCTCACTGGACGAGTGGCGGGCGCGGTGGAGCGACTTCGATCCAGGGAGTGCGAGGGCTCTGAAACGCCTGACGGCCGCGGTCGGAATGGGCCGTGGCGCGCATCAGGTTCCGGTGACATCCCGCTGTCATTCGGGGGTGCCTAAATGGCTTGGCGCGCCCACCGCGACTCCGCATTGCCAGGACGCGGCGGACGTCGGCGGCTGCGTCCCGGTACTGTCCGGCGGCGTGGCTTCCCGCCCTACTCAACGGCTCGCGACTTCCAGCCTTGCTTGCGTCGGATCGCGGCTCACTTCGACAAGGAAACGAGATGAACAATCGCACCCTGCACCAATGCATCGGGCTCGGAATGATCGCCTCGGCGGCCCTGGTCGCCACGGCTGCTCGCGCCGAGCTGCCCGCCAATACGGGCGCGCTGCCATTGCCCACGGGCCAGACCATCACCCCCACCTTTGTCAGCGGTGCGGTACAGCAGTTGCTCAACCCCGGCCTGGCTGCCTATCCGGATTTCGTCGCCGGCGAGGCGGTACGGTCGCAACTGAGTCCGGACGGCACGACGCTGGCCGTGCTGTGCGCGGGCCAGAACTCGCTCTACCAGGCGGACGGCAGCGTCGATGTCGCGCACTCGACGCAATACCTGTTCCTGTACGACGTCTCGGGCGCACACCGAGCAAAGCCGGCGCTCAAGCAGGTGATCCCGCAGACCAATGCGCACGTGGGGCTGGTCTTCTCGCACGACGGCCGCAGCCTCTACGCCGCGGGAGGCAACGATGATGCGGTCTACGTCTACACCCTGAGCGCCGGCCGCTTCGTGCCGGCCGCGCCGATCCCCCTGGGCCACACTGCCACGCACGCGAACGTCGGCCTCGGCCTGTCGGTGCAGCCCAATGCGAGCGGCCTGGGCCTGTCGGCCGACGGCAAGACACTGGTGGTGGCCAACAACTACAACGACTCGATCAGCGTGATCGACACCGCCTCCGGCAAGGTGCGCTACGAGCACGACCTGCGCCCCTTCTTCGCTGGCAACGAGGGCGTCAGCGGCGCGCCTGGCGGCACCTACCCCTTCGCGGTGGTGGTCAAGGGCAACGGCACCGCCTATGTCTCGTCCGATCGCGACCGCGAGGTCGATGTGATCGACATCTCGTCACCGGCATCCGGTCACCTGATCCGCCGCATCAAGCTCGACGGCAATGCGCTCGGCATGACGCTGGACGCCGCGCAGGCGCGCCTGTACGTGGCCCAGGACAACGCCGACCAGGTCGCCGTGATCGATACGGCCAGTAACGCCATCGTCGCCCGGATCGACGCGCGCGCGCCGGCCGGCATGATGCCAGGCCCGAAGTACACCGGCGCAGCGACCTTCGCCGTCACGCTCGCGCCCGACGGCAATACGCTTTACGTGGTCAATGCCGGCGCCAATTCGATCGCCGTGGTGCCTCTGACCGGGGCCAACGCGTTCAGCGTCGCCGGGCTTATCCCGACCGCGTACGAACCGCACGACTACACGCTCAGCGCCGATGGGACATGGATGTACATCGTCAACGGCAAGAACGACACCGGCCCGAACCCGGGCCACCTCTACGGCAATACCGACAAGCTCACCACGATCACCTACCCCGGCGGTAATGCCAAGGCCGCGGCCGATGCGCGGGCGACCAACCAGTACCAGTTCCAACTCGAGCGTGCCTCGCTCGTCAGCGCGCCGGTGCCCACGCTCGCCGAGCTGCCGGCGTTGACCGCCCGCGTCGCGCAGAACGACTTCTACAGCGCGGCCCCGGTGGCCGACGACGCGCGCGTGATGGCCTTCCTGCACGAGCACGTGCAGCACGTGATCTACGTCGTCAAGGAAAACCGCACCTTCGACCAGATCCTCGGTGATCTGGGCAACGGTGCCGCCGCCGATCCGCGGCTGACGCAGTTCGGCCGCCGCATCACGCCGAACTTTCACCATCTGGCCACGGGCTTTGTCACGCTGGACAACTTCACCGATCCAGGCGACGGCAGCATGGATGGCTGGTCATGGGCGCTGCAAGGCCGGGTGACCAACACGGAGACGATCACCCAACAGATCAACTACGCTGCCGTCAACCGAGGTCTGTCGTACGAATCGGAGGGCGCCAACCGCAATGCCCCAGTCAACTTCGAGACCGTGCCCGAGCGCGACGCCGCGGCGGGGCCTGCCGGCACCACTCGCTACACGACCGCGACCGCGGCCTTGCCCGGCGGCACCGCCAACCTGCTGGCTGGCGGTGGCAACCACGCATCTTCGGACGCGCCATTTGGCGTGCAAAAGGGCTATATCTTCGACGCTGTGCTGCACGCCGGGCTGACCGTGCGCAACTACGGCTTCCTCGTCAACAATATCGGCAGCATCGGCACCAAGGCGGCGCCGCTGACCGATCCGTTCGCGGCCGGCGTGGTGCAGGTCGGGCCGTTGGACAGCTCGCTGCTGCCATTGACCGACGTGTATTTCCGCGGCTTCGATCAGAACTATCCCGACCTGTGGCGCTACCACGAATGGAAACGCGAGTTCGACCAGTTCGTCGCCGACGGCAACCTGCCCAATCTTTCGCTCGTGCGCCTGAGCCACGACCACACGGGCAGCTTCGCAACGGCGCTGGCCGGCGTCGACACGCCCGAGACGCAGCAGGCCGACGACGACCTGGCGGTCGGCCGCCTCGTCGAGGCGGTAGCCCACAGCCCCTACGCAGCCAGCACGGTGATCCTCGTCACGGAGGACGATTGCCAGGACGGCCCTGACCACGTCGACTCGCACCGAGCGACCGCCTACGTCGTCGGGCCCTATGTGAAGCGGGGGGCAGTTGTCAGCACACACTACAGCCAAGTGAACGCGCTGCGCACGATCGAGGACATTCTCGGCACCCAGCACATCAACCTGAATACGGCGTTCCAGCGTCCGATGGCCGATGTCTTCGACACCACCTCGTCGGGCCATTGGACCTACAGTGCCGTGGCCTCGACCGTGCTGAAGACGACCACCCTGAACCTGGCGCAGAGCGAATCGACGCAGCGCTTCGCCGAAGGGCCGGACGTCAAGCCGCGGCACTCTGCCGCCTACTGGAACCGCGTGACCGCGGGCTTCAATTTTGCGCAGGCCGACCAAGTGCCCCCGGCGGTGTACAACAAGGTGCTGTGGGCCGGGATGAAGGGCTCGCAGCCCTACCCGCATCCGCTGCGCGCGGGCGCGGCCAGCGCAGACGCGCAGGACGCGGACGGCGACGCAGACTGAGCCGCGCGCTCCGAGACCATCCCTTTCCTTCGACCCGCCTGGAGCGACCATGCAACGCATCACGATGTTCCTCGCGACGGCCCTGACCGCCGCGATCTCCGCCCCGCCCGCGCATGCCGACGTGCTCGACGCCACGTTCTCGGGCACCGTCTCAACGCAGAGCGGCACCGCCTTCGTCGTCGGCGCCGCGATCGGCGGCGAGTTCACATACGACACCGACACCGGCCGGTTCTTGAGCTTCGAAGTGGGCGGGCGGGCGGTCGCCCCGGGCTACGCCTCGTCCGCGGCCATCACCCCGGACCTGTTCTCGGCGATCTACCAGGCGCAGGTGACGCCGGTGGGCCAGCCCGGCGCCTCGAACAGCACGTTCTCGCTCGACCTGGAGTCCCTGGCCGGCTGGCCGTCGCAGGACGCGGTGGCCTTGCTGACCGACGCGAGTCAGCTCGCCACCAACCTTGACGCAACGTCGAGCGGCTTCGGCTTCTACACCGGCAGCGCCGGCGGCGGCGGCGTGCAGGCGATCACCGCGACCTTGGGCACGTTCGCCGTGACCGCCGTGCCCGAGCCCGAGACCATCGCTATGCTGCTGTGCGCGCTCGGGGCGCTGGGCCTAATGCGAGTCCAGCAAGGTCGGAAGGGGCGCTGAGCAGTCGTCGTGGGCGGGCGACCGCCTACGTCCCGGCATTGCGAACAGCGGCGTCCAACCGCCCCGCACTTGCCCGCTCCAACCTGCCAGGCTGCCCCGCGCGGACGCAGGACTCGCCGCATCTCGCGATAGCCGAATCCGGGTTCGGCAGATACGTCAGGCCTGGCAAGTACAGGACGATGTCGAGACAGCCGTTCATTCGTCATTGAGCAAGCCGCTGGTACAGACAGTGCCATTGATCGCTCGGACCACGGTCAACGGGTAGCTTGTGGCGACTCCGGGTACTTGAAGGCCCAGATTCCTCACTTGGCGTCAACGGGCAGCCTGCCGGATAGCAGACGCTGACGAACGACCGCACTTGGCCGACACACGTCCTCGAGGCCGGCGACCTGGCCGGGTACCGGGTAGTCCGCCGCCGGACGACTGCCATGCGCAGCATACCTGCCTGTCGACGCCGGTGGCCGAGCAGTAGGGCACGACCCGTTGCTGCCGCTCGACGCATCGAATTCTCGGCCGAAAAGCAATCATCCCTGGCACTATCGACCTGCTGTCTGAAACCGCGCAGGCAGTCGCGTTGGTGTAGTGCGCCAAGCCGTCAATTCGCAGCGCGCTTCATCGTGACTATTTGCTGGTGCAGACCGCCAATCTCAAAGTTCTGCACAACAGACGCATACCCAGGCGCGTCCACGGCAAGGCCAAAGCTAGTCTGCATGTCGAGCCCGAAGACTATCCGATGCCACTTCCGCACCGCTGCAATTGAGAACGAGCCATCGCTCGCAGAACGCACCGCAGTCTCAGGAAATTCCTGGATACGCACGACGGCCCCAGCTATGGGTCCTCGCGATGCGGCATCCACAACAAATCCATGCACCGATGGGCTCACCTCATAAGGCCACATAGCACAGCCCGCCAAGCAGCCGGTGCCCAATACGGCGACGAAACTCCCAAGCAGCTTTTGACGGCTCATAGGTGGAGTTCTCTGGCAAGCCCTACGGCGGACGATATAAGCGGTCCGTCGCGGACTTCCGCTACTGGCCGTCAGGCGCCCTCGGAACTGGATCGGGTCGCGTTCGCCGCGTATCGCTGCAACCCCAACAGCAACTTGTCATCCTCGATGTTGAACACCTCGACGTTCGGCGTCTCGGGCCGCGTGGCAATCACAACGAGTTGCCCCAATCGGAGGTCGGGATTCTTGCCCCACACAGTCCGCAAAGTCTCCAGCAGGACGTCAATTCTGGCAGGGTCGCGCATCAGAATCTCCAAGGCCCGTCGAGGCAAGGCAAAGCAGTCTATCGCGGCATCCGCTTCTGGCCGGCTTCAGCCACATGACTCTAGCGCATGCGTGACCAGTTTCGTCGCGCGAATGCGGCCACTGGATCTTCCGCGCGGCCGACCACTTTCAAAAGACCCGGTTCGATTGTCAGCACGCCTTCCGCGCCCAGCGCAATATGAACCCCGCCCAGCGCGTCGCGTCCGACAACAGTCATGACCTTGCCCACGACCCGGCGATATGCCCGTCTGAACTCGGGTTGCCATCTGTAGCCACGCCCGTAACGATCAACCTTGACCAGCGCGCCCACTTCTATCGGCGTCCCGAAGCGGTCGTCAGTTCCGATGAAGTAGTTACGCATAGCTGCCCGAAAGAAGTCGTTCACGACCGGCGGCTCATGGCCGTCAGCGGCGGTCGCTCATCGGATTGAGGCGCGGCGGACTTCGCTGAACCTCGCGCGCCGCAGATTCCCCTGTGAATCGAGGTCGCCGCGCGCAACCATGTTGCACAACCGGCTCCAGTAGAACTCCAACGGTACATCGTCAGGAACACCTGGTCGCGACTTCATTTGCTTAGCCAGAACCATCGCGACTTTCGACCAGTTGGACGAGGTAGCGCCCAGAAGTGCGTCGTCGATCGCCGTGATGTCTTCGGGAGTCAACGCGCTGACGGTCGCTGTCTCTTCCGGATCGAGCGGCGCGCCGAACTCGTAATCGTCATCTTCCATTCGCCAATCCCTGTGGTGGAACGCGCAAGCAGCCTACCCCATACCGGTCGTTCTCGACCGTCGGCTCATGGCCGTCTTGAGTCCTTGCCGGCCCGGACGTCTACTGCTTCCGGCGCCTATTCTGACCGCCTGGCATTGCTGTCGGCCGGTCGGTAACACGCGAAGGCGGCTGCACCGATCGTGAGACCGGCTGCCAACGCTATGCCTCAGGCGATCGCTCCGCTGCGATCTCCTGCCGTGCCTGGACTGGCTCGATCGCGGCAGCGTTGCCTTCGCGCGCTGGATCCACGCACGGCAGGCACTCCCGCCCGCGGCTTCGTCCGTGGATGCTCGCGAGCCGGGCGACCGCGTCATCTACAACCCATTGGCGTCCTGGCACCTGGACATGGCGCGCGCCTTGATGGACGCACTCGGCGAGAACCGCCACGTCCTTCATCGCCAGAGCGCCACGAGCGGCATGCGGCTGCGACGCTGCGCAGGACAAGGTCGGGTCGAGACTGCGCCGGCAAGCCGTTGCCCAGCAGCGTAATCAGAACGAGTAACCTGCCGCGACGATGAAGGCGCGTGGATTGAAGTGAATCTCGGTCGTGCGGATGACGCCGGCCGTGTCGGAGCGATAGCTGCTGTTGACGCGCGCCAATGAGAACGCCGCGATCACATTGATCTCGCGCGTGATCTTGTACGAGGCACCTACCGTGCCGGCCGGGCCGAACGAATTCGACAGGCGCACGCGGGTCGGGCCGCCGTTGGCGGCGTCGCCGGCGGGGGGCGAATCTAGCTTGTAGAAGCGCGTGTAGTTGACCCCGATGCCAACGTAGGGGCGCAGCGCGTTCGAAGCGTTGCCGAAGCGGTAGTCCAGCAGCACCGAAGGCGAGAACCACTTGGCTGTGGCGACTTCCTGCCCGTTGAACGGCACCGAGCCGACCGTGGCCGGACCCTTGCCGTATGTCTTCACGGTGGGCGGAATGCCGCCCGCAAGTTCGACGCTCCAATTGTCATCGAGATGTCGCAGATAGGCGAAGTACGGCGTGGTCACATTGCCCACGCGAATGTTGATTCCGGCGGGCGTGAAGGGGCCGCTGAGGTCGTTGGCCTTGACCGCGTCGTGAACGAAGTACAGACCGGCGCGCACTTCGTTGGTGAGTGGCTCATCGGCGCGGGCGCAGTCGAAGCCGCCGGCCAGCACGACGGCGGCAGACAGGAGGTGGAGGGCGCTGGAGATCGTGCGTTGCGTCATGTCGGCCTCTCCTCAAAAATGGGCAAAGTAGGCCTGCGCGGCGGTCTCGCACGCCGTCTGGGTCAACGGGAAGTGGTAGTTGGCGACGATGCCGTTGCCCACGTCGGTGGCCAGCGTCGTCGGGTCCGTGACGCCCTGGCCCAGATACAGCGCTGTGGCCTGCTGCGCCACGCTGGCCACTTCCAGCGCCATCACGCCCTGTGGCGAATTGGGGACGCCGGGTGCGCTGAAAAAGCCGGAGAACGTCGCGTTCGACAGCACCGCCGTCTGCACGTCGGCGCTGATCTTGGCCGCGCCGGCGGTGGGCTCAGACGCGTAGACGCCAGCGGCGATCGTGCCCACGATCGTGGCGATCTGGCCGGCGTTGGCCGGGTTGCCGTTGGTGGTTGGATCGATGTCGACCACGTTGACCAGGCCGGCGGTGATCTGCGGTGCCCACAGTGCCTTCATCGCCAG
>FSZS01000088.1_pt1 | contig 11041 bp, 5 predicted proteins | sample 1638881 | NCBI WGS metagenome assembly FSZS01 (sample SAMEA3914813, study PRJEB12502) | metagenome | biome: forest; material: soil | place: Canada | collected 2011-07-07 | depth 0.3 m
GCCTCATCCACGATCCGCTTCAACGGCAGCCCGAGGATGGCCTGATCCTTGGGTTCGCCGCGGCTGGCAGCCATCCGTTCGCTGAGCGTGGCCTTGGCGCGCCGAAAGTGGCGAGCCACGGAGGCCGCCGAGCAAAGCTCGAGTTGCACGGCCAGGATGGCCACCAGCGCATGAACCCGGGCGCCGGCGAGCGAGTGCGGCAGCGCCAGATCGGCGCCTTCGCGCAGGCCCATCCTCGCCAGCACCCAGCGTTCGAGCAACAGCAGCGCTCCATCGATGCCCTGGGGTTGGCTCGCCGCCACCAGGGCGGCGGCCAGGCCCTTCACCGGCCGCGTCACGCTGGAGACCGTCCCCGTATCGCCGGGCGCCCGCACCATGCCGCGCGTGAGTTCCCAGCGACGCATGTCGATGACGCTCGGGCGTCGAGCGATGGACGACGCCATCGCGGATCGGTTCTCCGGAAAGTTCGGACCAAACAGCCGCAACGGGTTCAAGATATGGAAGCCGTCGATGCGTCGAAGCCCGAGTGTTTCGCGCAGCGAAGAGGTGACGTGATAGGTCGGCGCCTTGCAAAGCCCCAGCGCGACGGGCCGCCAGGCCAACATTCGCAACTCGTCTCGCGCAGCGTCGTCCGACTCGATCGAATACGCGCGGAAGGGGCCGGCAAGAACGGCTCCGGAAGCATGCCGCTCCGCGCGCACCCAGCGCGCCACCATGTTGCCGATGGCCGGCGCGACCTCGCGAGGGGACTCGTTTGCAGGCAGCCTCGAGAGCAGGTGCATCTCGGTGGGCGTCAACAGGTAGTGCAGGAGCTCACGGCCCGGCCGCCGATGCACGGACAGCAGGCGCGCACGAATGCGCCCGGCCAATTCCGGGCCGGTGAGGTCGCTCCCCTGGACCAGCTGCCAGACGATATGCCAGATGACCGACGTCGCCACGATCGGGACGGAGTTCTCCATTAGTGCATGACGTCTCAGCGCGCGAAAACCTCAGCAGACGACGCGTAACAGTTTGTTCAACCTCCAGGTCGTTGGCACCTGACCGCTGATTTGAGCGGAACCGAACGATACCGGCAGCGGTGCATCGCGATCGCGAGCCATCGACACCACGAAGCTCACGCTCGCAGGAACTTCGCTGAATGCGGCATTTGACAAACCGAACGCGTGCGACCGCCGCATTCTTTGTTTGCGGCCGACTGGGCTCGAGTCCTATCTTTTGCTTGCCGGCAGCAATTCCGCTGAAGGCACTGCGGACTCAACCTCACTGAAGGAGAACGTCATGAACGACGAACTGGAAATGGAACTGGAGATCGTGGAACTGGGCGATGCGAAGGAAGAAACGAAGGGCTTCGCGCCGGGCTCCAGCCTCGAAGAAGGCAGCACCGTCCTGTACAAGATCAAGCCCTGAGCCGCTAGGGCGAGAGCGGCGCACGGACGCTCGTCCGTGCGCCGCTTCGCCATCGGGAGGAACATGTCAGTCTCAACGCCATACCCCGAAGCGCGTCTCGCACGCCATGTACGGGCCTGCCGCGTGGGCAATCAGCTGATCTTTCTGGATCTTCTGCGCTGCAAGTACGTCGGCATGGGCGGCCCTCAGATCTCCGCCTTGTCCGACATGATTCTGGGCACAGCGGCCGCCGATGGCCTTCCGATGCACGCTCCAGAGGCGGCCGTCCAGGAAAAATACATCAGGCGCTTGCAACAGCAGAAATTGCTGTCGAACGAGCCTGCACTGGAGCCGACAGCGATACCGCCCGTCCTGGATACGCCCAACGCCACCTGGGCTGTCGATGCGCCGGATCGCCAAGCGTCAGTCGAATGGGGTCAACTCCTACGCCTGTGGCGATCCACCTTCATTGCACGCGCATGGTTGCGTCACCGAAGCCTGGCCGACATCGCCGAGCGACTCGTCGCATTGCGGGCACGCCAGCCTGATCGCCGACATCGGACGGCAGCCGACGCGATGCACGCCTCCGTCGAGTCGTACATGCGGCTGCGCCCGTTCGCGTTGAACGCGAACGATCGGTGCCTTTACGACTCGCTCACGCTCATCCATTTCCTGGCCACACAAGGACTCTTCGCTCAGTGGGTCATCGGGGTACGCGTCGACCCGTTCGAAGCCCACTCCTGGGCGCAGGTTGGAGACGTCGTGCTCAACGACTTCCCGGAGCGCGTTCGGCATTTCCAGCCGATCCTGATCGTATGAACGAGGCCGAATAGCATGTTCCGATATTTCGGCTTCAGCTGGGATCCCGCCGCGGCGATGCAAGCCGCCGCCGCCACGCGGCTCGAGGAAGCGGTCTGGTCCAAATCGGACTGGCAACTCGCATTCGGTGGCCCGGGAATTCGCGTCTTCACCATCGGGCGCGTCCCCGGGGTGAACGAGGTCTATTCGCTGCCGTCTGCACGAGGGGTCATCCTGGGTCGGCTGTTTCGTCGGCCAGGCCACCAATCCCGTTCTGCAACAGTACGGCTCACGGACTGGGAAGGCGAACAAGTCCAGCAGACGCGCGGCCGAGCTTTGGTCGACGAGTATTGGGGCCGTTACGTCGCGCTGCTTCGACCCGAGTCTGGAAGCACACTCCTTTTGCGGGACCCCAGCGGGGCGCTGCCCTGCTACCGACAAGAGATCGAAGGGGTCACGGTCTTCTTTTCGTGGCTTGAAGACCTGATCATGTTGGCGCCGGCAGTGGCACAACCGCATGTCAACTGGAATGCGATCGCGGCGCGACTGGTACTGCGCCAGCTTGGCGGACGCGAGACGGCGCTGGAAGGTGTGGAACAGGTGCTGCCCGGCCAGCTCACAGTATTGGGCAAAGGCGCGCCCCCTCCTGAATCACTGTGGAGCGCGTACGCCTTCGCCAAGCGCAACACGCATCACGAGGTCGATGCCGCCGAACGCGAACTGCGTCGTGTCGTCGTCGCCTGCGCCCAGGACTGGTCATCGTGCTACCGATCCATCCTCTTGAGGCTGTCGGGCGGCGTGGACTCCGCAGTCCTGCTGGGCGGCTTGGTCGCAACACCCCTGGCAACGAAGATCACCTGTCTCAACTACCACTCGATGGGCTCGGACAGCGATGAGCGCAGCTTCGCTCGACTCGCCGCGAGCAAGGCGGGCGTGGCGCTCGTCGAACGTGAGAGAAACTCCACCTTTCCACTCGACGATCTCCTCACCGCAAGCCGAATGCCGACCCCCGAGAACTATCTCGGTCGCCTGGGATCGGGCCGTATCGACGCCGAGGTCGCCGATGCGCACGGCGCGCAGGCAATGTTCACTGGCGTCGGTGGCGACGCCCTGTTTTTCCAGATCCCTGGCACCTGGCCAGCCGCCGACTATCTGAGTGTCAGAGGATTCGATCGCGGATTCCTCGGTGCGTGTCTCGACGCGGCTCGCCTCGGCCGCGTATCCCTTGTCGAATCGATCAGGCAAGCGCTGGCAGACCGGCGACATGACAGTGGCCCGCTGCACGGTTGGGGTGAATACACCAAGCTGATGAGCCGCGATGCACTCGACGGCGTGCGCCAGCCTGAACGATACGTGCACCCGGAGCTGTTCGACGCGGCCGATCTACCTATCGGCAAGTACAACCAACTCCGCGGTTTGATCGATGCCTGCAGCTACTACGATCCCTACCTTCGTCAAGCCGCGCCCGAACTGGTCAATCCACTGCTGTCACAGCCGATCACCGAGTTCTGCCTGGCGGCACCCACTTGGCTGCTCACGCAAGGCGGAAGGGGCCGCGCCCTTCTGCGACGGGCGTTCGCCGGCGACATCCCGCGCGAGATCGCGGCCCGCCAGTCCAAGGGTGGCATGGACGAGCACGCGGCGGCGATCCTGGGGCGGAATCTCGCATTCGCCCGGACACTGCTTCTCGACGGACAACTGGTTCAACGAGGCCTCCTCGATCGAGACAAGGTGGAGGCCGCACTGGCTGGCCGGATTTCCGCGCTGGGAGGCTATCCGGCAGAGATCCATGAGTGCATCGCGGTCGAGGCCTGGCTTCAACGAGTCTCGATGGCAACTCATTGAATGTCGCCGAGGAAACGCAAAGTGGCGTCGTTCGAATCGCGGTATCAGGAAGTGCTGCAAGTCGTGCGCCTGCTTCGTTCCGAAGCAGATGCCTACGTGGTGTGGCGCGGGTCGGCGACGATCCTGGTCGTGATCACCAGCGGTGCGACCATCGCGCTCTCGCCCCTGATCCTGAAGGCACTCGTCGACGCGCTCGATGAAGCGCAGAAACTCCCGACGTCCCGCACACCGGGCGCCCTGCTCGGCTATGCCCTCGGGTATCTGCTCGTGCTGCTCGCCGGCCGTGCGCTGGCGGATGTCCAGCCTCTCCTGACGGGCGCGATCAACCAGCGCATCCATCGCCGCCTGACACTTCGCTTCTTCAATCATGTCCTGCGCCTGCCGGCGGGCTACCTGACCGGATGTCGACGTGGCGAACTGCAGCACCGCCTCGATCTCGGGTGCGCAGGCGCCCAGTTGGCCACCACTCACTTGACCGGGAGCGTGCTTCCCGTGGTTGTCGAGCTCGTGACGATGACCGGGGTTCTCGTCCACCTGGGCCAACCTGCCCTGGTGGTCACTTTCGGCGTCGCCGCGTTCATCTACCTCGTCATCTTCTCGGCTGGCTCGCGGCGGCTGACCGCGCGTGCGCATGCCGTCTCGACGGCCAGCCTCGAGGCCTACGCGCATCTGGGCGATGGGCTCGCCAACCTGGAGACATTGCGCTACTTCACCGCTGAAGACCAGATGCGTCAGCGCCTGCGAGTGTCGTGCGACGGCCTCGAGACGCAGTGGATGAAGCTGAACCGGTTGAACTTCATGATCGGCTTGGCGGCATCGGCAACCTTCGCGGCCTCGATGGCCACCAGCTTGGTCGTCGGGGTGGATGCGGTGCAGAGGCATGCGATGAGCCTCGGTGGATTCGTGCTGACCACGGTCTACACCCTGCAGATGGTTCGGCCAATCGAAGCGATGGGGGCTGCGGCGCGAGATCTCTCACGAGCTCTCGGCTATCTGCGACCGCTGCTCGATTTGCTGGCAGAGCCGCTGGCCTCGGATTCGACCTATGCGGCGCTCCAGGGGGCGCCAACCGACAGACGGGTGTCGTCTCCCGTAGCTGTCTGCCTGGAGAACCTCCATTTCGGATACGACCCGCAGCGGCCCGTCCTTCGAGGAGTCGATCTCTTCGTTCCTGCAGGGAGCACGACGGCCATCGTGGGCCGCAGCGGCTCTGGAAAATCGTCGCTTGCACTGCTGCTGATGCGGCTATATGCCCCACAGCAGGGCCGCATCCTGTTGGACGGACGTGCCATCGAATCGATCGACGGCACGTTGTTGCGCGGGGAGATGATCGCGCTCGTCTCTCAAGAGACCGCACTCCTGCACGAAACCATCGCTGGCAACATCGCGCTGGGCAGACGAGACACGCCGCGCAACGACATTGACAGGGCGGCGCGCGGCGCGCAGCTGGACGCGCTCCTCGGCACGCTTCCCGCCGGGCTGGACACTCCGGTGGGCGAGCGCGGCATGCAGCTGTCGGGCGGCGAGCGCCAGCGAGTCGGCATCGCCAGGGCGCTGCTGAGGCGCCCGGGCCTGTACATCCTGGACGAGCCCACCTCCATGCTGGATAGCAAGACCGAGATCGAGATCCAGAGGACCCTGCGGTCGCTCGGCGCCGCCACCATCATCCTGATCGCCCACCGGCTGTCCACCGTCGTGGACGCGGACGAGATCGTCGTCCTGGACGGAGGCCGGATCCGCGAGCGTGGCAGCCATCGATCTCTTCTCGCGCAGGATGGACTCTACGCGCAGATGTGGCGGCAGCAGATGGCCGAAGCCATCGGGTAGCCGATCAGCGCGCGCAGTGCGGCCGCGCGTCATCGACGACCTTCAACGTTTCCATCTGCCGCCAACGCGCATATTGCTCGGCCAGTGACTCATGCGTCTCCCAGGTCGCCAAGGGCTCGAGCCGGGTTTGACCGGTCAGCCAGAAGCTGAACCAATCGACATTGCCTTGCAGCGAGGTCATGCGATCGCCGGGACCGCCGAGCGAATGCGCACCGGTCGGAATGACGATCATCTCCACCGGCTTGTATTGCCGACGCAGCAATGCCTGCAGGTCCCAGTTGTTGCCGACATTGCGTCCGTAGGTTTCGATGCGCAACGGTGCCCGGATGCAATCGGTATGCAAGGATGGATCCTCGCGAACCCAGGATGCCAATTGATCGCCAAAAGGCACACCTTCATTGGCCCTCTCCTTGTGTGCCCAAGTGGTGTCCATGCGTCCGTAGGTGATGGTGTACGAAAACAGGGTGTTGGAATCCGAGTCGACCATCGTGGCTGCCCGAAGGGGCACGTCGCCGAAGGTGAGGAGGTTCAGGACGCGCTCGCCCGTGGTGCTCCATCCGATGATCCCGATTTTCGATGGATCGACTCGACCTTCCTGAACCAGGGCCTCTATCGCACCGCGAATACCTGCGTTGAAATCGTTGAAGGTCTGACGCGTTGTATGTTGGCTCGGATCATTCGTCGCACTGAGGGGCATGGCGAGCACAAGGATTCCGTGCTTGAGGAATGCACGTCCGGCGAATCCACTGGTGGCGCCGTCGGCCACGTTTGTCCCATCCAGATAGAACCGCTGGGGAGAGAAACCATAGGTCTGGATGAGAAGCGGGTAACGAGTGTGCACGTCCATGCCCGCTCCGTACATCAGGCCGCCATCCCAATGTTGTCCCTGGGCATCTCGCCATGAGAAGGGTTTCATCGCGCCCCAGGTGTCAGCGTCGAATTGCGGATTCAGGCGAGTCAGCCGCCTGGTCTCGCCCGCCGGCCCGTCGGCGTAGATGTCTGCGGGGCGATTCGGATCCTGGATCGTGCGCAGCGTCCATGCGGAATCGACGCGAGCCTTCGTCGCCGGATCTGCCGTCGATTCACGCCAACCACCGGAGGGCAGGCGTTGAAACGATCGGCGCTTTTCGCCATCGATCACGAAAAATCCGTCCCGGGTCGCATGGGCGCCGTCCGCACGGCCTTCAAGAGTTGCAATGTCGGCCCACTGCCGACGCTGCGGCCAATATTCCACGACGTGAGAAGCCTGCGAGGTCTTGCCATCCGATGCCGTCGGAATCAGGGTGCCCGCGAGCACGATCGAATCGCCCTTGCCTTGCCAAAGGCGCGTGTCCGCGAACTGTTTCCAACCCGGCAAGGCGTCATCCGGCGCGTCGACGATCACCTGTTCCTTGCCTTCATTCAAGTCCCATGAAGTCATTCGACGCGGCACGTAGTTGGAGGCGTTCAGAAAGTAGCTCAGCGGGTCGATCTTGCGGCCCAGGGAGTACTCGGAAGCGGTCTCTGCCACCAACACATACTCATGCTCCCAGGCCTCGAGGCGCTCCGGTTCGTAGCGGGGCAGCACGGCCCATCGTCCGTCCGGCGACATGCTCATGGTTGGATAGGCGGCATTGCTTTCCTCGAAAGGTGCTCCAAGCGGGCGCGGATTTCGAGCGCCGGCACGATCGGCAACGAAGTACTGAAACTTGCGCTGCTGGGCATTCAGGTCGTCCTGGCCGAACTTCACACTCCAGAACGACTGGTTGCCGACGACCACGTCATGGGTGCCCGCGCGCTGAGGTGGATTTTGCACATTTGCCGCATAGACGATGCGCCGCAAATCTTGCGACACGGCGTACGAGACGATCAGGTTCGTCTCGGAGGTCAACCGCGTCAGTTTTTGCGTGGAGATGTTCAGGCTATAGACCTGGAAGGGTGAAGCACCCAATCTCGCAAGGAACACCAGCGTGCGATCGTCGTGCCAGCGAACCTGTTTCACCCCCGCGTTGGTGGAGGTGAAGTCATTCACGACACTCGCTGAAAAGACGGTGACGGGGCTCGGCAAGGATTGAGCGGCCAGCCGATCGGGCCGCAAGTCGAGCAGCTGGATCTCGTAGCGGTTGGTGTCGCTGGCGACGTCGGCCTTCCGGGTCACGATGAACGCGCGAGTGCCATCGGGCGACACCTGTTCATGCAGCGCGTCGTCGTCCTGATTGACGGGCTGCACGATCTTCGTGAATTCGACGATGTCGCGTACGTCAGGCCCTGCGAACGAGGGCTCGGCAGCGACACGCACGACGAAGCTCGCAAGGGAGAGAAGCAGGCTGAACGAAAATGATTTCAAGGCTGAGAATTCCAGATAAAGGTGGGGCCCGGCCGCCAGGAAACGCAACCGCTTGGGACTCGAATGAAAGGTGTCTGGTCGTTGACCGCGCCATCCCTGGCGCGCGATCGTTACCAATCGATGGAGACCTTCGTGCTGACGTAGCGGCCACGCCAGTCGGCCTGCGTCACGTCGTAGTACGGCAGGGTTTCGACGAACTGCGGTTGACGGTCGGTGAGGTTGGCGATGCCCAGCGACAGCGAGGCGCCTCTCACGGCCGCGACCAGATTGGGAAACGACTTCTTCAGATCCAGGCTGGCGGCCAAGTCTTCCATCCAATAGGCGCCGAGCCGGCGCTCGCTATCGCCTTCGTCCTTGTATCGCCCCAGGTAACGTCCGGTCAGACCCAGGGTCCACGAGCCGGCGTCGAAACTGATCGATGCACGGCTCTTCCACCGAGGCGCCCAATAGTCGTCGAAGCGCCGACCCAACCGATTCTGCGGCGCCGCTCCAGGCGCCAGCACCACGCGGTACTCGTTGGTCAGCGTGGCGCCCGCTGCTGCGACCCATCGACCCAGGGCGGTACGCCAAGCGTAGGCGGCGTCCATGTCCGTGCCCGCGACGTCGACGCTCCCGAAGTTGGCGTAGCTCTCCAGCACACCGGTAACCACACCGGGCTGGCCATCGACAGAGGGACCGCGCGTGATGAACCCTGGAAATTGGGCCTCGTTGTCGAGCGCCGTCTGCGGGGTCAGGATGGCGATGAGTTTGTCGATGTGCACGTTCCAATGCGTGGCCGAAATTCGCGTCCCGAGGCTTCCCTCCTGCTCCCAGACAGCTCCGAAGCTGTTGGCGCGTCCGTGCTCCGGCTTCAAGGCCGCATTCGAGGTGATCAATACGTTGCCGGAAGTAATCGCCTCGCCGCCTCGCGCCGGGTCGAGCAAGCCGAAGAGTTCCGCCGGAAACTCGTACGGACCCAGGTGCATTTCAAGCAATGTCGGAGGCTTGAACGAAGTGGCGGTCGAAGCGCGCAACAACAGGCTGCGCGATGGACGCAGTTCGAGCCCAGCCTGGTACGTGTTGTCGGAGCCGAAGTCGCTGTACCGGTCTCGCCGGGCAGCTACCGACAAGGCAGCCAGACTCCATTCCTTGCCTACCGGTCCCGTGCTGAGCAGAGGCGCCCGCAGCTCACCATAAACCGCAGAGTCTCGCCGGCCGTCGTGCACCGCCGGTTGATTGGTGACCGTCGCGTCGAAACGGTCATGGGCGGTTTCAGCCCCCACGACGGCCTCGAGCGCCCCGGCGGGGAGTTGCACGACGCTGCCGCGCGCCAGAGCGGTCACCTGTTCCTTGCGGCCACGGCCAATTCGATCGGAATCCGACCAGATGCCGCGAAGTACATCATCGCTCGCAGCTCGCCCCGTCGCGAATGGGTTGAGCGCTGTCGCTGGCGACGACGAGGCAAGTGCGTTGGCGAGGGCGTCGTCGTTGACGTTTTCGGCGAATGTCTGGGAATTGGCGGTATCGCGCGCGGTCGACACAGTGACCTCTGCGTCCCAGTCGGCCGTCAGCGTGCCGCGCACCCCGCCCAAGGCGCGCGTGAACCTCGCCTTGCGCGCGAAGCCGCTCAGGCCATTGGCAGATCCGAGCGCGGTCGTGACCTCGACGTCCTGGCCGAACGGGTTGTAGGCATTGCTCGCGGGAACAGTGACGTCGGTGAGGTCCAAGCCAAGGTCCCTCGCCTCCTGCCTGTCCCTGACGAGTGTCAATTCTCCGAACGCAGACCACGACCCAAGGATCTTGTAGTCACCCGTCGCATGCAGCGCGACGGTGTCCTCCCCGTAGAGCAAGGGCTCGCCCTTCCCGTCTGCGAAGCGATTGCACAGATTGGTGGTGCCCGAGGTCGACGTGTAGTCGGAGAGTTGCGGTGATTGCCCGGTGGACAGCGTGGGAATGGCAGCGAAACTGGAATTCAGGCCCGGCAGATTGGCTCCGGAAACGCTGCTGACGGTGCCAGGCGTGCAGTGGGGCCCGCGTGCATCCTGGCCGCCGAACCTTCTGTAGTCAGCGTCGCGGAAGAACCGACGTTCAGCCATGCCCAACGGCGTCGCGTGGGTATAGGACCCAAGCACCAGGTAGCTGCCGTCAGCGGTATGCCCCCCGGTCGCCAGCGACAGGCCGCCGCCGCCGAAGCCGCGCCCGGCACCCAGGTTCGCCGAGACGGAGATGCCGTCGATCGACTTCTTCAGGATCACGTTGACGACGCCAGCCAGCGCGTCGCCGCCATAGACGGCGGACGAGCCGACCGGCACGATCTCGACGCGCTCGATGGCGGCTGTCGGGATCATGTTCAGGTTGAAGTAGTTGTCGGCCGTCGAGCCCATCGCCTGGATCCGACGGCCGTTGATCAGTACCAGCGTGCTGCCAACCGGAAGGCCGCGCAGTTGCACGGTGGCTTGTCCCGAGGTGGAGCCAAAGGCACCCTCCCCGGACGAGGCAGACACCTCGTTGAGCCCCGCCAGGAACCGCTCCAGATTCGGCTGCCCGCTCTGCTCGATGTCCTTCGCGGTATAGATGTTCACCGGAGCCGGACCCTCCGCGTTGATCCGCTTCAGACGCGTCCCCGTCACCTCGACTCTTGCCACCTTTTCCGAGTCGTCCTGCTTCGCGTCGACCGTCGCAACGATGTCTCCCTCGGCGAGCGCAGCTCCCACAGACGGGGCCGACGCGGGGACACCGCTCGCCGGCGCCGCGTTCGGCGTTGCCGCAGGCCTCACCAGAAAAGATCCATCTCCTGTTCTCTCCGCACCCAGGCCCGTGCCCTCCAAGGCCGCCGTGATGGCTTCGAACGCCGTCAGGTTCCCGGACACCGCATGCGCC
>FSZS01000498.1_pt1 | contig 10563 bp, 11 predicted proteins | sample 1638881 | NCBI WGS metagenome assembly FSZS01 (sample SAMEA3914813, study PRJEB12502) | metagenome | biome: forest; material: soil | place: Canada | collected 2011-07-07 | depth 0.3 m
CCCGTCGAAACCCGCCACGTGATCTATGCCGCGCCAATCGCATCTGCCCCTGCAGCCAACTCGACAATCGCATGGATATTGGCGCGGTCGTTGCCGAGGCCAATCGCGGCGGTGACAAGGCACTCGCGTTGAGGCTCGCTCAAATGCGCCAGGCCTGCAGCCAGCCCAGCCATCGCATCGGCCTTGCAAGGCTCATCACCGATACTGCCCAGGAAGATTTGGCGATTCGCTGGCTGCATGGTCGAAAGATCCGGAGAGCCCGACTGTCATTCTTTTCGTTCTGTCGTTCCGACTGCCCACTGGAACCCGAAGACGGTCGCAGCGCTCCGAAGCGTGCCCGGAATCGCGGGGGCGTGGTTTCGCGGAGACGATGACTTGGTCATTGGCGCTCTTCGGAATTGACCAAGCGCCGCCCATCAAAACTGAAGTAGCAACGCCGACTCGCCTCAGGGAAATTGCGGCTCATCCCGGGCTGCCGGAATTTCCGGCAGTTCGGGTGTGGAACCCCATATTGCGGACGATTCCAACGACCTGTTCAGACTTTCGATTTGGCCATGCGACAGAGTCCTTGTGCACTCGTCCTCCCGGCCGACCCCGGACGAGCCGCGGTGCGGTCGACTCATCGAAGCTCCACGTCATCCAAAATGATACTGTCACCCGCGCGCACGAACCAGTGCAGTCCACGTACGTCCCCGAGGTCAAGGTTCTTGCATTCGTGCCCCCCCGCCTGGAGAAAGACTTCATAGTGAACGAACCCGTCCGCGGCGCCGATTGCAATGGGACGAAGTTCACACCAGTCGTACTCCAGGCCTGACTTGACGGCCAGACGACCCGCCGCGCCGTGCGCGCTGCGCATCCAGAATGTCAGGCGCTTCAACGCACTGAAGTCGACGGCGTCGGACAGGTCAACGCCCAACCAGGCGTCGGTGGGGCTGACCGCCTGCAAGGCGTAGCGGCCATGCGCAGCCTGCGGCGTCAATGTCAATCCCTTCGCCGGCAATTCGACCCAATCCGCCAAACTGTGAAGCGTGAAGCCCTCTGTGGAGGTCTCGAAGTCAAAGAGCGACGCAGCGGCCGGAGGGCCATGCGCCAGTGAAACATCGGCTCCGGCCGATGGCAGCATCGAACCCTGGGGGGACGGCGGCGTCGCCGCGGATGGAATGATGTCCACCGTGGCGGGAGGTGCACCGGGCGCGGGCGGCAGCAGAGCCACCCGTGTCGCGGTCGACCTGATCGCGGGCCGTGCAACGGCGCCGCCTTGCCGCACAGGCGCCTTCGCTCCAAGCGCCGGTACCGCGTCGAATTTCGAATTCATCACGATGAACTCTTTCACCCGATCGGCCGTCCTTTGGGCCCGTGCCAATGCCTCCGCATCGCTCAGCTTGCCGGCATCGGTCGCCGGGGCTTGCGCCTGCACCGGCTGCGCAAGGCCGCCTGCTTCGCCCAGCGCAGCGATGCGCATAGCCGTCGCCAGCATGATTCTCATCGCCGACGTGGGTCCAACTCGTTTCCAGCCCATGGTCTCTCGCACTTGTAGTGATTACATCGAACATCAACCTGCCCGCACGGCGCCATCGCAATGAGCCCTTTCGAGGCAGAGAGCGACGCGTTGTCGCGCACTATCCGAGGGACGCCACGCATGGCAGATCACGGCGTCGTGCGCGGTTTGCCCATCACGATCCCGCGGCCTCTCGGCGCGACGTAGACGATTCCATGCTCCAGCGGATCGGCCGCCAGCGATGTGAGGACACCATAGCGGTGAAGGTTGTCGTTGATCCGAACAAAGCTTGTTCCTGTGTCGTCGGAGCGGAACAGGCCTTCGGCCTCGGACGATCCGACCTTCACCTTCCCCCACACGTAGACACTGTGGTACAGCGCGCCGGGTGCGCCCTTGCCGATCGCCACGAGCCACGGCTCGACGACGTTGCGGATGATCTTCATCGGCTGGTCGACTGCCGGGAAGTGCAGCAGCATGCCGGGCAGCGCGAGCCACAGGTCGCGTAGCGTGCCTGGGGCCGAAACCAGTTGAGCCGACTGCCAGCCCTCCAGTTTTGGCAGGCCGAAGATGCCGGGCTTGAAACTCTGGCCGCCGTCGACGCTCACAAGGATCTGCCCGCTCGGTCTATCGTGCACGTAGAACACGCCTTCGATGGATCGGTCAGCCACCGGTTTCAGCGCGACGTCCCGCGTCTCGGGCCATCCCGTCGCCTCGGCCCAGTTCCGCCCGTGGTCGTGTGACCAGAGTGCAGTCTGCTTCTCCGGCGCCCAGACAAAGAAATTGCCCTGCGCCGAAACGGCGACATCCCCTGCTGGACCGAACTTGCCGTCCGCTGCATTCGCTCGGCGCGGCGACGGCCCGAATGCACGCCAGCTCACGGAACCGTCGGCCGACCAACATCCTCCCGTCGGGCAGCCGTCGGACGTGCGCGCGAGAATCGCAGGGTTCAAATACGCAAAGTCGACCGATCGGGCGCCCTCCGACAAGGGCGTGAACAGGCCCGTTCGCGGCGTGATGCTGACGTTGTCCCACGCAGCGCCGCCCGTCCAGCCCATCGCGCCCAGCAGCGTTGCTCCACCCGAGGGACTGCGGATCTCCTGCGCCGACGCGAGTTCGAGGTTGGCAGCTGCGAAGTTCCATTGCACGACGCCGTTCTTCTGCATGGCGCCCAGATTCTTCGTGTTCCAGAGCCCGTAGCTCGTCCCGTAGACCGCGTGCTCACTGTCGTGCGGATCGATTTTCACATCGGAAATCCCGTAGCCCATTCGGTCCTGGCCGTGCAGGAAGTTCATGAGCCATGGATACCCCTTCGCATCATGCCGTGATTGATTTCCAACGGGAGCCCAGGTCGCGCCGGCATCATTGGACATGTAGATGTCATCGCCCATGCCCCACCGCTCGATGGTCGATACGATGAGGCGACCAGGCACCCGTCGGTCGACATCCAGGCCCGAATAGCCGAACGGGGGATTTCCATCGCCTGGCTTCATGGGCGATATTTCGGACCATTTGCCACCGCGGCTGCGTTTCCACACGCCACCCGCCACCGCATTGCCGGGATTCGTCGCATTGGTGGAGTCGCCACGCGCAAAGGTCACGTAAAGCGTGCGGTCGTGATCGAAGGCGGCATGCTGGGGTACCTGCTCCGGCGTGCCGTCCTCGCGCGCGAAACTATTGCCCCCATCGTGCGAGACATACAGGCCCGGCTGGTCATGGCTGCCTACATAGATCGAACGGCTGGCGCCTCCCGGCGCCGCGCTCGCGGGATCAATGAGCACGAGCGAGACGTGGCGCGGCGCGAAGTCCAGTTTTCTGAAGGTCGCCCCCCTGTCCGTGCTCCTCATCAATCCATCGCGCGTCGTCCCGAGCAGCAGGATGTCGCTCTGATGGGGATCGACCTGCAGGCGTTCGCCGGTACCCCTTCCGCCTTCATTGCCCCCAAGCTTGATCCCGAGATTGCGGATCTGCCAGTGATCGCCTCGGTCATCCGAGACCAACAATGCCGCTTCGCGTGCCCATTCACCGGTGTAGAGGCCGCAGGCCGCATACACGCGATTGGCGTCGTTCGGGTCGAGCGCGAGGCTCAGTACGCCCATCAGATCGCCGTCTCCACGCGCCAGCTGATCCAGCAACGGCACCCACGCATCAAGGCTCCGATCAAATCGATAGGCTCCGCCCAATTCCGACCGGGCGTAGAGCAGTCCCTTCTCTCGCGGATGGAATACGAATCCCGCGACGAAGCCGCCTGCGCCATACGGCACGGTCTTCCAGTCGTAGGGCCCGTGCGCATCCGTAGCAGCGGTGCCGCCCCCAGGGCCCGCACCCGTCGCTGCGACGGCCGATGGCAGGTGGGCGCCAGCACCTGCCAACGCGAGCGCGCCGGCGCCCTGGAGCACTCTTCGTCGCAACATCACGTGATCTCTCCCCGACTCAGTTGAATCTTCAATGGTCGCTCGCGGTGCACCGGGCCGTCCGCGCTGACCACGCGATTGCGGCCCGACTCCTTGGCTCGGTACATGGCCGCGTCCGCTCGCGACAGCAACGGCTCCAGATCCAGGCCATGGCGATGGGAGTCGGCGAGACCCAGACTGGCGGTAACATGCGCCGCTTCGCCCGCGCCGCAGGCCACTTCGGCATTCGCAATCGCATGGCACAGGCGCTCTGCAAAGCGCAGCCCTTGTTCTCGATCGCTGTGGTTCAGCAAGAGCACGAACTCCTCGCCACCCAGACGGGCGACCAGGTCGCCTACTCGCAGTTCGCTCCGCAGGGTCGAGGCCACCACCGTCAACGCCTTGTCACCCGCGGCGTGGCCCAGGCTGTCGTTGAACTGCTTGAACCGGTCCACGTCCAGCACGATCATCACCACGCCGTGCCCGTGGCGCCGCGCCTGCGCGAGATCGCGTTGCGCGGCGGCGAAGAAGGCGCGTCGATTCGGCAATCCGGTCAGGAAGTCGGTATTCGATTGTTCGCTCAGGCGCTCGATCAATTCATCGCGCTCGGATTCAAGCGCTTCTCGTTGCCGTGTCTGCACCTGAAGGTCGCAGACTGCGCCGATCACCGCCGCCATCTCGTCGTCAGCCAAGGGTTTCGGGAGTGGCGCGCCAAGTTCCCCGCGAGCCAGCGCATTCAGCGCTCTCTGAGTCTCGGCCAACGGGCGCAGGACACGGCGATGCATCAACGCCACCGCCGCCCCCAAAACGACAAGCAGCGTTGCTGAACTTGTGGCTACGATCGCCAACACGTGCACCGCGCGGTCATGTTCGTCAAGGGCACGCCGGGCCGCTTGATCCAGGAGGGTGTCCCGCAGGTCGAACATCGTGTTCATCTTGGGCACGTACCGTCCCGCGAAGCCGGCTGCATCCAGTCCATAGCGACCATCGCTCCTGCCTGCGGAAAATACTCGGCGAAGCAACAAGTCGGCCTGCTGGAAATAGCTGTCCTGCACCGTCTGCCAGGCTTGCATCACGACCTCTTCCTGGCCTGGGAGCTGTATGTGAAGTTCGACCAGAAAGCGCAACTCGTCGATGCGACCGCGTGTGTGCTCGATCGCCGATTGTTCATCGGCAGAGAACGGCTTCTGACGAGCGAGCGCAGCCGTGAATTGCGAGCCCAGAAGGCCAGCGTATTCGCGCAACTCCGAGCTCAGGCGTGCAGCCTGAACGTCGTCGCTCAAGGCGGGGTAGGCCTGCTGCGCGTCGTTGGCGAACATGCCGATGGCCGGAGCCAGGAGCGGGACAACCCCCACCATGTCACTGACGACGGTTCGAATCGTCTCCGGCGCGCGTTGCTCGCTCGGCGTCGCAATGGTGAGATCCACCGCGGCGCGCGCGCGACCCAGCGCCGTGCGGGATGCCGCGAAGCGCTGCACGACATCACGCCGCATCGGATCGCTTCCCATGAGGGACAACACGCGCTGCAGCTCGTCGAAGGCGTGATCGGTTCGCGCACGCGCCTGCGCCAGCGCAAGAAGGCGCTCTGGACGGGGCGGCGAGATGTCGCCCAGCACGCCATTGGTGGGGCCCCTCTCGCGCGAGACCATCTCCGCGGCATCGAGGGCCACCCGGAGCTGGTCCACAGCCCTCAGGCCCGCAGTCGCGCGCTGGACGGCCTGCCACTCCTGAGTCGCCATGCGTCCCACCAGTGCGGCCGTAGGCAGCACCAGCAAAACAGCAAGGAGGCGGAGCAGACGATGCAAAGGCATGGCACACGCCTTGGATCAGGTCGGCTGATCGGCTGCAGCACTCGCTGTGTCGCGCGGTTGCGTCCGCGACAGCGAGTCGAGCTTCGCATCGACCGCCAAGGGCTGCGCGAAAGCCGCCAACTTCCGATCGAACGTCGGCCAGGACGATGCGAACGCAGTTGAATCCTCTGAAACTTCCGCCCAGTCGGGACTCAATGCGCCGACGACGTCGACGAAGGCATCCACGCACTCGGGATCGAACTGAACGCCACGCCCGAGCACGATATGTTCGAGTGCGCTGTCGCGGCTCCACGCCGGCTTGTAGGTTCGCGCGCTCGTGAGGGCATCGAACACATCTGCCACGGCGACGATGCGCGCCGCGCGCGGGATCGCGCGCCCGGACAGCCCGAAAGGGTAGCCGCGACCATTCCACCACTCGTGATGCGACAGCACGACTGCGATGGAGGTCGTCGTGGACTCCGCATCTCCCGAACTGGCGTCGAGAGCGAGCAATCCTGCGCCGATCAGGCAGTGGCGTTCGATCTGCAGGCGTTCCTGCGGCGTGAGGGCAGCGGGCTTGTCGAGCAGTTCGGCAGGCAGCCCCAGTTTGCCGATGTCATGCATCGCCGCTGCACCGGCGATGTCTGCCTGCTGTTGTCCGGGCAGGCCCAGCCGCACACACAGCTGCGTCGACAGCCATGCCGTGCGAATTCCATGGGACCGAATCTCCCTGACCATTGGCCGCTCCAGATTCCAATATCGGTTCGTGGGAAATCTAGCGGCAGGCGCCGAAGAAGAAATGATCACCCTTTGATGAATTGATGATTCGCGGCGCGCCACTCGTCCACGGATTCGATGCATCCATGCCGCAGACACATGCAGGCCCGTCGCCTCACGACGCTCGGCACGCGGACGCACTACTTCGTCGACGGCAGCAGACACGCGACGTGCATCACGATGAGCGCAAACGGGTGACAAAGATCACGCGAATTCCTATCGCAGCGATGTGGTCAGGGCTCTGTCACGTCCGGGTCATGACTCCGCGGCGACGGGAACTGACCATCGGTGCATCGGAAGGTCGTTATCCATCTATGGGAAAGGAGCTGGCGCATGTGCATCGCATCGAATCAATGTCCGCACCTTCGCGTCCCCAAAGCCAGCGGTCGCGGCGGTCGTCGCTCCGCTGGCGCGCCGGGCAGCGAGGCGCGCCGATGACAGCACTGCTCGTCAGGCCGAGTCTCAGGCTCCTCCCCAGGAACCTGAGCGAGAGGGACGTCGCGAAGATCGGAGCCTTCCTGCGTGTCGGCCATGACCGGTTCCTGTGCGACTGGAGCGTCGTGCGCGACGGCTCTTGCCACGTGATGGTCCTGGGAAGTTCGCAGCAGGAGCCCACGGGTCAAGCAGAGCGAAACCCCACTCCGATCCTTCACGTGTGCGAGGCCTGCGAGGGCCAACGGGCGGACGCGCTGGTGCGGCCGCTGCAGTACGACGCCTTCGTGGACGCGCTGACCGCAGTCGAGCGCAAGCTCGTTCCTCCGTCGACCACTTCCGTGCGCGTTGTCCCGGCAATGCTGCCCACGCCGGTGGTCGTCGAACCTCGCAGGGCACTCCCCGTCCCGCCGGCAGCAGGCCTTCGCTTGCGGAGATGGCCGCCGGCCTCGATTCTGTACGCGCACCGCTACAACGTCCGTCTCGCAAGCTTCATGTCCGGGCGGCATGTCAGCCAGGATGAACTGGCTCAATTGAGCAATGTGGACCCGTCGCTGTGCGAGCAGTTCCTGGTCACCCTGAGCGACGCCGGGCTGCTCGACGTTCAGAAAACAGAAGCAATCGAGTGCGCACCGAGGCTGGTGGCCGTCGATGCGGGGGCTACGGCGCGAAACGCTACACCGGAGCACGGACTGCTCAACCGGATTCGCAACCGCCTGGGCCTGGGCCGATCCCAATGAGCGACTACAAGATCGTGTTCACCGGCCCTCCCGGCGCCGGCAAGACCACAGCCATCGCTGCACTGAGCGACACGCCGCCGGTGGCTACTGACGTCCACAACACGGACTCAGGCCTCGCCAAGGAGCACACGACCGTCGGCCTGGATTTCGGGCTGATCGAGCTCGGCAACGGCCAGTCGGTGCGACTCTTCGGGACGCCTGGACAGCCGCGATTCAAGTTCATGTGGCGCGTCATCGCCACCGACACGCTCGGGCTGGTGATCTTGAACGACAACTCGCTGCCCGACCCTCTCGCCGCACTCGCGGTCTATCTCGATGCGTACAAGGACTTGCTGCCCACGACGAATTGCGTGATCGGCGTCGGCCGCATGCTCAAGTGTCCATCGCCGTCGATCGAAGACTACTGCGACTTGCTGGCGTCGCGCGACCTGGTGATGCCCGTTCTTGACGTGGACGTCCGCAACCGCGACGACGTACTGATGCTCGTCGAGGTCGTGCTGGCGCAGGCCGAGACGCGTCTCTAGAACGACAGAAGGAATCTCATGTCGACAGTCACATCGCCGCTCGTGGCGATTGCACAGCGCGCAGCCACGGCCCTGGTCGCGGCAATCGGCGGCAACAGTGCCGTCGTGATCTCCACGGCCGACGGATTCGACCTGGCGCACGCCGGCGAACGTGCCGTCGAGCCAGCGCGCTTCGCCGCGATGATGAGTTCATTCGCGGCAGTGGGCGCGGCCGCGAGCGAGGAGGCGGAAATCGGGCTGCCGCGCTGCATGGTCGTGGATTCGACCCAGGGTCGACTCGTGGTGCGCCGCATGCAAGTCGGTGGAGAACAGATCGCGGTCATGTTGCTGACCGACAGGAGCGTGCTGCTGGGCCTCGCCTGGAATCACCTCTCCGCGATCGAACTGTCGATGGGCAAGACATGAAGTCGCAGCGGATCCGCACCGAGCTTGCACGCATGGCCCTTCAGCCCGGTCTCGAGGGGTGTGCACTCGTCGACGCCGGCACCGGCCTCGTCTGGCATGCCAGCGGATTCAGCGCGAGCGACGAGCGTGTCTGGGAAGCGGCCATCGACTACTGGCGCCTGTACGAACGACAGAAGGTGCAGTTCACCGGACTCGGTCCGCTCGGGGCGGCCGCGATGTATCACACGGCGGGCATGCTCGTTGTGTTGCCCTGCTGCACGGACCCCGACGTGCTGCTGGTATTGCACGGCAGGCATCGTTCCGTCGACTGGATCGCCCTTCAGCGCATGGCCCGCGCCCTTGGCGAATTGCTCCAATCTCCCGACCAATAAGTTGTCTATTGCAAGGAATGTGCCCTCCAGAGATCCGGCATGTCACAACTCGTCGTTCGACAGGTTGCGACGAATCGATCTCCCCTCCCGGGCTCGACAGGAGCCCACTCAAAGACTGGAATGAAGAATGGCAAACATCAGACAAAGCCTGGACGACCTGCTGACCGTGGACGGTGCGATGTGCGCGGCGGTCGTTGACTCCGCGAGCGGAATGATGCTCGGATCCGCAGGCTCCGGCGTCGACCTGGAAGTGGCCGCCGCCGGCAATACCGAAGTCGTGCGAGCGAAGCTCAAGACCATGCGCCAACTCGGCCTGAATGACGTGATCGACGACATCCTGATCACGCTGGGAAAGCACTACCACATCATCCGACCTGTCTCGCGCAAGGAAGGCGTGTTCGTCTATTTCGTCCTGGACAAGTCCAAGTCGAACCTTGCGCTGGCACGCCGGAAGGCGCAGGACGTGGAGCGGGAACTGACCATCTGAGCTGCTGGCGCCGACGCCGTATTGAGCCCTCTCAAGTACTCTCCGGCGTGCAGGCGAGCCGCAGGATTTGTGGTTGCCCCCGCCTTGCCGTCGGAGCAGTTCGGGTGGCGCAGTCTTGCGCCGGCATATTGGCTCATTGCCCGGCTCGGCGCCAACAATGCAAGCGGACGAAACGCGTCAGCCTGATGTCGAAAGTGACCCAATTCGTTACTCCGCCGGGTGACAAATTTGGCCGCATCCTGTTGGCGCCATCCGGGCGCCGAGCGCGCGAAGGAACCGGTTCCAATGCGCGACGCCCTTGGGCTTGCAATTGGATACCTCAATGACAGCGTGAATGCGATTTCAGGCACGCGATTTGCGAATCCTTAACAAATATTGAACGACGCATCACGCGCCTTCGCGAAGCTGACCGGAAACCCCGGCCGGTATGCGGACAAGACACGGAGAGAGAGCTTCATGGAACGCATCGAACGCGCGATGGCCGGGCGCTGGAAGGCGCCGCTGTGCCTGTTGGTGGTGGCAGCCGCGCTTGCGGCCTGCGGCGGCGGCAAGTCGTCCGGGGACGGCGGGTCGGGGTCGGGGGCGGGCTCAGGCTCAGGCTCAGGCTCAGGCTCAGGCTCAGGCTCAGGCTCAGGCTCAGGCTCGGGAACAGGAACAGGAACCGGCACGGGCACCGGCACCGGCACCGGCACGGGCACGGGCACCGGCACCGGCACCGGCACCGGCACCGGCACCGGCACCGGCACATCCGGCTCGGGATCCGGTGGCGCCACCACGCAGAGCTTCACCCCGCTCAGCTGGAGCCAGACCGATCCCGCGACGCAGTACACGCTCGCGGACGGCACGCTGGTCACGCAGATCGGCGGCCGGGTGCGCGATCGCCATGCGCGCGAACAGCCCGATACGCCGGGCACCGGCGACCCCTACGACCTGTTCGCGGCGCACTACTTCGAGCGCCGCTCGCACCAGATCACGATCTACGACAACGTCTCGCCGACCGACCCGACCCAGCACATCCTCACCGTGGTGGTGCGGCCGCAGTGGTGGCTGTACGGCACCAACTTCCGCTCCGGCTTCATCGGTCGCCGCGACGGCGACCTGCCGGGCCCGACCGCCGTCGCGCTGTACGGCGACAACGGCGGCATGAAG
>FSZS01000164.1_pt1 | contig 10482 bp, 15 predicted proteins | sample 1638881 | NCBI WGS metagenome assembly FSZS01 (sample SAMEA3914813, study PRJEB12502) | metagenome | biome: forest; material: soil | place: Canada | collected 2011-07-07 | depth 0.3 m
AGATTTTGTTCTGCTGGGTGCGTAGAGACTTGAGCATGCGTACCTTCATCGAACCCTCAACGTTAATCTGCGTCAGCCCATATTCATAAACTGTATCTGACGATATTCGGTCTCGTGGCTGCGGCGAGTATGCGGACTTTGAATAGCATTCTCGTAGCGGAAGAATGGCGAGCTTCAAAACTGCCACGGCGTAGCCTCCCGGCTGGCCGCACCCGACCCGATGTTCGTTTCGATGCCCGAATTCCAGTTCCATGTGCCGGCGCCACTGGGGGCACCAGGCGCCTTCTATGCACGCGCAATGGCGCTGTCGACCCACGCCGCCTGGTTCATCTTGACGATACGAATCCTGGAGCCAGAGCCGTCGTCCGAGACGTTCCTACTGGCATGGGACACCGACGTGTGCAGCGTGCTCAAGACCTCGCAGGGCACGCTCGAGTCGCTGCTGTTTGTCGCACCGCAACGCGTCGGGCGAAAGTACCGGTGGGTCTCTTTGCATGCGCCATGGTTTGTGCTCACCGTAGAGGCGTCGGACGGTGAGGTGTGTTTCAAGCGAACGGCATGCATCGCCTGGGACACCGATCTTGTCGATGCACTTGCATCGCTTGGCGAAACCAGGGCCGTCGCGCTCCTATGTATGACACCGGGCTGGTGTTCACCTACGGGGCAGTGGTCGGCGCGCGAGGTCCGAGAGGTCTGGGCAGCCAGAACGCTCAAGGACCAGCGTGTAGTGATCTTTCGCGACGACCGTGGGGAAGAGTTCGGCGATCGACGCGGGACGAAGCTGCACGAGGGCCTTGTCGATCGGCAACTGATTTACAGGTTTGAGCCATCCGAACCTCGTCGCGGACGCCGATTGGCCCCGCGCCCGAAGAAGTCCACCCACTAAAACAACCTTTGAATGGACGAGAACAATGAATCCTGTGTTTGTGTTCTTCAACGAGAGAGATGCACCGCGCGTCGAGGAGCAGCCCGCTGTCCAGGTGAGGTCCTGGCGCCTCGTCGAGGCTCTCAACGGTGACCAGCACCTGCTCGTGGTGCTTGACCACGGCCCATTGAGAATTACGTCGCCTCTTGCCGGCATCAACAAAGCGACTGCCGAATTGATCACTCAGTCTGGGCGCAGGTACGAACTCAGTGCTCCACCTGAGACTCGGCAGTTGCAGCTAAGCCTGCTGACTGCGAACGCAGCGCGTGCGGGTCTGGGTGACTCCGTCGATATCAGCGACGAACTGTGGCGGTCGATCATCAAGGCTTGACCTCCAGCAGCCGGTCGTCGTTCGCCACGACCGTGCGGCCCGGAACGCCTCTTGGAGGAGATGGAAAGTCGCAACTGACCCCTCAGTTGCGACTTGACCCCCACCACAATGCACAAATTGGGCCCAGTGCCTATCTGTTCGAGGACGTGACCGCGTGACAACGCCTCAGGAACGCATGCGCTCGATCGGCTGGGGCGCTGAGCTACTCGAAAGCTTCCAGCGCGACCGTACGATCCCAGAAGATCTGCGAGTCGAGGCCCGGCGCGTGGCCGAGACCTATCCCAGCACGGGCGCGTTGATCGAACTGTTGGCCGGATCGGCGCGCGAATTTCCTGCCTCCGCCGGCCGGAGCATTGGGGATGCGCGGGCGTTGTTCGAAAGAGTGCGATCGGTGGGCGGCGGATCTGCTGACACCCGCCGGAACATCCTGTACACCATGAGGCATTTTCCGTTGGCTGGGTGGGCGCAAGATGCCGAATTCGCTGCTCGACTTGGTCGACTGGACGACTGGCTCGCGCCCCAGCGCCCTTAAGATCCCGGCGCTACGGAAGTCCCGCTCGGCATCTCGCCGGGCTGGTCGGGATAATGGAGCCATGTCGAAGAATTCTGGAGCCGCAAACGAGCCAGGTGCCATTCCTCGGAAAGCGGCTGCTGGGGCCGACCTCACGCTCCCCGCGGACGCGCGGAAGGCCGGCACGTTCAACTGGACTGTCACAACCCGCAATCCGCTGCATAAGATTTGCCGCGCCCTGACCGAAATGTCCTCGGTCGAGTATTCGCAAGCCGTCGCTCAGGGGGTGCCTGCCGCGCTCCTGATCCCCCTGGCCGAAAGCACCGGTAGTAGCCTGCGAGGATTGGTGACAATGCTGGGCATGTCTCGGACGACGGTCTACCGGCAGATCGACAAGGGCGAGAACACCCCGTTGGCGCACTTCGAAGGGGACGCCGCCGCGGACTTCGCGCGGTTGCTAGGTGAAGCGCAAGTGCTCGCTGGGCAAGGCAAACAGGCGCTCGCCGCCGCCGGCCAGACCCTCGGACACTGGCTGCTATCGCCCAACGACGGCCTGGGCGGCCAGCCACCGGCGACGGTCATGAGCGTCGGCATGGGCCGAGCGCACGTGTACCTACTGCGAAAACGCCTATCCGCGCAGGCTCCGGACTGACGCGAGTTTTGCAGCGATTCGATCGCAGCGAAGTCCGCGCTTGCCGGCCCAAAATGTAGGTTTAGCACGTCTCACATTTCGTCGCGCATTTCGAGGCCTCTCTAAGTCATTGATTCTTCGTCGAAGAATGTAGGTTTAGCACGCCTCGAACGGAAATGCGAAATTCGAGCCTAGTGGCCCCATTTGGTACCACGCGTGGCCCCAAATGGGACACTCCGTCAGATTTCAGGGTGTATTTAAGCACTGCGGATTGCGTTCCGGGAACCCTCGCGAAGACGCCATCCGGCGCGATGACGTCACACACCCAGCCCTCGGCTGCCCGGCTTCCGGCACAGAGCTCAAGAGCCGACGCCCAGGCGAGCTGGAATACGCCGCACCGGCGCCGTTCGTCATGCGTGAGGTGATCTCAGCGACGTTTGTCTGCAACCCTGTGCGCGCCCCGAAGCCCAAAGATCGCGATCTCGGGTGCTGTGCGGTTGGCCGCGAAGACGGCCTCAGCGGCCTGTACGCCCTTGCCGACGTCGACCGGCACGCCTGCGGGAGGAATGCGCAGGAACGACATGGTGCTTCCTTTCTGATGGAGGGCAGAGCTCCGCTTGTGACTCACTGTTCATATGAACAGTTTCCACCGATTTCGGCATGCCGGGGAATGGGTCTGAATTCGCCCGGCTGAGCCATTGCGGCGCCGGTCGAGGGCTCACAGAGGGCACAAGGCCTCAGGCTATAGCGTGTGGTGCTATTGGCTGCGACATGAGGAAATTCCGCCTCGTCGCCCCATGAAAATCATTCGTTCGTCCATAGCAAAAGGCATTCGCACGGCGCGACTGTCACGGAACTTGTCGCAAGAAGATTTCGTGGCAGTGAGCGGCCGAACGTACGTGAGCGAGATCGAACGGGGCACGAAGACGCCAACCATCACGAAGATCGACCAGCTCGCGTCCGTGATGCGGTTGCACCCGCTGACGGTGTTGACGCTGGGCTATTGCAAGACACCGACCCAGAAGGAAGCTGCTGCTGTGATGGCGAAGGTCTCGTCGGAGATCCATGAGGTACTGGCAGCGCTTGCAGAGCGTGAGCGCCAGTTGCTTGAGGCCGCTGAAGCGAGCAAGCTGTGATCCAAACTTCGCGTTTGCGCGTCGCAGTGAATGTGGTCAACCTGCGTCATGCCCGAGATCTCACGCAAGCCAAGCTTGCATCCATATCTGGGTTGGATCGGTCATATGTCGGCTCCATCGAGCAGGCTCGGCGCAACGTGTCGATCGACAACATCGACCGCTTGGCCCAAGCGCTGGGCGTCGACGTCAGGGAACTGTTCGCGACGATTCCAGAACGCGTCAATGCGACGCCAGATGGGGACGCACAAGAACCTTCACCGTCAACTAGATGGTCTTGCGATGCCGAAAACAGTTGAGCACTTGAAGCGCCAGGCGGTTGCTGCACGCAAGCTTGCACTCGAAAAGGAAGCGGCGCTGGTCAAGGTCCGTGCCATCTGTGAGAAGTACCAGTTCGTTGCGGAAGACGTCTATCGGACAGGTCAGTGGCCGGGCGATGAACCCGTCGATGAATCCGTTGATGAAGTGATCGAGGAACTGCCGCAGAATGTTGTGCGGTTCACTGCAGGGGAGACCTACCGCAACGCAAACGGTGACGTCTGGACGGGACGCGGGAGGCGCCCCAAGTGGCTGGTGGAAGCCCTTGAACAGGGTGCTTCTGTTGAAGACTTCAAGGTTCGCTAAGACATTGATTTTCAATAGGAATTCGGCCTAACGTGTAGGTTCGGCACGAAAACCGAGATCACCCCCATAAGGCGGATGTATTGTCAGAGCGGCTCAAGCGCGTCGCGCCGGCAATCGACGTCAAGGTGCACCTGTTCATGATCGGTGACCAGGAGTCCGGGACACGGAGCGATTCGATCGTCCGGGAACTCGCTCAGGCCGACCTCATCATTGATGCGTCAGGCAGCCATGAGGCCTTCAATTGCGCCGCTGGCACTGCCAAACTCAACGAGAAGGCGATGTTCTGGGCGCAGGTGTTTGCCGGCGGCTTCGGAGGATTGATTGCCCGCAGCCGCCCGAAATTGGATCCGAACCCGTTCGACGCCCGAGAGATGATCGCCCAGTGGTGCGCAAATCCGGAATTCCCGGACCCACCGAAGGCGGCCAAGGACTACGCGGCCCAAACCGCCGACGGCGTGCCAATGGTGGCGGACGACGCCGATGTCTCCGTCATAGCGAGCAATCTGACGCGAATGATCATCGATACAGCCATTGGTGCAGATCCGTCGGAATTCGCTTACTCCGCCTACATGATCGGCCTGCGCAAAGAGTGGATCTTCAAAGAGCCCTTCGACACCTGGCCCATCAACCTCGGCCCCGAGCTGACTGCGGCCGCGGCCTCCGCGAACCCAGGAGAGATGGCTACGGCGATGACCATGCTCATCGACGTGTTGAAGGAACCGGCTGCCGATGATTGAAATCCACCTCGCCCCAGAGTGTGCGTCGCGTCTGGTGCGGGAGTTGCGTCGCGCCGGACCGGACGAGATCGGTGGCGTCTTGGCAACCGAGCGCGTTGGCGAGAAGGTTTTCCGGATTGTCGACCTCTCGGTGCAGCGCAAGGGCGGTAGCTACGCCGCCTTCTCGCGCGATGCCCGGCTCCACAAGCGGTTCATGCGCCGCTTCCTGGATTTGACGGGCCACCAGTACGAGCGCTTCAACTATCTCGGCGAGTGGCATTCCCATCCGAGTTTTCCTGCGCAGCCAAGCCCCAGGGACGTGCGGATGATGTACGAACTGCTGGCCGCCCCGGACCAGCCCGCCACCTTCCTCGTGTTGTTGGTCGTCAAGCGCACTTCCAGCGGCAAGCTCGAAGGGTCTGCACACGCGTTCATTCGTGGCATGCAACCGTTGCGTCTCCAACTGGTGATCGACGGACAGGACGGATTGATTTCTGAGGTGGCGTTGTCGCCACGGCTATCTCTACGCAAGACGCTGTCGATGCGCGCCGAGGGCGAGCGACCGCGTCCGTCGCGCCGCTAGTTCGGTGCCGCAACTTTGGAAGGAAAAGACGATGCTTGAACGATTTGAGGGGGACAACGGTCGCCGACTGCGTGTGGAGGCGCTTATCAGCCAGAAGTTGGTCGGCGGCAATCGCGAGCTGGCGGAACGTTTGGCCGAGACGGCACCGGTATTTGCCGTGTCCAAAGGCCAGGTGCTGATCGAGCAAGGAGCTTCCGACAACGACGTGTACCTGATCTTCGCCGGCGCCTTCGACGTGACCGTCAACGGTCGGCTCGTCGGTCGGCGCGGACCGACCGATCACGTCGGGGAGATGGCCGCCATCGAGATGTCTCAGCGGCGTGCAGCCTCGATCGTGGCGACCGAACCAGCCGTCGTCGCGCGCTTGCCAGAGGCGGAGCTCTCCGCGATTGGTAGGTTGTACCCCGAGGTCTATCTCTGCATCGCGAGAGAACTGTCCCGTCGTCTTCATCAGCGCAACGCGCATGTCGGCGCTCCACGGGATCGGATCCGGCTGTTTGTGATCTCGTCGGCCGAGTCGCTCGGCGTGGCACGCGCGTTGGAGAACGCCTTCGCCTACGACAACTTCGTCACCACCGTTTGGACGAGCGGCGTCTTCCGCGTGGCGAGCTACCCGCTGCAGAGCCTGCTCGATGCCGTTGACGCGTCGGACTTCGCAGTGGCGATCGCGCATGCTGACGACACCGCGTCGATCCGCGGGCAGGATTGGCCCGTGCCGCGCGACAACGTCGTGTTCGAGCTCGGGCTGTTTATGGGCCGGCTTGGTAAGGATCGAGCAGTGCTGATGGAGTCACGTGACCACGGCGTTAAGCTCCCCAGCGATCTCACTGGCATCACGACCATCCCGTACCGCTACCAACCTGGCGGTGACGTTGCAGCCCTGATGGCGCCGGCATGCAACCAGCTGAGAGATCACATCCTTCGCTTCGGCCCCAATCTCTAGGAGCGACGAGTGCCGCTTTCCAACGACCTGCAGCAGTGGGTCCAAGACACGTTTCGAGGCGACTGGGAAGTCCAGCAGACGACAGGCATTCCTGAAGCCACCGGTCTTCGCCTGAATTCAAACCATGTGAAGGATCTTCAAGACGCGACCGTGCTGTACGCCGATTTGAACGGTTCCACCGAAATGGTTTTGGGCCACCTGTGGCAGTTCAGCGCCCATATTTACAAGTGCTTCCTCAGGTGCGCGGCAGATATTATTCGTGATTGCGGCGGGACAATCACTGCTTATGACGGTGACCGAGTTATGGCTGTTTTCACTGGCCCTAACAAGGACGTAGACGCCGCGCTGTGTGGGTTAAAAATAAATTGGGCTGTGGCAAATATCATTCGGCCGGCCATTCCGCTGAAATGGAAAACGGACTTCGTACTGAACCACGTCGTTGGGATCGACACAAGCCAGCTCCGTGCTGCCCGCGTCGGGGTGCATGGCCTCAACGACCTGGTCTGGATCGGCCGCGCTGCCAATTACGCGGCCAAGCTCACGAGTTGGAGGGGCAAGCCCACAAGAATCACGGTAGACGTCTTCAACAAGCTCCCGGCCAACGCACGCTCCTACAATGGGCAGGACATGTGGGTTCCTGAGCATTGGGCCGAGCGAAACATTTGGACGTATTCGTCGGTCTGGGCTTGGGTGCTCTGATTGAAATCGCCCGCCAGCCTAAATCCCATGCCCAAAGAGCCCGCAGCCAACTCAGGAGATTTCAAAAATAAATCGCCGCTAGAAACGTCGCGGAGTGATTTCAATTGGGTAATTGCTTCGAGAAATCAGGTACACCATATTATCAGCCGACTCCTGGACCTCGACGTGCAGGGGTTGGCGAAGTCGATCTCCACGGGCATGCCCATCGAATTCGCCGTGGCACTGTTCGACGAACTCTCGATGTCTCGACGCGAAGCCAACGACATGCTCGGGCTGAAGGACAGCAGCTTCAGCCGCAAAGCGTCGGCTTCCACGCCGCTGAATCCCGAGGAAGCTGAGCGCGTGCTTGATCTGGCCCGATTACTGGCCATCACCCAAGCGCACGCTCCCAGTACGGCAGACGGTCGCCAGCGAGCCAGCCGCCACCTCAAACTCTGGCTCTACGGCGCCCACCCGAAACTCAACATGGGAGCACCTCGGGCGCAGATGGTGTTTGGCTTCGGACGCGCTCAGGCGGTAGCTCTCCTACAGCACGACTTTGCGCAGGGCCGCGCCAAAGTGATCTAGCCCTGCGCGCGCTTTTCTGGGGCTTGCTCACCCGAAACGCGCACTTTTCGTTTTGCCCGGGTTTCCTGAGCAGCGCTAAGTCGTTGATTTGATTAGAACGGCTCATCCCAAAAGAACGAAAACGCGAAATACCGAAACTCCGGCGTTTCCGTTCCAAATGGAACGCTTTCTGTTCCATTTGGAACAGGCAGGCTAGTTGGTTGCGGACTCTGCATCGCGTTTCGACCGCCGGATGAGGTGGTCCGCATAGGACTTGGTGCGGAAGGTCAGCGTACCGCGGAAGTTCACGTTTCCATAGTTGCCAGGCCCGATGTGCCGAAGCGTCTCCTCTTCGATGACCTGGCCGTGCGCGCGCAGGTCGTTGACGCCGTCGTCCAAACGCATCGTGTTGAACGCCAAGATGATGTTGGTCAGGAGCGTATGAGCAGACGCGATCGCATCGAGGCCTTCCTTCGTACGCCCACGTGAGTGATGGATGCGTCCCGGCGTGATGGCGCGTTGCAGCGTGTGCACCGATTCGCCTCGGTTGAGCATGGTATGGATCTCTCGCCGGAAGGCTGGATTCGTGAAGTAGTCGCACAGGAATAGAGACCTCAGCAGTTTGCCGAGGTAGTCCAGCGCCCGGTGGACGGGATCGCCGGCAGCAGCCGATCCCATGCGCGAAATGATCCAGTCCGAGGTCACGCGGCCGCTGCAGATCGACGCCATCAGCCGAAGGATGTCGTCCCACGACTTCAGGATCGACTGTTCACTGACCTCGTATTCGACGACAGCCTCCACCGCGTCAGGGATATCCAGACTGTCTTCCATGCTGGTTGGCACGAACAGCTTGCGGTGCGGCAAGTGCGCGAGTTGAGGGCACAGCTCAATCTGGAGAAGCTTGGCAACCGACATCCCCACATGGGTGAAGCCGTGCGTGTCTACCGCCAGCTTCATCACCTTGGGCCAATCGCTTCGCAGGGACATGTTGTAGCTGTTTGCCCCGTGGACTGCTGCGCCGGCCTGCCAGGTGTTCTGGAGGATGTGTTGATGCCAGATGACCGGATAGGAGTTCAGCACCGTGGTGTAGATGCCGGTGCCCATGACCTTCCGACGCGGATTCACGCGGGCCAGATACAGGTGCAGAGTCGCGTCGAGGGCCATCATGTCAGCTGACGCTCCCGTCCCGTCGCCCCAACTTTTGACGATGCCGAAGCTCTGCTGAAGTTCGATGACGCGGCCATTGGCCGTGTGCAGGCGACTCGTATGCTCAAACAGCTTGAGCGCCACCTTGATATCGTCCACGCTGACGTCCGGCAACATCGCAGCGACTTCGGTGACGTCCAACAGCATGCCGTGCACCATCAGGGCGCCGTAAAGGCGGACAAGCTCGTTTTCGTCTTTAGCACGGCGACCCAGAATGATCCGGCTGTAGCCGGTCAGCTTGTCGATCGTCAGGAGGATGTCCGAGATCTCTACGCGCCCTCGCAGTGCATTCATCATGCGATCGGTTTCGCGTTGCTTGGGGTGGATGTCCTGGGGGCTGATCTCGGGCAACCTGATGCCTCCGCCCGCGTCAATCTCCAGCAGACCGTCCTCGAGGCCCTTGGCCACGGATTTCATGCCGTCCTTGAGCTGCGTGACCAAGCCAGCAAGGAACGTCTTGCCGTCGCGAGGAAGTGAGTAGGTATCGCAGAGCTTGTCCTTGGACTCGGCCCATTCGGTATCGGACAGCAGCATGTCCTTGCGATTGCGGTAGTCGTCGCTGTGATTGATCCAGATTTTTGAGCCCTGCAGAGCCTTGTGAATGGTCTCCATGACGCAGGCCTCGAACGCCTTGCGGGCTCGCTGGCGATCCGGGTCGTTGACGAGATCCAGCCAAGAAGTCGGCACCGCCGAGGTATCAAACGCTTCCGGCAGCGCTTTATCGCCCGAATCCCTCAGCGCCCTCCAGGCATCCAGCAGCTTCTTCTCCTTCGATCCCGTCTTGCCGTCGAGGTCAAGGCATGACATCGCCTCCAAGACGCCGCGCACGCGCACGTTGTCGTCGGTCAGCGCCTCACGAATCTTGGCTGATTCGTTTTCGTCTTCATCCTCTTCGACGGTTGCCCGCAAGAAATCCAGGAGGCTCTCGTGCCGTTGCGCGAGGGGCTTCGACTTGTCCTCCCCAATCGCCACCGCAGCACGGATCTGTGCTCTCAAGAAGGGCGCGTCCTGACCGGCCTGCGTCGCGACCTTGTCCGCCGCCTCTCGCTTGAGCTTGCCGCGTTGCTTGTTGGAGCGCAGCACGGTCTCGTTCGAGAGCGCCCTGAGCGTGTGCACCAGGAAGCACACCAACTGAATTTTTTGCGAATCCTCGATTCGCTTCTTCGTCTGTGACGGCGCGCGGTGCTGGATGACCTGGGCATTTGCCTTGACTCGCGCGTGAGAAATCTCGGGCAGATGCCATGCGTGGACGCCCAATGACTTGAGGTAGACGACGCGCGAAGACGCCTCTGTCATGTTTGCCGGGCCTGGCTTTCCCGGGCGGATGCGAAGCCAATTCAGGATGTTGAGGTTGGTTTGAAGGCTTGGCTTGTACATGTCGGCCAAGATGTCAGTCATGACCGGTTTGGGAATCACATGAAGCCAAGGCCGCCCTTCGTCGGGCATACGATGGAGTCTGTCTTGGAATCGGCTGCCGCCACGCGGGCTTCTTGACGCCAAGTCACGAGCGAGGATGGCGCGCCTGCCTGCGATCAATCAACGGCAAAATCGCGTTCAGAGCGTACTTGGCGTTGATCCTTGAAGCAGCGCGACCGCCTGCGCGCGGGCCCAAGGACCGAATTCACCGGAGGGCA
>FSZS01000174.1_pt1 | contig 10462 bp, 9 predicted proteins | sample 1638881 | NCBI WGS metagenome assembly FSZS01 (sample SAMEA3914813, study PRJEB12502) | metagenome | biome: forest; material: soil | place: Canada | collected 2011-07-07 | depth 0.3 m
GTCATGGAGCTTACGTGGTCGCGCCCAATCACTACAGCGAGATCGATCCGGTGATGATCGGCGCAGTCACCTGGAAACTCGGCCGAGTGCCGCGGTTCCTCGCGAAAGGCAGCCTGTTCAAGGTTCCGGTCGTCGGCTGGTTCCTTCGCCGCTCCGGCCAGATTCCGGTCGAGCGCAGCAATTCTCGCGGCAACGCGTCCCTCCAGGCGGCCGAACGCCTGGTCGATGCCGGTCAGATCGTGATCATCTACCCCGAGGGTTCCCTCACGCGCGACCCCGACCTGTGGCCGATGCGCGGAAAGACCGGCGCCGCGCGCATGGCGATCGAACACGGCATCCCCGTGATCCCCGTGGCCCACTGGGGAACGCAGCAGGTCATGGCCCGCTACTCGAAGAAGATCCACTTCTTTCCGCCGAAGACGATCACGGTCAAAGTCGGCGACCCGGTCGATCTGTCGGCGTTCCACGGGCGCAACCTCGACGCGGCAACCCTCAACGAAGCCACGGCCGTGATCATGGAACGCATCACGAAACTGCTCGCCGACCTGCGCGGGGAGGAGGCGCCGGCGGTGCGCTGGAACCCCTCGGAACACGACCAGAAGGAGACCGGCCGCTTTGAAGGCTAATCAGAAGCGGGTGGTGGCTCCTCGTCGTGTCGCCGTGCTCGGGGCAGGCAGTTGGGGCACGACTTTCGCGAAAGTTCTCGCCGACGGCGGCGCCGACGTGGTGTTGTGGGCACGCCGGCCCGAGCTCGCGCGCGAGATCACAGAGGGCCGGCGCAACAGCGACTATCTTCCCGGGATCAACCTGCCGCGCAACCTTCGCGCCACCTCGAGGCTCGACGAAGCACTGCGCGGAGTCGAACACGTCTACATCTCGATCCCGAGCCAGACGTTGCGCGAAAACCTCGTCGACATTGCGCCGTACCTGGAGTCGACCTCGGTCGTCGTGAGCCTGATGAAAGGTGTCGAGAAGGGCAGCGGACTGCGAATGAGCGAGGTGATCGCGCAAGGGCTTCCCATTGATGCCGAGCGCATCGCCGTCGTGTCCGGTCCCAACCTCGCGTTGGAGATCGCGAAAGAGCAGCCGACGGCCTCAGTGGTCTCGTCGGCGAACCTCGAAACCGCACAGGCGGTCGCGATGGCAGCCACAAACCGCTATTTCCGAAGCTTCGTCAACACCGATGTGATCGGAACGGAATTCGGCGGAGTACTGAAGAACCTGATCGCCGTCGCTATCGGGATCGTCGACGGCGTCGGGTACGGCGAGAACACGAAGGCGTCGATCATCACGCGCGGTCTGGTCGAAATGACCGATTTCGCGGTCGCCTACGGCGCGCAGCCTGAAACGTTGTCCGGTCTCGCCGGCCTCGGCGACCTCATTGCGACCTGCGAATCGTCGCTCTCACGCAACAACACGGCCGGGCGCCTGCTCGGACAGGGCTACAGTTTCGCTGACGTGGTCAAGCAGATGAATCAGACGGCCGAGGGCCTCGCATCCGTCGCCCCGATCCTCACCCTCGCGGAGGCGCGCGGCGTCGAGATGCCGATCGTGCGCCAGGTGAGCCAAGTGCTCGCCGGTACGCTCGAACCGAAAGACATTGCGCCGCATCTCACCACGGATTCGGACGAACCCCAGGGTGAAAGGACCACGGATGACGGACAAGCTCGTAGTCGCTCTTCTGTTTGGGGGTCGATCAAGCGAACATTCGATCAGCTGCGCGACGGCCGCGGGAGTTCTCACAGCGATTGATCGGGAGCGGTTCGAGGTCATCCCCGTCGGAATCACGCGCCACGGAGCGTTCACTCTCCAGCCTGACGACGCAGCCCTTTTCGCGCTGAATCCGGATGCCATGCCAGCGGTGCCCGACAACGGTACCCGGGTGCATTGGCCCGAGAACGCAGACACCCGCGAAATCACCGTGACTTCGGCAGATGGCGTCACCCGGTCGCTCGGCGCCATCGACGTCGTGTTCCCCATCCTCCACGGACCGTGGGGCGAAGACGGCACAGTCCAGGGGATGCTCGAGCTGGTAGACCTTCCGTATGTGGGCAGCGGGGTGCTCGCGAGCGCTCTCGGCATGGACAAGCACTTCACGAAAACCGTTCTGGAGCACGCCGGAATCCCGGTCGCGCCGTGGCGCACCGTCTCGGCATTCGAGTGGCGCACCGACCCGGATGCGGTCCGAGACGACATCGCCGGCTTCGGCCTGCCGGTCTTCGTGAAGCCGGCGCGCGCAGGATCCAGCGTGGGCGTCAGCAAAGTGAATGACCTCGCCGACCTGACGGCCGCCGTCGAAACGGCCTTCGAGGAAGACGACAAGGTGCTCGTCGAGGCGGCGCTCGTCGGCCGCGAAGTGGAGGTCGCTGTGCTGGGTGGCCGCCCTGGCGAGGCGACTCGTGCGTCCGTCGCCGGTGAGATCGTGATGTCCGGGCGCGAGTTCTACGACTTTGCGGCCAAATACCTTGACGCGCCCGGCATCGACCTGGTGTGCCCGGCCGATCTGACGGCCGACGAGCTCGCGACCATGCAGTCGCTGGCGATCCGTGCGTTCGACGCGATCGGCGGCGAAGGTCTGGCGCGTGTCGACTTCTTCCTGACGGCAGACGGCTTCGTGATCAACGAGATCAACACCATGCCCGGGTTCACGCCGATCTCGATGTTCCCGCGGTGTTGGCAGGAGTCGGGGCTCAGCTACCCGGCTTTGATCGACGAGCTGATCGACGTGGCACTCGCGCGTGCCGAAGCCTGACGCGCGCGCCTGACGCGCGCTAGCGTGTCGGTGTCGGTGTCGGTGTCGGTGTCGGTGTCGCGCGAGGCGTCGGTGTCGGTGTCGCGCTAGGGATCCCCGTGTCGAGCGTGCCGAGGCACTTCTGGGTCTGTGGAACGTTTGAGATCGCATTCGCCAGATCGGGCAGCACGCTCGAATCCGACACCCCGTTGACGTGATCGATGATCACCTCGGTGGCGGGTGTGCGGCCGAAGGTCTGGTAGACGATTGACTTGGCCGCCGGATCCGTCATGAGCACCCAGTCGATGCCGTTCACGCTGACGCACGGCTTCGTGGTCGGACCGATCGGCGGAACCCCGCAGCGCAGCAGCACGACAGCAGGGTCGCCCCAAGCTCCGGTCGCCTGGGCATCCGTTTGACGCTTCACCTCGCCGGCCACGGTGTCGGGCAGCCGAACGGAGATCTCTGCGCAGCCCGGATCGTTTGCGCTGGCGGCCGGATCGAGCGAGACGATGGGTGCGCATCCCGAGAGCGCTATGGCGGTGAGTGCCACTCCGACGAATGCCAGGATGACCGCGACGGGGGCGGCGGGACGAAGAGACATCGCATTCAGGTTACCGTTTGATGCATGACGATGGCTGGGAGCACGGGCGGCGACGATGAGACGCTCGGGGCCGTGACTGAGCGAGAAGCGCTGCGTCGTATCTTTCCTCGGCTGCCCGAATCGTCGATGACGCTGATCGGGCCCGGCGACGACGCCGCTGTGCTCTCGGCTCCCGACGGCCGGTACGTGGTGACCACGGACATGATGGTGCACGGCCCCGATTTTCGCTGGGCCTGGTCGACGCCGACCGACCTGGGGTGGAAAGCCGCTGCGACGAACCTGTCCGATATCGCGGCGATGGGCGCAGTGCCGACCGCGCTCCTTGTGGCGATCGCCGCTCCCGTCGACACGCCCGTGTCCGCGCTCGAGGCGATCGCCGACGGACTGCGTGAGGCGTGCGCTGCGCTGGCGCCGGGTTGCGGTGTCGTCGGGGGCGATCTGTCGGTCTCGCGCACCTTCACCATCGCGGTCACCGCGTTCGGCGACCTCGAAGGCCGACCGCCGGTGTTGCGGAACGGTGCCTCTGTGGGTGACATCGTGGCGGTGTCGGGTCGCCTCGGCGCTGCCGCCGCCGGGCTGAGGCTGCTTTTCGAGCGCGGTGTGGACGCGGCGGGCGAACCGAGTCATACGCTCGCGGAGACGTTGCGGCGCGATCGGGCCGAGTCGATCATGGCCCAGCTGCGGCCGCATCCGCCGATCGCCGACGGTCCACTGGCGGCGCGGTCGGGCGCGACCGCGATGCTCGATCTCAGCGACGGGCTCGCGCTCGATGCCAGACGCGTTGCGGAAGCCAGCGGCGTCGCGATCGCGCTCGACTCGTCAGCGCTCGGCCCGGATCCGCGCACCTCCCTCGACGGTGGCGAAGACCACAGCCTGTTCGCTACCTTCCCGCCAGGAGCGACGCTGCCGGGCGGCTTCCGCGCGATCGGTGCCGTGCAGGAGGGTCACGGCGTGCTCGTCGACGGGCGACCCTACGACGAACTCGGCGGATGGGACCCGTACCTCGGCTGGGACGGCCACGCCGGCTGACGTCGACCGGCGCGACGCCGGTGACTGCCCATGTTTGGAACATCTGCGCATGCTCGACGCACCGCAATCGTCCCGAACGCCCGCAGACGCGAGCCAGCCGTGGACAGGAGCGAGTCACGCATTGGCGGAAGGGCGTCTCACTGTGCACTGAGTCATGCACGGCGCCATGACGAAGATCTGCCGATGGTATTCCAAAGGGGCAGTCCGAGCTGCCCACCCAGCAGTCTCCCTTGTGCACGGACTCGCTTGGATTGCGCACCTCATCATCGGGGATGGGTACTGCACTGACTGACAAGGGCCTGTGTGCACGGCTTGAGTCTGTTTGGCTCTGCCCGAAGCAGGACTGGCCTTTGTTGTTGCGGGCGTGTCAGTCACTGCTTGGGAATGGGGTTACGAGACCTTGGTCAAGCCCTCCCTTGAGTCCCTCTTGGACCTGGTCCGCCCAACCGACGAGCCATCCCCTTCAAGACCAACAACACCACAAGGAAACATATGAGACCAGTAGTCGAGTTGACGGATTTCTCGAAAGAGTACGGCGGGACCTACGTCGTCGAAGACCTGACCTTCGCGGTCGAGGAAGGATCGATCGTAGGGCTTCTTGGCCCGAACGGTGCAGGGAAGAGCACCACGATGCGTGCACTCGCGGGCTTGACTCGCGCCACGAACGGAAGCGCTAAGATCCTCGGACGCCAATTCGACTCGTATGAGTCGCCGGCGAGCGTCGCCGGATTCCATCTGGACACGTTCGGGTTCGAGACCGGAATCAATGCACGACGACACCTTGAGATCTGTCGTATCGCGGCCGGTGTCGGCCGAGACCGCGTCGATGCGGTGCTTGAAGAGGTCGGCCTCTCACAGCATGCGCGCAAGCGCGTCAAGACGTTTTCCACAGGGATGGCACAACGCCTCGGACTCGCCACCGCATTGATCGCTGAACCAAAAGTGCTTGTGCTTGACGAACCGAGCAACGGCCTGGATCCTGATGGCATCCGCTGGCTACGTCGATTCCTTGCGGACTTCGCGCGAGACGGTGGGACGGTGCTCATTTCCAGCCACCTTCTTGCCGAACTCGAACAGCTCGTCGACACCGTTGTCGTCATCGATCGGCGACTCTTGTATGCGGGATCGGTCGGCGGGCTGCTCGGTGGCGAACGGTCACTGGAAGACGGCTACTTCGAGCTATTGGACCGCGGGCGGGAGAACACCGATGCTTAGTTCGATTCGAAGCGAAGCCCTGCGCGCCGTAAGCGGGCTTGCGTTTCTTGGGGTGATCGCCTTTGGCGTGGGCATACCCGCGCTCCTTCTCAACACGGTCTTGTCCGGCCGAGTTCTCGAAGGCCTCAGCCCGGCGGACACGAGCACGAGAGTGTTCAGCCTTTCCGCGTCGCTACTCGTGGTCGCAATGTTCATAGGTAGCTACAGCGTGACTCGCGAGTATTACTACTCTTCAATTGGTCGAACGTTGGTGTCAGTGACGTTTCGTCGTGCCTTTTGGGCAAAGGCGATCGCTGGCGCCATCTGCTCAGTGTGCTTCACCGGCCTGATGTGCGCCGTCTGGTTCTTGGTTTCGTACTGGGTGGTCATTGGTCAAGGCAAGGAATTCGTGCCAAGCCTGTCAATGCTGGCTTCCAGTGCGGGAACGATCGCCGCAGCCGCGATCGGCGCGATCATCGGAAACGGGGTCGGGTGGCTCGTTCGCAACTACTATGTCGCTTGCATCATCGTCCTTGCGGTGCCTCTTGCCCTCGAGCTTCCTCTCTTGCTGAAACTCCCTGACATCGGTCGCTTCTTTCCCTCGGTCGCGTTGGCTGGACTGTCCGGCGTCACTGGGTTGGATGTGTTGGCACCCCTGAGCGGTGCTGGGATCGCAATTGCCTGGGCTGCGGTCGCAACTATGTTCGGATACGTAGTCGCTCGAAAACGGGATACGTAGTGCTCCGCGCGTTGAGGGTCGAGACCCAGCGCATCGCTTCAGACGTGGCACTGCTGGGCTGCACCGTGCTCGTCGTGCTTCTGGGGGCGAGCATGTTCTTCGCCATCCCCGTGTCTTCAGCGGGCGCACCTCTGCCGGTTCGGGAGCTAGCGCTTGCGGCATTGGCGCCGGTTTCCGTCGGGAACGTGGCCGTGATCTGCGGAATTTACGGAGCCTTCCGGTACACCTCCGAACTCGACAGGGGAATCGTCGCCCAGCAGACGGTGCAGAGTCGCCGGCTGCCTATTCTGCTGTCCCGAGCAGTCTTTGTGCTGAGCTTCGGGTGCCTGATGGGCCTGCTAGGTGTCGTCGTTTCGTGGGCGACCATCTGTATCTCGATCGGGCCTGTTGCATTACCCGCGAACATGATCGGCTGGGCGGCCTTCAGCGGTGCCCTCACTTCTTTCTGGGGCCTCTCCCTCGGCGTGCTTATTGGGCGACACCTTGTTTCTCTCTTCGCGGTACCGCTGAGCCTTGCGTTCACGATTCCGCTCTCTCAATGGAATGAGGGTCTCGCGTCGCTCACACCCTTGGGGACGCAACTGGCGGCGGTCGACGGGAGCTCCTGGCTAAGTCCTGGCGGGGCATTATGGCTGGCTCTTTGCTGGGTAGTCGCTTTCGGGAGCGCGGCGCTCGTCGTGGGGTTGCGGCGAGATTTGTGATGCGACCTGTGCGGCTCGTTTGCGAGGCCGGTGACTGCCCATGTTTGGAACATCTGCGCATGCTCGACGCACCGCAATCGTCCCAAACGGCCGCAGACGCGAGCCGCCCGCAGACGCGAGCCGCCCGCGGACGCGAGCCGCCCGCAGACGCGAGCCGCCGGCAGACACTAGCGAGTCACGCCTACTCGCGCTCGAGCCACCAGACGGCCGTCTCGCCGTAGTCTTTGCGCCGATCGAGCAGCAGCCCAGCCGGCCACCCGGGTTCCGTCGACCGCGTGCTGCGCTCGACGCACACGATCGCCTCAGGAGCGAGCAACGGCACCAGAGCTGTCAGTACGGCCCCGAGTTCGTCCTCGCCCAGGTCATAGGGAGGGTCGACGAACACTAGGTCGAACGTGGCGCTCGATGCCGTGAGGAACCCTTGCACAGTCGTCGCCGCAACATCGATGGTCGGCTGAGCTGCCCGCGGCGCCGCCCTCAGCACAGCGGCTGCGTTGCGTCTGCAGATCGCCGCCGCGGCACTGCTCCGTTCGACGAGCGTGACGGCCGATGCGCCCCGGCTTGCCGCCTCCAGCCCGAGTGCACCCGATCCCGCAAACAGGTCGAGCGCTCGCGACCCTCGGATCGCATTCCGCGACTCGAGGGCCGAGAAGATCGCCTCGCGCACTCGGTCGCTGGTGGGGCGCGTGCCCGATCTGGGCACCTGGAGGCCGAGAGATCCGGCGAACCCGGCGACGATTCGTGTCATGGTGCATCGAGCCTATCGGCGCGCGCGCAGCGGGGCGATGATGGACGTATGACGGACGCACGGCTCGGCCAGGAGGAACTGGACGCACTCTGGGACTTCGACCGCCCCTACGCCTCTGAGCAGCGGTTCCGGGAGGCGGAGAACACAGTCGGGCGAACTGAAACGTCGCGCGCAGAACTGACCACCCAGCGAGCGCGTGCGCTCGGTCTTCAGGAACGTTACGACGAGGCGGATGAGCTGCTCGACTCCATCCCCGAACTCGGTCCGCTCGTGGCCGCACGTGTCGCGCTGGAGCGCGGTCGACTCCAACGCTCCTCAGGCGATCCTGCCGCGGCGGTTCCGTATTTTCTCGCTGCCCTCGATGCGGCTCGCGAGGCAGGCAGCCCCTTTCTTGCCACTGACGCACTGCACATGCTCGTCCTCGCCGACCCGACCGCCGCCGACCACTGGACTCGTCTCGCCCTCGTCGAGCTGCGCGACGTCGAAGATCGGCGCACTCAGCAGTGGCAGGTGGCGTTGCACAACAATCTCGGCTGGCACCATCTCGACGCCGAGCACCCGGCAGCCGCGCTCGAGGAGTTCGCCGCCGCGCTTGTCGCGGCCCGAGAGTACGGAACGAGTGACCAAAGTTTCGCGGGCGAGTGGGCGGTGGCACACTGCCTCCGCACGCTTGGACGACCGGAGGAGGCCCGCGCCATCCTGATTCGGCTCGCGACCGAGAGGCCAGACGATCCACAGGTCGCCGCCGAGATCGCTGCATTGACGGATGCGGCCCCTACGATCGAAGAATGAGCGGAACACCCGTCGCCGCCGCTGAAGGCGCCATCACCCTCGACACGAAGCTGGTCGGCGTGCTCGGTGGGCGCACCTCGGGCGCGTTCGCCAAGGCGTTCGGTATGGCGACCGTCGGCGACCTGCTGAGCCACTATCCGCGACGGTATGCGCGCCGCGGTGAGTTGACGTCGCTCACGAAACTCCCGGTCGACGAGAACGTGACGATCGTGGCCGAGGTCACGGAGGTGAGGGAGCGCCCGATGCGCGCCAGACGCGGATCGATCTTCGAGGTTCGCATCTCCGATGGCACCGGGATCCTCACCCTCACCTTCTTCAACCAGGCCTGGCGCGCCAAAGAGCTGTTTCCGGGGGTGCGCGGCATTTTCGCCGGAAAAGTCTCCGACTACAAAGGCGCACTTCAACTGGCCCACCCCGACTATGAACTTTTCGAGGCGGATGCGGGCGGCCACGACGCTGCGGCCACCCGTTCGTGGGCGGAGACCCCCATACCCATCTATCCGGCGACCGGAACGGTGGCCAGCTGGCAGGTGCAGAAGGCGGTGGCGCTCGTGCTCGACAGTGTCGGCACGGTACCGGACCCGATTCCGGGCGACCTGGTGGTCGAGCGGGGATTGTTGCCGTTCCGCGAAGCCCTCGAGTTCATCCATCGCCCCGAGAAGGATGCCCAGTGGCAGCGCGCTCGCGATACGTTGCGCTTTCAGGAGGCCTTCGTACTTCAGGCCGCCTTGCTCCAGCAGCGCGCGGTGGCGCGGCAGCAGCATGCCGTGTCGCGCCGTCCGTCGCCGGGCGGCTATCTCGAGCGGTTCGATGCCGTGCTGCCGTTCACATTGACGGGTGACCAGGCCACCGTCGGCCAGGCGATCGCATCCGACCTCGCCGACGAGGCACCCATGAACCGCCTGATTCAGGGCGAAGTCGGAAGCGGCAAGACCCTCGTCGCCCTGCGCGCGATGCTCGCGGTCGCGGACTCCGGCGGCCAGGCGGCACTTCTCGCGCCGACCGAGGTGCTCGCGGTGCAGCACCTTCGGTCGATCACGAAAGTACTCGGCCCTGACCTGGCCGCGGAACTCATGCCGACACTCCTCACCGGTCAGCTTTCGGTGGCTGAGCGCAAGAAGGCGCTCCTGCGCACGGTCTCCGGACAGGCGAGAATCGTGGTCGGCACCCATGCGCTGCTCGGCGACGCGGTGACGTTCTACGACCTGGGTCTGGTCGTCGTCGATGAGCAGCACCGCTTCGGGGTCGACCAACGTGAGGCGTTGCGGCGCAAGGGCGGCACACCCCCGCATGTGCTCGTGCTCACGGCCACGCCGATCCCGCGTACGGTCGCGATGACCGTGTTCGGTGACCTCGATGTGTCCACGATCGCCGAGCTCCCGGCCGGGCGCCAGGGGATCGAGAGTTTCGTGGTTCCGTTGTCCGACCGCCCCGGCTGGGAGCGTCGAATCTGGGAACGGGCCGCCGAAGAGATCGCCAAAGGCCGGCAGGTGTTCGTGGTCTGCCCGGCCATCACAGCCAAAGACATCGAAGACGACGGCGACGGGCTGGAGGCCGATGAGGCCGGGGCGGCGAGCGCCGTGCCCACGGCCTCCGTCGAGAACATCGCGGCTCAGGTGCGCGCCGACCCGCTCTTCGCTCAGACGCGCATCGGGGTGCTCCACGGCAAGCTCCCGAACGACATCAAAGACGACGTGATGAAGTCGTTCGCGGCCGGGACGCTCGACCTGATCGTCGCGACCACAGTGATCGAAGTCGGCGTCGATGTTCCCAATGCGTCGGCCATGGTGATCCTCGACGCCGACCGCTTCGGTGTTTCGCAACTGCACCAACTGCGCGGTCGTGTGGGTCGCGGCGGCGTGCCGGGGATCTGCCTGTTCGTCACCCGGGCCGAACGCGAAACGCTCGCGCGCGAGCGGGTGGA
>FSZS01000151.1_pt1 | contig 10457 bp, 5 predicted proteins | sample 1638881 | NCBI WGS metagenome assembly FSZS01 (sample SAMEA3914813, study PRJEB12502) | metagenome | biome: forest; material: soil | place: Canada | collected 2011-07-07 | depth 0.3 m
AACGCCGTGTCGCCGCGCGTCAGCACGAACATATGCCCCTTCGAGTCGAACTTCACGCTCGCCGGGGCGCCCATCGACATGCCGGCCGGCAGGTCGAAGGCCTTCGGCGCCGGTGCGTAGTCGAGCGCGGGGGCGACCGCGGGAACGAGCAGCGCTGGATTGGAGGGTCGTTGCCCCAACGCGCCGGCGCAGCAGAGAAAAACGGCGATAGCGGCGACGATCGTTCTCATGCTCCTACCCAGTGCCAATCTCGACCAAGCGTAGCACCTGGGGTAGCGGAGCAGGAGCGCGCAGTGAAGCCTGCGCGCGAGCGCTCGCGCAATGCGCGTATCGGCAGTTTGGGTGGAGCGCTTTAGCTCTCGTGGCAACTCAGGATGGCGTTGCCGGTACTCTTGCGGAACTATCCAACGGAAGTACCAAATTCCGTGACGGCTCTTGTACAGATGCAGTGCGTTGGGGCGCATGAAGGTGCTCGACTTGGATCACTTCGAGCAGGACGAGCCCCAGAAAGCAAAAAAGGCCTTGTGGAACAAGGCCTTGATGCTTCGATTGGTGGAGACGAGGAGGATCGAACTCCTGACCTTCGCATTGCGAAGACGTCTCAGCTAACCGAGAAAGAAAAACACCCGCAAAGCGCAAATGATCTAAAGGGTTGATTTCTATGGAATTTCTGGTGTGAGTCTCGAGCCGACCTACCCGCTCGCATACCGTCAATCTCCGATTCTTGGTCACACTTACCGTCTATCAAGACCTTCGCACTCTTCGGGACAAGCTTAGCAAAAAGCGACCCCGCCGTGTCAACTGTTCGCCTTCGACTTGATCGCGATGGCACCCGGCGACGGCAATTCGATCTCGAACCAAACCGCAAGTCCGAGCAACACCCGCTGGAAGTCCCTGCCGTTCGGAAGCTTGCGCGCGCCGGCGATCGAGATGCCAAACTCCTGTCGCGAGCCGATCCGCGCCATGCGAGTGTGATGCCGATCAGCAACGAGGGTGCTGACCCCCAACTCCTTCACCTGGGGCAAGAGCGCCTCGGGCACCGCATGGCAAGCCACTTCAATCTCGCTCGGGTCGTATCCTGCGTCCACCAGCCAGCGAACATGTGTCCGCAAGCCTTCGGGGCTCCTCGAGATCAACCGGGGCTGCTTCGCCGACACGCTGGCCTTCCAGTCCCTGGCGATCGCCGCAGTCGCGACACGATAGTCTTCCGACTCGCTCGCGAGGCCCTCGATCCTGGCGAGCAATTCGCATCGCCGCGGGTGCCCGCCGTCCACGCCCAGCATCGCGTCGCGACCCGACCGGACATCGTCTGGTTCGAAATCGAACATCTGTGTCATCGACCCGACCTCGCCGTAAGCCGCGAAGAAGCGGGAGATCTGATCGACATGCAGAGCCAGATCCGAGGCGCAGCGCGCGGCAACCTTGTCGAAGTCCTCGCTATAGCGACGCCTCAAGATCAGCAAGATGTCGACCAGAGACAAAGACAGGTCCGTTGCGACCACCGGGGACGAGACCATCGGGGCCGTCGACGACGACGTCAAGGCGCGGGCCGCGACGGAATTCTTAGGCACCAGCGCCTCGATACCGCTACGCTCGACCCCCGCCCGCACGGCGCCTGCCAGCCGCTCCCGGCGCGACACCTTCGCGTCCGCTTGCGCCATGCGCCTCACGATGATCGCCCGGTCGACGCCCTCGAACGCTGCGAAGACCGCCGGCGGCAGGTCATCGTTCATTGACTGCCGCGCGCAGTACTCACCAATGACCCACCAGGCGCCGTGCCAGTACTTGACCGCCACGGTCTCGTGCCCGCGATGCGCCATCCACATGCCGAGCCGATCGATCGTGAACGGATAGACTTCGTCCGCCGGCCAGCACGCGGCTCGTTCGGCAATGGCCTCTTCAGGCAACGCCAGTGCCTCGCCAATGGCGCAAGCGATGCGCGACTTCGAGGCCTGCGGCATCAGCATCGCCGACATTACCATCGTCGCGAAGCTGTGCCGGAGGTGATAAGGAATGGCCGTCGCATCCCCCGAGGCCACCTTGATAGCGCGGCTCGCGATGCCGGCAACGGTCGGGTAGTCGATCAGCCTATCCAGATCCTTCGGATCAGGAAACAGCGAAGTGTCGCGATCGCGGTGCGTGTGGCGGATCGTCTGCTTGAAGCGCACATCTACCTCGGCGCGCAGCGCAGCGCTCGCGACTGACAGCGGAATTGTTCGCTGCAGGGTCTTCAGGCTGCGCGTGGTGTTCCGCTCTATACGCAGCGGCCCGGCACCTTCACGGAGGAAGTCGCGATGCCGCAGGCCATGGCCCTCGAGCGAACGCAGGCCGTGGCTGTACTGGAGCACCAATTGGCCTGCGGCCGCAGACCCCTCTGCCGATCGCCGACCGCCGGGCTTGGCGGCCAGCGCGACCGTCTCCTGCACGATCCGCGCCGGCACCACCAGCGAGCGTGCCATGCGCGGCGGCCGCTCAATCGACGGGAAGAGGGCACAGCGCGGTGCGCCGTACCAGGCGCGCAGGCATTCATGGAAACGCTGGAGTACGTTGGACGCGTCGGCCCGGGGCTGGCCTTCCAGGTCGGATAGCACGCGCTCGTAGAAGTCCGCGAAGCCGTCCTCGTCCAGCGACAGCAGGTCGACGTCCCATCCGACGCGATACGCTTCCTCCAGCACACGCGATTGGTAGGTGACCAGGGTGTTGAACTTGTAGGTGTCGACCCGCACGCCGCCCACCTCCAGCAGGTACTGCAGGAAGGTGACCCAGAGTTCCACCACCTGATGCTGCGACATCAGGTCGGCCAGGGCGGCCGATACGCCAGCGTGCAGCGCCAACCGCAATCGCCTGCGCTGCGCGCGCGAATTTGCCTCGTTGCGCGCGAGCTCGCCGCGCGCCTTCTGAAGCAGCGCACGGGTTTCCTTGAGCGCGAGCGCCATCGCGTCGCCGGGGCGCGCGGCCTTGACCTTTTTCGCGACGTCCGCGATTGCCTGCGACGACGGCAATGCCTCCGCGGTTCCCCCCAACAGCAGGCGTAGGCTCGACTCTGGCGGTGCATTGCACTCCTGGCCCCCGACCGCCGACGCATAGGCCGACCCCGGCCAGCGCAGGAACCAATAGGGCCGCATGACGAGCATCAGGCGCAACATCGTCATGCCAGAGGACTGCCCAGCGATCCGCAGGACGAGTTCGTCCGCGCAGCGCCGAATGGCCTCGAAGGGGATCGTCGCCGTGACCGAACCGAGACGTCGAAACCCGACGACCGCCGCGGCTGTGAGATCGGTCAGGTCAACCGTCCGGTCGTAGATGGCCTGGCCCGTCGTGACCGTGGCGCGCAGTTGGAGTTGCCCCTCGTGGTGGCCAAGGTCCCCGGCCTGCAGCGCATCGAGCAGCGGCGGCATCTCAGCTTCGGCGAGCACGCCGTCGCACAGCGGCAGCAGCACGACGATCGCGGCGAGCCAGACCAGGGGGCGCTTCTCGGGCGGGCCCCGATGCTTCGCATGATCCAGCACATCGCGGATCACCTCGAACGCACGCGTGCGGATGAAGCGTGCGATCGCCAGATGTCGTCCGAACGAGACCGTGACGTGTCCAGGAGCAAACCGCGCCAGGTTCACCGACGCCGCGGTGACGACGAATCCAGCTCGACGACGCCGGAGAGACATCCACTCGGCGAATGCGGCGAGGACTTTGCTCTGGGCTCCCGGGTCGTCCGCGAGATCGTCGCGGATGCGTTCGCGAATCTGTCCGACGGTCCCCTCGTCCACGATGCGGATGCTCCGGAGGTTCTTCAGTTCGTCCGGAGACAGGACCGAACGTATGGCGGCGCGGATGCAATCGCGCACGGCGATGGAGTCCAGCGCGCTGTCTGGCGTCAGTGACGTACGCCAGGACTCGATGCGGTCCTCCCTGGTGGCGAGGAAGCGGCTGGCGATCTCGTACCGATCGCCAACCCGCCACTGCTCGATCATCGCGTCCAGCGCTTCGGAAGCGTCGGCATGCGTCGCGGGGCGATCGGCGGTCAGGCGCGCGAGGGCGGCGCGCAGCCTGGTGATGACGCCCTCGTCGATCTCGACCGCTTCCTCGCGCTCAAGATCCTCAGCATCCAGGACCTCGCGCAGCGCGGCCCGTGCGCGGTCTCGTGCAGCGTCCGCAGACAGTGCCCGCGCCTCGTAGGCCTCCTGCGCCGGCGGGAAGGCCGGCATCGGAGAACCAGGGGTCTTGCCGTGTGTCGGGGGCACCCAGTGGGCCGGCATCAACGTCCACCCATTCACTGCCATGTAGCGCGAGATCAGGGGTCGCAGGCGCGCAGCATGCTCCAGCGGGATCCAGCTCGAGGACGCACCGAACGGATGCTGGTCTCCGGCGTGCCCCAGGTGTGCCTCGACCGCCATGCCGCTGGCACCGACATTGGCCAGGAAGGTCGCGAGGTTGCGCCTGCGGGCGCGCACGTCGAGCCGGATCTCGTCCGGCAGCCCCGCCGCCCGGGCGAGCCTCGCGAACACGGTGTCGATCATGGCGGTGTTGATCGGCACCAACCGGTCCCCGCGCACGGTGAAGAAGACACCGGCCGCATGCGCGCCGCGCGGCTCGGACGACTGCCGCCACCCCATCGCCACTTCAATCGCGTCGGCCAGGCGACGGCGGCGAGGCCTCAGCCAAGCGACCAGCCAGCGAACGTGGCGCACGTACTCGCGCCATTGCTCGATGGCGAGTTCGACCAGCGGCACGAAGCGCGCCTCCCTGCCTGCTGCGATCTTGTCGGCGACAAACGCGACCGATTCCTCCGTGTCCACATCGAAGGGGAAATGCATCGGATGCGCGCTCTCGCGTCCGCCGATCGCAGCGTCGATCAGCGCCAACGTCCAGAACGCGAATCGACGATGCTGCTTGAGAACCTTCGCAGGATCGTCCACCCGAACGGCCTCGCGCAGGCGCGCCACGACCTCACGCATGGCCGCAGCGGGAATCCACATCCCGGCATCCCCGTCAGAAGGCTGCGCGAGCGTGTTGTGATCGACTGCTTCGCGGCGCCCAGTGGCCAACCGCAGCTGGGCGACCTGGTAGGCGTTCGTCACACTTGCGGACCGCGGATGAATATAGCGGGACAACGAGCCGCGCGCGACAGCTTTGGCGCCGGGCGGCGTCGGTCGTCCGCAGACGAAGTCGATCGCTGCGCGGTTGGCATTGAATGAATGCATTTCGCGGGCGAGCGCGTGCTTGACGACCAGCAACGTCTCGGCCCGCGACGTGCCGAGCAGGCCACCAATTCCGGCGCTGACTTCGGATGCGAGCTCATCGGGAGGAAGGGCGAACAGCTCGCCCAGCTCGAAGTCGATGCACTTCTCGGGCCATTGAGGGGGCGACGACGCGACGTGCAGGATCGTCCCCGTTTCCTGGAAGCGCGCGGGCCGCCACCAAGTCTCGCGTGCCCATCGACGCGTCGCCGACGGCACGATGATGATCTCGTCGCCGCATGCCGCGTCATCGCCGTTCGTCAGAACGTCGCGTTCGGGGCAGGCCCGCACGCGCATGTCGAAGGCCTCAGTCGGCGTCCTGCCGGTGTGGATGGCGACGTTCAGGACGAACGCCAGTGCCCCCGACGCGACAACGGCCCTCGATTCCGTGTGCGACGAGGAGGGCTCTGTGGCCCGCATGCGGAAGGAAAGCCTGTGGCACGTCTCGTCCGAAAGGCCGTAGGTGCTTTCCGGGAGCAGTTCCCGATCGTTCAGCTCAGTGCTGCAGCGGTCACCCCAGCGGCGATCAGTCTTGCGCTTGATTGCGGCATCGTGGCCGCCAGCACCCAGGTCGGTCGGAACGCAATTTGCAAGCGTAGGCCCGTAAGTTTCGTCGAGCCGCGTGTCCTGCAGCAGGGTCTCGAAAGCCTTCCAATCATGCGCGCCGAGATTCCGCGGGTATTCGTCGCCGTCGAGGCGCTCGTAGGCAGGCGTGTCTTCGATGAACTGCCGAATCCGACCAAGGAACGAGAACGGTTCAGCGAGATCTGTGTCCGCCCCGATGGTCGACCACAGGGAGGCAAAGCGCCGGCCCGGGGTGAACGTGTCGATCACTCGCGTGGCTGGCAAGACGTCCGACCCAAGTCGCTGGGTATAGCCGTTCCAGATGCTGTGCAGGACCATGGCCGCGGCCTCCAAAAGCAGAGCCGCCGGAACGTTTGTCGTGACGGGGACGCCGCTAGGCTGGAACCGAGAATGCCCACCGCGCGGCGACACATCGTCGTTTGCCGTGGAGGAGGCGGAGGCCGGGGCGCGCGTGTCGAACGCCGCATGCACGATCGCCAGGCGCTCCGCCGAAGGGGCTCCGGTGGGCACGAGGGTTCGCTGGCGCTCGGCGAGGACTGCGTGGAGCCGCTCACGAAGGGCGCCGGCGTTCAGGAACTGACTGGTGGTGGGATGCAGATTCGGATAGGTGTCGCCAACGCGGCGCAGCACTGGCGTAAGATGGATCAGGTACTGAAGCCATCGATCGAAATCGAGCGTCGTCCCGCGAAAGCCCCAGCGCCGAAGCAGGCGGTGCATCGCATGTTTGTCTGTGTCAGTGCATGCCAGCGCCTCGGCCAAACGTCGTTGTTCCGTCATTTCTCTATACCTTCGATTTGTCGCGAAGAGCTCGCGGTCAAATGAATGTAAGAGGCCGGATCGGAATGTTTTTCCGCCAATGAGTGGGTTTTCTGTCGCTTTCAGCGGCCATGCCGAGAAAGACTGGCCGTCTTCGCTCCAGCCCCTGTACGCACACAGAGGTACAGGGGAAACTCGGACGACAGCCGACGTTGTCTCGTCTTTCGCGCGGAGCCTCCAGCAGCGAGCGCAACTGCGCCTTTAGGCGAAAGTCTAGTCCAATCGATCGTCCGGGTTCGGCCATTACCTGCCAACAGTCAGCTTTGGAGAAGTCCGATGCGGTATTGCGACCGACAGATGGGGATCGGTTGTCATGCCAGACCTGTGATCCTGCTACGGTAGCCTTGGGCCGAGGCGCCTGCGCCAGACCGAAATATAGGGAAGTTTGAGATATTACCAATATTGCATAACCTTCATAAGTTCCTTACAATCAGCGCATGGACGCAGTCAGAAACCCCTTTGCGCCCGGCGCCGACACTACGCCCACTTCCTGGGCGCGCCTGACGGCCTGTTCCTTGAAATCAGCCGTGTATTCCTGCTTCGGAATCTTCTGCACTTTTCGTCCTTCCGGTCTCAATGCTAACCATCGACCGTTGGAAGACGAAATTCGGCGGGCAGCTCAGACTGCATGCCTTGCAAAGCAGTCATCGCGGTGGCGGAAAGGGTGAATGTCAAGAACTGCGTGAATTCGGGCTCTCCGACTCATCGACATCAGTCCGCCGGCCCCGCCGGCCCCGCAGGCACCGTGTCAGTCGGCGTCCAACATGGCGAATCCTTGGCGTAGGCGGCCGATCACGTCCGGCAGTTCGACCGGGTCGAGGCGGTTCTTGCGCAGAAACGCCTTCCACTGCACCTGCTTGACTTGATCGTCGGCGAACGCGGCGGTCAGACCCTGAGGCCACTCAGTCGGTATCGGCATCCCGCGGCGCACGAAGGTAGCCTCGATCGCGTTGCGCAGTTCGGCTGGGTCGAGGGCATCGTCTCGCAGCAGTACGTCGAGGTCGAAGTAGTCCTTCAGGCGGGTGTTGGCCATGCCGAGAAGGCAGATCGCGTGAAGCTTTTCTGCGACGACGGTGTACTTTGGGTAGGCGTGCAGTTCGGGCGCCGGCAGATCAGCAAGCAGAACGGGGTAGCGCACGGCTTCGGGCGCTGGCGTGACGGCGTCGCCGAATCCGATGTCGACCTGCAGGGCGATGCGCGCGCCATCGAGCAAGGCCGGGACGTCGATGCGCACGCCTCCGTACCCGGCGCTCTTGCGGATCTCCGCGCCCTTGACGCCCGCAACGTCGAAAACGATGCCGTCATCGACGCGGACGGCGCAGATCTCTCGGAAGGTCGCGACCATTGCGTCGACGTCGTCAGGGCCGAAGGCCAGCAGATCGGCGTCGCGCGTGGGGCGGTGGGGCTGGTCGTACCAAAGCGAGAACAGCAGGGCACCTTTGAGCAGGAAGCGGCCGGCATGGGCGGAGACCGAAAGTCGGTACAGGAGTCGCTCGAGGCCGTAGTGCGTGAGCGTGAGGTTGAAGTCCTGCTTCTTGGCATCAGCGCGTTGCGTCAGGCGTGCGCGGATGGATGCGGCCAAATTGCGGCTCATGTTGCAATGCTTTCAAGGTACGGGCGTATCACGTTGGCCACGCGGTCCACGCTCGCGTAGCGCCAGAGCGCGTCCATCTGCAGCTTGCCCTGCGACCAACCTTCGCGCAGCGCCTCGAGGGCGACGTCGAGGCCGATCTTGTTGCGATACTTGAAGCAGTCGGCGAGGGTCTTTTCTGCGCTGAAGACCGGCACGTTCACGCCGTCAATCAGCACGCGCTCGATCCCCTCGGTCAACGCCGGCCCGGACATGCGTACTGCGCGCAGCGCCGGCTGGTCCAGGCGCGGCGTGGGGGAGTTGTGCGGAATCGCCAGCCAGACCTCGAACGGCGCCTGCGTACCGATGCCGTGTACGCGCAGCGCGGACAGCAGGCAGATGACGCCCTGAGGCACGCGCAGGCTCACCTCCGCCAGGGAGCGGTGCTCGCTGAGCGCTTGGTCGGGCAGGCTATACACGCCGCGGGCGACGCGTGTGAGTTTGCCTGCGGCGACCAGCCGGGTGAGAGCAACAGTCGGCAGGGATCGTTCGGCCAAGTCGCGGGCGCGTAGAAGCGGGCGCTCATTTGCGAGCGCGAGGACAGCTTGCTCGTCGCTGGGGGTTGGCGAAGTGGTCACGCTGGCAGTCTGTTGCATTTACTATGCATTTGTCAATGACTGCAGATGTATTGCAACAGTTCGCGCGGTTCGCGCAGCAAGCCATTCCAAGCATTTCGACAAGCGCGCTCGTACGGCCGTTCCGCTGCGATACTTGCTGGCCTTTGCCGTGCCCCGACTGCCTGCAAACGTTTGCAAAGACGTCGTACACACTGATCCTATGGCCGCCGCATTGTCACTACGGCAAACATTCAGTGCCCGCTTCGTTGGGCTCTGGCTCGCCTCCGAACGGTCCTGCTAGCGACCGTTTGCGAGCTCTCGTGGATGCGTCTCAGCGATTCAGCAAGACGATGAGGATGATTCCACAACAGCAGAGGACACCAAGAGCTCCCGCGATCGCCATCGCAGTTGCAAACGCCGCCTTGGGACCCCGAAAATTGCTTCCAAGCCACGCTTTCATTGCTGCACCCCGGACAGTGAGTTTACTGAATGATCGGGCGGTGGCTCGCAACAACAGGGATTCGCCGAAGGGACATAGCCGTTGAAATCGCTATCCCGCGCCCGTTTTCGCAGGTCATTTTCCGCGCAGGCAGGACGTGGATCCCAAGTCCAGCAATCACTGCCGCGCCGCCGCCGCTCCGTTTGGTGATGACTCGTGGAAGAGCGGCTGCCACTCAGCGAGCAGGAGGGAGCATTCGAGTGCCGCTAGCGCCCAGCTCGACCTTGGGGCCGAAGGAGTACGTGATCCGAATGGAGTCCGGCTTGGCGTCAGCGACATGGAATTTCAGGCCGGCGATCTCGATGGAGTCGGCGAACTGGTCGAACTGGCGATCAGTGCTTTTCATGATCTGGGTGCCCTTGACCCAGACTTCCTGGAAGTGCATCGCACCGGCCGCCGAACCGGTGTAGATCACCCGCAGGCGCCCTGACGCCGTCTCGTCGTCCGTCGCCTGCCACTCCAGCGTAGCGGTGTCCGGCAGCCGAGTCAGGTGACCCATCAACCAGGTCCAGGTGTTCCCCGTGACCTTGAGCGTCTGGTTGCAGAACTCGCCGTCGGGCGTCATGAACAGCACCATGTCCGACTGCGGCGAGATGGCCGGATACGCCTGGCCATCGGGCATGACCAGTTCCCGCCCGACATTGATGGTCTGTCCCTTCCTGAACTTCCAGTCCGGGTTTGTCATCCACGAGGACTTCAGGATGAAGTCGTCCGTCGCGACCAGAACAGAGCCTGCCCTCACGATCCGGTAGTCGGTGTTGAGGATGGGCTGGTCTCGCGCGTAGGTGACCTCCTGGCCGGTCTTCAGCGAGGCGGGATCGAACTCCATCCGGCTGGCCGCCGCATGCGGTCGGAAGAAGCCTCCTTGGATGCGAGGTTCTGCCAGCCGGAGCTTGCACTCCGGCAGTTCCTTGGCGGACAGGTTCGTTGCCCAGGCGCCGGCAGCAAGCAGCGCGATCGCGGTGACCTTCTTCATGATTCCTCCTGCCGATGTCGTCGGCTTGACTGACCGTTGATCGGCGTGAGCACACCGAGAGCTGAAATGTACGAATAAGTGTGTGTATGAGTTAGTGTACAAACCCGAGCATGGGTGCGTGCGACTGAACCCATGCCAGCGCTTCGGCGCGCGAATCAAA
>FSZS01000317.1_pt1 | contig 10329 bp, 9 predicted proteins | sample 1638881 | NCBI WGS metagenome assembly FSZS01 (sample SAMEA3914813, study PRJEB12502) | metagenome | biome: forest; material: soil | place: Canada | collected 2011-07-07 | depth 0.3 m
CACCTCGTGCGCCCGATCGAGGAACCGGTCCAGGGTCTTCTCGTCGTTCGGCTGGGGATAGGGGCCCACGAACCAGAGCAGGCAGACCTGATCGGATGAGAGCTCGGAAGGGTCGTCGACGAGCTGCACTCGAGCACCCGCCATCTCGACTCCGGCAAGGTAGCCGTTGGCCAGGTCCTGGTCGGCGCCGGCGAGCGTTCCGCCGGCATGGGGCCGCCAGACAGCCACAGCAGGTCGCTGTGATTGCTGGGAGCCGGGCAGCGCCGCCGCCGCCGCAGGATCGCGACCGGCCAGACACGCGGCGACCGCGACCATCACGCCCGCGGCGGCCCCGCACGAAACACAGGCCGCCTCGTTGTACGTGAGTTGCGCGATCCGTTCGCCGACGCGATCGTGCAACTCGCTGACATCGACGAAGGATCGACTCGCCTGTGACATCGCAGCTGCGACGGTCCGTGACATGGTCGAGCCGCCCAGCCGAGATTGTGCAGCAGCGCCGTTGATGACGCGACGCACCCCAAGGGTTTCGTAGATCACGTCTGGTCCACGCGGGCCAGGCGGAGCCGCTCGCGGTGGGCTGCCGCGTGAAGCCGGTTGCCGCACGACTTGCGATCGCAGAAGTTGCGTGAGCGGTTGCGCGAGGAGTCGATCATGACCCGTGAACAGTCCGGGTTCTGGCAGGTCTTCAACCGATTGGCTTCGCCAGAAGCGATGAGAAAGGCAAGTGCCATCGTGCAATCCGTGTTGAGGTGCTCCGACAGCGAGGCGTATGGCGCGAAGAAGTGGAAGTGCACGCCCAGGCCGTCGTGGTCCGCGAGACGTGGAGCGATGGTGGCGGCGGCAAGCGCGTCGTTCACGAGTCGGGTCTTCGTCGCCTCGTCCGGCGCGGCGAAGATGGCTCGCATCCGACTGCGTACGGCGTAGAGTCCCGGAAGGTCTGCTGCTGTCGGCTGCTCGACCTCGGTGATGATCCGATCCGAGATGAACGCACGAACCGCCTCGACGTCCGGCAGTTCTTCGCTGTCGGCCGCCGGAGTCCCGGTGTTGACGAGCGCAACCATGGTCTCGAGTGTGTGCTCAAGATGTCGCCAGGTTTCCATCGGGAAGGCTCCCTTCTGTTGCGGAACGGTGGAAGCGAATGAGGAAATCTGCGATGGCGTCTGCGGCATCGGCGATCGCGCGCTCGCCGATGTGTGCCGAGGCCTGCTGTGCGTCATCGGTGCGACCGTCGCTCGGACCCCAGAGGTTCGGGCGACGGATGTGGGCGCCGGTCAGGTCGGCCATACCGAGCGGCCGCGCGATGCCACGGTCGTCGGGTCGTGCATCCAGCTGCACGGACTGCGGTGCCAACGCGAGCATCATCGAGGTCTCGAAGTGCCCCGCGTGGCCGGGTACAACGGTGCTTTCGAGTCCGGTCTGCGCGAGGGCATCGGCAGCTACGATCCAGTACGAGGCCGCCGCGAGATGGACAGTGCTTCGGAGCTGATAGCTGAGCCGATCGAGTGCCGTCCGCATCGCCGCGTCGTTCCCGCCGTGGCCGTTCAGCAGCACCACTCGGTCGAATCCTTGTTCCGCGAGCCCACCCACGATGTCGACCAACACATCGACATAGGTTTCCGACCGCAGGCTGATCGTGCCGCCGAAGGGCAGGTGATGGTGGGCGAAGCCGAAGGGCAGTACGGGCAGCATCAGCACAGGGATGGTTTCGGCAGCGTGGCTCACCGCTCGCTCGGCGAGTGCGGCCACGATGGTCGTGTCGACCGACACCGGGAGGTGGTGGCCATGCTGCTCGGTGGACCCGAGTGGTAGCACCACTGTGCAGGCGCCGGCTAACGAGCGCAGCTCATCGCGTGTCATCGCGTCGAAGCGCCAGTTGGTGTCGTGTGCGGTCATTGCTGAAGGTTAGAACGTGAAGGTAATTACCGTCAAGCTCGACACTCCTGATCTTCTTTCGGAAAATTCCCCTATTGACCGGCAAACAGGATTCCCCTACTGTGTGACATCAGCACCAAAACCCCGAATGCTCATGACGATCCCAACCCGTTGGAGGCAAGTTCAATGAAACGAACAATCATGCTCGTGGCTGCAATCGCGGGAGTCACGGCCCTCGCTCTCACCGGCTGTACCGGTGGTGGCGGCTCCCAGAAGAAAACCATCGTCGTCCAAACCGATTCGTACTCTCTGCCCGGATTCAAGATCGCGGCCACCGAGTTCGAGAAGCAGAACCCCGGAGTCACTGTCGACTTCCAGGTGCTCACGGCCGACCAGCAGAGCACGACCAATCTGCAGGTACTCAATTCCAGCAACGCTCCCGATGTGGCCAGCGCACCGACCAACTCGTCGGTATACACGGCGATGGTCGCGAACAAGCAGTTCCTTCCGCTCGATGACGTGTGGAAAGACGCGAAACTCGACCAGGGCTACGGCCCGACGCTCGCGAAATCCTTGAAGCCGGACGGAACCCCGCTCACCGTGCTGTACAGCGTGGTCGCCTACGGAGTCGTCTGGTACAACAAGGACGTCTTCGCCAAAGCCGGAGTCACTGTTCCCGCTGACCACCAGATCGGAACGATGGACAACCTCCGCGGTATCGCGACGAAACTTCGCGCAGGCGGATTCCAGCCGCTGTCCGTCGGTGGAAGCTCCAACTACCACCTCACCTGGATGCTCGACAACATGCTGGCTTCGTCGGCCACCCCCGAAGAATTGACGAACTACACCACCAGCTTCGATCCGAAGGTCAAGGTCACCGCGAGCTATACCGATCCTGCGTTCACCAACACGCTCGACCGGCTCAAGCAGATGTACGACGACAAGATCTTCCAGGATGGCGTGCTCGGCATGGATGGTGCCGCGGGGCTCGCGCTTTTCGCCTCCGGCAAGGCGGGCATGATGATGGGTCACAACCTCACTCCGGCCGCGCTCAAAGATCAGAGCAAGGTCAACCTCAATCTCGGTTTTCTCTTCCTTCCGCCGATCAACGCCGGCGAGAAGGTGCTGCCGAACTACTACGCAGGCAACACGCTCGAGATCCCAGTGAAGGCGAAGAACCCTGACCTGGCGAAGAAGTTCCTCACGCTGCTCATGTCGCCGGCGATGCAGGGTGCGGCCATCGCCGCAACAGGTGGTGCCGCACCGGCCATCTCCCTTCCGGCGTCGGAGTTGCAGAAGGGCGCCCTGGCACCCGAACTCGAACTCTTCGGCTACATCTCGAAGAACGGCAACGCGCTCGGATGGGCGTCGCTGGTTCCTGCGTCGCTCGGAACGACCGACCCGATGATCCAGAAACTGTTCCTCGGAGACACCACCTCCCAGAAGATCGGTGATGACCTCAATACGCTGCTCAACAAGGTTCGATCCGGTTCGTGAATCCGTCCGGGGTTCCGGTGAGCGAGTGCTCGCCGGAACCCCGGTGGATTCGAACCGACCATGATCAGCAGAAAGCAGGAACACCCGTGACGGCAGCGCCACCCGGATCCAGACGACGAGGTCGAGGGGGAGTCAGAGTACCGACGAAGGTGGTGGCGCTGGCGAGCGCACCCGCCTTCCTTATCCTCCTCGCAACTTTCGGCCTGCCGATCGGCCAGACGGTCGGCCTGTCGTTCTCGAAGTGGCAGGGGGTGGGCGACCCTAAATGGGCAGGTCTCGACAACTACGTGGGCCTGCTCACCAATCCGGACTTCTTCCACTCCGTCCTCATCTCGTTCTTCTTCACCATCTTGTCAACCCTCGGGATCGTCCTCGTGGCGCTCTTCATGGCGGTGGCGGTCAGCCGTCGCGCGCGAGGCGACGAAACGCTCCGCGCGATCTGGTTCCTCCCGGCGATCGCGCCGGCGGCAGCAGTGGCGGTGTTCTGGTCGATATCGGTGCAGCCGATGACCGGAATCGTGAATGCCATCCTGGGGGCGGTCGGACTCGGAAATGACCATGCCTGGCTTGCATCGCCCAACACCGCGATCTTCGTGATCGTCTTCGTGACCATCTGGTCCAGCGTCGCCTTCCCCTTTCTCCTGCTGCTCGGCGCCATCGACCGAGTTCCTGTCGATGTCTACGAAGCGGCGAGGATCGACGGCGCCGGTGACTGGCAGCAGGCGCGGTATTTCACTCTGCCGCTCATCCAGCCGGTGCTCGCCATGGTGACCGTGCTCGAGCTCATCTGGACCTTCAACGCTTTCACCCTGGTGTGGGCGACCACCAAGGGGGGTCCGGCGGATTCGACGAACATCCTGCCGGTCATGCTCTACAAGCTCGGCTTCCAGAACGGCGACTTCGGCTCCGCTGCGGCGATCGGGGTGCTCGGCAGCGTCTTCCTGCTCGCAATCGGAATGGTGAGCCTTCGGCTCGTCAGAACCAGAACGGACGAATCATGAGCGTCGCAACGAGGGTCGGGCGAGGCGGATGGTCGCTGTTCCGCATCGCGGCCACAGCACTCATCGTGCTTCCCTTCTTCTTCATCATCCTGTTGTCGTTCCGCTCGATGACCGACGTCTACCAGAACCCGCTCGGATTCAACGGAAACTGGGTGCCGCAGAACTACGGGGACGCCTGGAACGGGCCTCCCGGCGGCACCGGGTTCTCCCACTACGTGGCAAACTCCGTCGTGGTCGCTGTCACCGCAGTGGTGATCGCCGGAGTGGTCGGCTCGCTTGCCGCCTACTTCACCTCGCTCCTGTCTCCCCGCACGCGCACCCGCATGATGGCGCTTCCGCTGATCGCGACGATCATTCCGGTCATCGCGCTGCTGATCCCGTTCTTCCAGGTGTTCAACGCGTGGGGGCTTCTGAGTCAGCCGATCGCGCTCGGCGTGCTCTACGGGGGATTGTGTCTTCCCACCACGATCCTCGTGCTTCACGCGTTCTTCGTCGACTTTCCTGCCGAGCTTCGAGAGGCTCCCGCGCTGGACGGGCTAGGGCATTTCGGCACCTTCGTTCGGATCGTGCTTCCGCTGTCCACTTCGCCATTGACTGCCGTTTCCCTGCTGAACGTCATCTGGGTGTGGGGTGAGACCCAGGTCGCCCTCGTGCTGCTGCAGACACCGGAGAGCCAGACCATTCCGGTCGGAGTGCTGACCTTCCAAAGCAACTTCGTCAGCAATCTCGGGCCGATCTTCGCGGGGCTCACCCTCGCGACCATCCCGATGGCCATCATCTATCTCGTCTTCCACCGCGTCGTCAATCGGGGAATCTCGATGGGCGGTGTGTTCCGGTGATCGACGTCTCCGCGACAACCAAGAGCAGAATCGAAAGGATGGATTAACGGTGGATCTGAAAGTCATCGATATCGAACGGATCACGCTCCGAGTCCCGTTCCGCGATCGGGTTCGCCCGTGGAACGAACTCCTGGTCGGCAACTGGTCGATGGTGGAGATCTGCAAGGTCCTCACGAGTGATCCTGCGATCGTCGGCCACGGCGAGACCGTCTTGCACTACACCTGGCGGACGGTCTCCGACGAGTCCGTCGCACGGGTGATCGGGGGGAACCCGGCCGACTTTCTGGCCGACGACTCGCTCGGTGCGGGATTGCAGATGGCCCTGCATGACGTGGTCGGCAAGCTGCTCGGTGTTCCGATGCACCGGCTGCTGAGTGCGCCTCTCGTTCGTGACCGCTGCCCGATTTCGTGGTGGAGCACGAAAATGCCCGCCGATGTGCTGGCGGAAGAGGCTCGCGATGCGGTGGCCGAGGGGTACCTCAGTCACAAGTTCAAGGCGCGGCCCTGGTTCGACGTGCGCGCGCAAGTGGCGGCGATTGCAGCTGTGACCCCGTCGCACTACAAGGTCGACATCGACTGGAACGAGATGCTGCTCAGCCCGGGAGAGGCGATCCCTGTACTACAGGAGCTCGACGCCGAGGAGCGGGTGGGCATCTACGAAGACCCCATCCGCCGCACGGATGTCGCGGGGCAGAAGTTCCTTCGCGGCCGTGTCGCGCATCCGCTGACCACACATTTCGAGCCGAGGCAGTTTCCGACCTGGATCAAAGAGGACGCCCTCGACGGGTTCGTCGTCGACTCCGGGGCGGTCTCTTCCACGTTGCGCGATGGACAACTCTGCGGGGCGTTCGAGAAGAACTTCTGGTTGCAGATCGCCGGCACGGGGTTGACGACCGCGTACACCGCACACCTCGGTTCGGTCTTGACCCACGCCAGATGGCCGGCTGTGACGGCGATGAACATCTATGCGGACGACCTGCTTCGCGAGCCCCTCGACATCGCGGACGGAACCATTCGGGTGCCCACCGGACCCGGCCTCGGCATCTCCGTCGACGAGGACGCGATCGAGCGCTACCGGGTGGAGCGATCCGGCGTCTACGTAGCGACCCGAAAACTGCTGACCTTCTCCCTCCCCGATGGGCGGAGCCGTCAGTACGCCGGAATCGATCATCTCTGGCGCGACAGCTGGACGGACGGCACCTTTCCTCGGCAGGCTCCGGGAGCTCAGCTGGACGTGCGCGAGGACGACGGCAGCGATGCCTTCGACAAGGCCTACCGCAGCTCAGAGCTCAGCGCCAACGGAATTGGTGACTCGATTCTGTAGTCATCCATCCGTATTCCAGTCATCCATCCGTATTCCGCAGAACCCCAGCAGCAGAACTCCCACACCACAGATCGAGAAGGACGTATGCATCCGCTCAGTTCCCTGGCGCCGCTTTCGGACATCCCGGCTCTCGCCGATACCGTCTGGCTGTTCACTGCGGCTGAAGGCCCGCCGCTGGCTGTGCAGGAATGCGCTCTGTCGCGCTATCTCACCAATCGATCGCACGCGGGCGTGGGCCGGGAGGAGCACGCAGCGGTCGAGGCGAGACTGCGTGGTCGGCTCGGCGACATGCTCGGGCTGCCGGCCGCCGATATTGCGCTCGTGTCCAATTCGAGCGAGGCCATCAACGCGATCGCCGGCAGCCTCGACCTGCAGCCGGGTGACAACGTGGTCATCAACGACCTCGAGTATCCGTCGGTGATTCAGCCGTGGCTCCGGCTCGCCTCTCAGGGCATCGAAGTGCGGATCGCAAGGCACGACTCCTGGCGGCTGCCGGCGGAATCCATCGCCGCCCTGATCGACACCCGCACCAAAGTGGTCGCGGTGAGTCACGTCAGCTATGTGTCAGGGTGGCGTCACGATCTGGCCGGCATCTCTGCCGCGGCCGATCGGGTCGGCGCGTTCGTGATGCTCGACGCCACGCAGTCGCTGGGAGCCGTTCGCGTTCCAGCACACCTGGTGGATGCGGTCGTCTGCAGCTCATACAAATGGCTGCTCGGCGGGCACGGGCTCGGCATCCTGGCCTGGAACCAGGCACGACGCCCTCTTCCGATGCCCGCGAGTGTGGGCTGGCGTTCCGTTCCCGACGTGTTCACGGACGACCGGCTGCGAAGCTACCGGTTGTATGACGACGCCCGCAGGTTCGAGGTGGGATTCCCGTCCTATCCCTCCATCTACAGTCTGGATGCGTCGACGGGCTGGCTCGCTGGTTTCGACCCGGATACTGTCGAACAGCACGTGCTGACTCTGTCCGGACGACTCGTCGAGGGGCTTGCCGCACAAGGGTGGAATGTTCTGACGCCGGCCGAGCCCGAGCATCGGGCCGGGAGCGTCGCGGTCCGGGCCGCGCACGGCGACACCCTCGCGGAGGCCATGGCTAGGCTGGGAATCCACTGCTGGGGTGGCGACGGAAGGCTTCGTTTCTCCACTCACCTCTTCAACAGTGACGCCGACATCCAACAATTGCTCGAGGTTCTCGATCGGATTGCTCCAGATGCACGTTGAGGCTCGACCAGAGGCGCCGACTGGTGTGGACATCCTGGTGCGCCACGCCTTCGTCATCACGATGGACGATGCGGGCACCCTGATCGACGACGGATCGATCGCCATCTCTGAGGGGCGCATCGTGGCGGTCGGCTCGGATGGTGAGCTGAGCGCGCAGTTTTCGGCGAAGCAGGTGATCGATGCGGGGGGCGCGCCTGCGCATCCGGGCCTCGTCGAGAGCCATCTTCACGCCTCGTACGGCACCTTTCGCGGCGCGTTGCCGGATCAGCTGGTCGAAGACGATTCCTTCGACCAGTTCGAGAGTGTCTTCTACAACCATGTGACCGACGCCGACGAGTACGCCTCGGTGGCTCTGGCGGGCGTGGAGATGATCCGCAACGGCACCACCTGCTTTCTGGAGGCAGGAACGGTACTCGAGCCCGCGGCCGCGGCCGAAGCGGCCGAAGACATCGGCATCCGTGCGGTTCTCGGAGACGCCTTCATCTGGGATCAGCCCCAGGATTTCGCCATGGGGCACAACGCGCACGATGGAACCAGGCCGGGCCTGGCGCGCACGCCCCAGAGCCGCGATGAAGCCCTCGAGAGGCTTGGCGGTCAGTTGTGGCGCAACGCCGACCCTAACGCGCTCGTGACCGGGCACGTGGCCGTATTGGGCCTCGGCACAGCGAGCGAAGAGCTGCTGCTTGCCGCAAAAGCCCGCGCGGATGACGCCGGAGTGGTGCTCAACATGCACCAGTCGTACAGCCCCGCCGATACGGAAGCCGACCGCCAGGCGTTCGGCGGCGACCCACTCGTCCATCTTGCCGAGATCGGTTTTCTCGACCGCAATGTGACGCTCGCCCACGCGAATCACCTGACCGACGCCGAATGCGAGGTCCTGCTCGAGCGCGGTTCGAGCGTCGCCTGGGCTCCAGGGGCCTCGATGATGTGGGGGCACGGCGGATGCTTCACCGGACGCCACGCCGAGCTGTGGCGTCGAGGGTTGAACGTCGCTCTGGGATCCGACTCACCCAACTGGTCCAACAGCTTCGACCTGTTTCGGCAGGCCTCGCTCGCGGTGCTCACCGCCAGAGAGGCGCACCGGGACCGCACCTACCTTGTGGCCGAGGACGGGCTCTACATGACAACCCGCGGGGGAGCCCAGGCCGCTGGGATGGACTCCCAGATCGGCTCCATCGAGGTGGGCAAGCGGGCCGACATCGTGATCCACACCCTGGCGCGCCCCGAACTCCTGCCGATCACCGACATGATTCGCAACCTCATCTACTCGTCGGGCTCCAAGTCGGTTCATACGGTCATCGTGGCCGGGCGGGTCGTGCTTCAGGGTGGCGAGTTCGCGACCGTCGACGAGGGGAGGATCCTGCACGACGTGCAGCGGGCATCCATCAGCCTTCTCGCTCGGATGGACAGGAGAGTCGAGCCGAACCGGCTGGGCGCAAGACGGAATGGGATGCCGCGTCGTGGCTGAGCACACGGTGGTGCGGCTGGACGAGGCACAGTTTCGGGAGCGGGAGCGTGTGCTCGCGGCCTGCGGTTCGCTTGTCGCATCCACCTTCCGGTACGAGACGGGAGTCGCCGGCCTGCGGATTTCCAATGGTGTGGGCGAGATCGAGGTGCTGCCGTTTCAAGGCCAGCAGATCTGGCGGGCACGATTTCTCGGACGCGAGCTGGCGATGGGCTCGACCTTCCCCGAGCCCGTTCCGACCACCGACTACCTGAGCACCTACGGCGCATTCTTCCTCCACTGCGGCGTAACCGCGATGGGCAATCCATCGGCGCAAGACACGCATCCGACTCATGGCGAACTTCCGAACGCCCCCTACCGGCAGGCCGAGCTTGTCATCGGCGTCGATGAGGGAGTCCGATTCATGGCGGTGAGCGGTGAGTTCCGGTACGCGGTCGCATTCGGCGCCCACTACGTCGCGAGACCTGTGATCACGCTGCGCGACGGAAGCACGCAGCTGACCGTGGAGATCACCATAGAGAACCGTGCGTCCTCACCGCTGGAACTGATGTACCTCGCCCACATCAACTACCGGCCGATCGACAACGCGACGATCGTCGACACCGACGCGCGGAGCGATCCCGAGAACCTGCGAGAAATGCTGCCCGGTCGCCGATTCGACCCAGAGATCGTGCTCACGGTCGAACCGAAGGCGGATGAGCGAGGCTGGGCACACAGCATGCAGGTGCACCCGGACGGAACGGCGGACTTCGTGCGCCATCGCCCTGACCACTTCGGTCATGCCCTTCGCTGGATCAGTCGCAACGGCGATCGAGAAGCGCTTGGCCTGCTTCTTCCGGCGACGGCGGAGGCCGAGGGCTATCTGGCGGAACGAGCCAAAGGCAACCTTCGGATGCTCGAGCCGGGGGCGACCGCGCATTTCCTCGTCGAGTGCGGTGCGCTCGATGAAGCGGCCGCCGTGGAGATGGCTCGCGAGATCGCTCGTACGATGGATCCTTCCCATGTCTGAGGCTCCACGCGTCGCGGTGATCGGCGTCGGTGGCTTCGGTGAATTGCACGTCAAGGCCTATCTGCAAAACGGTCTGGTGCCGGTGGGCGTCGCGGATG
>FSZS01000346.1_pt1 | contig 10035 bp, 11 predicted proteins | sample 1638881 | NCBI WGS metagenome assembly FSZS01 (sample SAMEA3914813, study PRJEB12502) | metagenome | biome: forest; material: soil | place: Canada | collected 2011-07-07 | depth 0.3 m
ACCCAGGCCAGTTCGCGCGCCCCCGATTCCGGGGTCCGCGCTGGTTCCCTCGCCCAAGCCGCTTCCCGCCCCGGCCCACAACGCGCTGAGTCGGGTCAGTGCAGCGGCGACCGGCTCCAGGGCGGCCGGGGTGGTGAACGTCATGGGACAAGTCAACCAGCAGCCACCGACATTCCGACCCAACCGTAAACATCCCCAGACCAGCACTTTCACTTGTGGATAACTTCCCGAAACACCCACCTGTGGAGGAGACGAATCGAGACAAAACCAGGCAGAGCAGGATGCTAACTCGCCCGCATCCCGCCCTACCTGCCCTGCCTGCCCTACCCGCCCTGCCTACCCAGTGCGGCTACGCCGCTTCATCCTCCTCGGACGCGGCAGCAGCACCGCGAACGGTCGCGAGCGCCCCGGCCCATGACTCGACCTGGTCGAACAACGGCGTGAGGCCGGCGACCTGGTGAGCGGTCGGCTTCAGCGTGCTGTAGTTCTCGAAGTCGTGCGCGAGGCTGAGCCCGACGTGCGCGCTGACGGTCGCGACCTGCAACTGGGAGAGGACGAGACGCAGGTGCTCGGCCGCGCGCGCACCTCCGAAGACGCCGTAGCTGACGAAGCCGGCAGCTTTGTTGGTCCACTCGGCGAACAGGAAGTCGATGGCGTTCTTCAACGCGCCCGAGGTGCTGTGGTTGTATTCGGGAGTCACGAAGATGTATCCGTCGAATTCGGCGATCTTGTCCGCCCACGCCCTGGTGTGCGCGTTCGCGTACTGACCCATCGCCGGCGGAAGCGCTTCGTCGAGGTGGGGCAGGTCGAAGTCTTTGAGGTCGACGAGTTCATAGTCGACTCCGTCTCGCTGGATGGCGTGCTGATAGACCCAGCGTGCGACGGCTTCGCCGTTTCGTCCGGGACGGGTGCTTCCGATGATGATTGCGATCTTCGCCATGGTCGGCCTTTCGAGGATGTCGGGGTCGGTCGCGCCGAGCGCGCGCCGACATTGTTGACGTGTCACCATCCACCAACCACGTGACGCGGACAACAATTCCCGGGCTCGTCCAGGACTTCCCGGGCTCATCCAGGACTGCTCGAACTCATCCAAGACTGCTCGAACTCAACCCGGGGAGTCGAATGCTTCGATCGCCTCGAGGCAGCTGCGAGCGATCGCAAGGAATTCCTCCTGCTGGCCTGCGTCGAGCGGGTCGAAGAGCAGGGCACGGATCGTGGCGATGTGCTCGGGAAGGGCACGCACGACGATCCGCCTCCCGGCTCCGGTGAGATGCACCCAGCTCGCCCGGCGGTCGTCTCGGCAGTCCTGCCGTTCGACGAAACCACGAGCCACCATGCGCGTGACCTGGTGCGAGATTCGACTCTTCTCCCAGCCGAGCAGGGCGACCAGATCTCGCACCCGCAACCGTCGATCTGGAGCACGCACTAGGGCCATCAAGACTTCGAGTTCAGAAATCGAGACACCGAAATCGCGCTGCAGTTGAGTGTCGAGCGCGCGGTCGAGACGGCGACGCATGGCGTAGAAGGTGTTCCACAGAGCTTCTTCATCTGCGTTCAGCCGCCGCGGGTCGGTCACACGTTCATCCTCGCATCGCATGCGCCCACCGCACCCCAACCGCGGGCCGGCACAGCCGAATCGGCTTGCACGCAAGGCGCTGCGCCGCTGACGACTCGGGCCGAGCCGTCAGCGCGGCTTGGACTACATATCCATCGTTTCGTGGATCTCGATGCGGCCACCGGAGGCCAGGTGCGGATGGTTCACGAGCAAGGCATCCACGTCGTCCGCGGAATCGACGACAACGAGCGTGTACCCGTTCACTCCACTCGCGGGCAGGTCGGCCCCGACTGCCCGCGACCCGCTGAACGCGTTGCCGGGGTCGGTGATCGCGTCACCCGCGGTTGCGAACCATTCGTTCCAGGCAGTCATGACCTTCTCGCCCTCTTCGGGCGTCTGCGGCGCGGATCCACCCTGATACAGCAGAACATATTTAGCCATCGTCTTACTCCTTCGTCGTGCTGCCGGACGGCAGCGGTGGTGAGTGTGCAGGCAGCTCGCCGTTCGGGTTGCGCTGCTCACGAGTATGACGTGCAGCATCAGCGAAAATCGACAGTCGGTGAGGACGAATCTGAGATTGTCAGTGTGACGTCGCGCGCTCGTCGTCGAGTCCGACGAACATGGTGCGGTGAAGCTCCGACACATGGCGGTCGATGATCGCGACAGCCTCGATCGTGTCGTGACGCCTGAGCGCCTCGACGAGGTTCGCGTGATCCTGATTCGCACCGTGCAAGTACTCGATCGGATACGGCAGGAAGTAGCCGTAGAGCCGTCCAAGCGCTTCCCTGTAGTGCGGAATCGCCCACTCGAGTCCGCTCGATGCGGCGACCCCGAGGTGGAATCGTTCGTCGGCGGCATGGTACTCGCTCCAGTCGGCGGCGGCCGCGGCGGCCTGCACGTGACCGGCCAAGACGTCGAGCTGGTCGTCGGAGGCGTTGAGCGCGGCGAAATGGACCAGAGTGCATTCGATCAGGATGCGCTGATCGATGAGGCGATGCACTTCGGCAGCGTCTCCTCGATAGGCACGAACCGCGTCGACGCGCGACGCCTCCTGCTGTTCGGCGACGAAAGTTCCTCCGTTCCGACCGCGAAGCCGAGTGACCACACCCTTCTCTGCAAGGCTCTTCAGTGCCCGGCGCGCAGTGATCTCGCTCACATCGAGGGCGGACGCGACCTCCGCATCTGACGGAAGCTGCTCTCCCGGGGCGAGCAGACCGAGCTCGATCGCCAGCGCGATGCGCGCGCGCACCGTGTCGGTCGCCGACAGGCGCGTGATTCCGGCCACAGCCGGACTCGTCAACGCGGGACTCAGCGGACTCGTCAACGCGGGACTCAGCGGACTCGTCAACGCCGGACTCGCTGAACTCGCCGGACTCGTCAACGCGGGACTCGCCGGGCTCGTCAGCGCCGAACTCCCCGGGCTCGTCAGCGCCGAACTCCCCGGGCTCGTCAACGCCGAACTCGGCGCGCGACCCGGCACAGGCACCGCCGTCTTCTCGTCGGCTCGATGGTGCCGCTCGGGTCGATCGCCTTCGATTGCGGAGTTCACAGTCTCAACCATATTCACAAACCACTGGACATATTCGATCATTATGATCTATTTTGTTTCCAACGCACGACTGACTAACGCACGACTGACTACCGCACGACTGACTACAAAGGAGTACCGTGTCGCGAACGTTGAGCATCGCAGCCATTCAGGCCGAACCTCTGGCGATCGGCGCAGATCCGGCCGGATTCGCAAGCGACGTCGAACGTGTCGCCCACGAGACGGGTGCCCGACTCATCGTCTACCCGGAGTTGCACCTCTTCGGCTCCGAAGCGGCAGCGCCGGCGGAACGCAACGAGCTGCTGCGTGCCTCCGCGGTCGACCTCGATGGACCTTTTGTCGAGCGCCTCGGGTCGATCGCACGCGATCTCGGCGTGTGGCTGATACCGGGAAGCATCTGCGAACGCGGTGAGCGAGGACAACTCTTCAACACCGCGCTCGTCTTCTCACCGACCGGCGAGCTGGTCGCGAGCTACCGCAAGATCTTCCCGTGGCGCCCGTTCGAGCCGTACGACCCGGGAGATCGGTTCGTCGTCTTCGACCTCGACGAGGTCGGACGCTTCGGGCTGTCGATCTGTTACGACGCCTGGTTCCCTGAAGTCACACGCCACCTGGCCTGGATGGGGGCGGAAGCGGTGATCAACATCGTCAAGACCACCACTCCCGACCGCGCCCAGGAGGTCATCCTCGCCCAGGCGAACGCCATCACCAACCAGACCTTCACCGTCAGCGTCAACTGCGCGGGACCGATCGGTCGTGGACGAAGCCTGATCGTCGACCCGGAGGGTGCCGTGCGGGTCGAATCCACCACGGACGAAGTGCGCGTGCTCACCGACACGATCGATCTCGACCACGTGACCCGCGTGCGTGAGACGGGCACGGCCGGAAGCAACCGGATGTGGTCACAGTTCCTCGACACCGATTCACCGCTCGAACTCCCGCTCTACGCCGGCCGGATCGACCCGGACCGCTGGCAGCCCCATATGCGGCCGTCCACTCCTGCCGCACTCTCCCCCACCGAATAGCTCTCCCCCACCGAATAGCCCCCACCCCACCGAATAGGAAGCCGACAATGGCAACTGCACCTGCATCTGCGCCCGCGCTGTCCCGCACCCTCACCCTGCGATCGCTCGTACTCTTCGGGCTCGCTTACATGACGCCGCTCATCGTTCTCGGGATCTTCGGCGTCGTGGCCGAGACCACCGGCGGCGCCAGCGCATCCGCCTACCTGGTCGCACTCGTCGCGATGCTTTTCACGGCATCGAGCTACGGGCGGATGGCCGCCGCCTACCCTGTCGCCGGGTCGGCATACACCTACGTTCGGCGCACGATCGATCCGCGCATCGGGTTCCTGGTGGGGTGGGCAGTGCTGCTCGACTACCTCTTCCTCCCGATGGTGATCTGGCTGATCGGCGCCGCATACCTCGACGCGCAGTTCCCCGGCGTTCCCGGTTGGATCTGGATCGTCGGATTCATTCTGGTCACGACGCTGCTGAACATCCTCGGAATCAAGGTCGCCGACCGCACCAACTATGTGCTGATGGCGTTCCAGGTGCTCGTCATCGTGATCTTCGTAGCACTCTCGATCGGTTCCGTCGTGGCGGAGCACGGGGCGGGCGGGCTGATCAGCGCGAGCCCGTTCGCGAACTCGACGGCCACATTCTCGGGCGTCACAGCGGGGGCGGCGATCGCCGCATACTCCTTCCTCGGGTTCGACGCGGTGACCACATTCACCGAAGAGACCATCGAGCCGCGAAAGACGGTTCCGCGAGCGATCCTGCTCATCGCACTGATCGGCGGTGTGATCTTCATCCTCGTCTCGTACACCACGCAGCTGGTCCACCCGGGCGGAACCTTCACCGACTCCTCGTCCGCCGCATTCGACATCGCGATCAAGATCGGTGGAAACGTGTTCGGCGCGATCTTCATCGCAGGACTCGTGATCGCCCAGTTCGCATCCGGGCTCGCGGCCCAGGCATCCGCGTCACGCCTGCTGTATGCTATGGGTCGCGACGGCGCGCTGCCGCGCAAGGTGTTCGGCGAGATCAGCGCACGATTCCGGTCGCCGGTCTTCAACATCGTGATCATCGGCATCGTCGGCCTGGTCGCGCTGTTCCTCGACGTCGCAACCTCGACATCCTTCATCAACTTCGGGGCATTCGTCGCCTTCACGATGGTCAACATCTCGGTGATCGTGTACTACTTCCGGCGCCGGAAGGAAGGAACGAGCCTCAACCCGATCCTGTATCTGGTGCTTCCGATCATCGGCGCCATCATCACGGCCTACCTGCTGACCAAGCTCGACATCAACGCGATCGTGCTCGGGCTCAGCTGGCTGGCACTCGGCGTGATCGTGCTGGCCATCGTCACCAAGGGCTTCCGGCAGCTTCCCCCTGAGCTCACCTACGAAGAGGGTGAGGACGGCGACGAGGGCAAGAAGGCCACACCTCAAACCGACCCCGCTCTCGTGCAAGAGTAGGTTCCGTGCAGATCAGTTTGGCTCAGGTCGATTCCGGAGACGACACGTCCCGGAATCTGGACCTCATACGTGGAGCCGTCGCGCGTGCCGCGGGCGACGGCTCCACGCTGGTCTTCCTGCCCGAATACTCGATGTACGAGAAGAAGGTCGTCGACGGAACCTTCTCCGGGGTCGCTGAACCGGTCGACGGATCCTTCGCCACGGCCATCTCGAACCTGGCCGTCGAACACCGGATCGCCATCGTGGTCGGCATGGTGGAATCCAACGAAGCGTCGACCAAGCCGTACAACACCCTCATCGCGATTGGGGACGATGGCCGCCTGCTCGCGCGCTATCGCAAGATCCACCTCTTCGATTCGTACGGGTTCAAGGAGTCGGAGTGGATCGCTCCGGCGCCGGAACCCGAACCGGTGACCTTCGAGGTCGGTGGAGCGCGCATCGGACTCATGACCTGTTACGACCTCCGGTTTCCGGAACTGGGACGCGAACTCGCGGATGCGGGCGCACAACTCGTCGGGGTGTGCTCGTCGTGGGTGCCCGGCGACCACAAGGCAGACCAGTGGCGTGTGCTCCCCCGAGCGCGAGCGATCGAGAACTCCTACTTCGTCGCTGCGGTCTCGCAGGCAGCACCGATCTCGATCGGCCGAAGCCTGCTCTGCAGCCCGTCCGGTGTGGTGCTCGGCGAGCTCGGGGATGCGCCAGGCACCCTCACCGCCTCCTTCGACCCCGACGAGGTCGCGGCTGCTCGCGAACGCGACCCGGTGCTGCTCAACCGACGGATGGGCGCCGGGGGCACGGGCGGCGCGCAGACGGGCGACGCGCGGATGGGCGGGCAGACCGTCGAAACGCCGATCGCCGCCCAGCATTCACGCTGAACGGCGACCGTCTCGAGACTCTTACTGTGCAGCGACCTGATTAATGTGCAGCGACCTGCTCGCGCCGCGGCAGTTTCCAGTCCGGCCGCACGTAGTGGCACGTGTAGCCGTACGGATACTTCACCAGGTAGTCCTGATGCTCCTCCTCGGCCTGCCAGAACGGCCCGGCAGGCGAAACCTCGGTCACGACCTTGCCCGGCCAGATGCCCGATGCATCGACGTCGGCGATGGTGTCCTCGGCGACCCGCTTCTGCTCATCGTTCGTATAGAAGATGGCCGAACGATAGCTGGTGCCCACATCGTTGCCTTGACGGTTCTTGGTGGACGGGTCGTGGATCTGGAAGAAGAACTCGAGCAGCTCGCGGTAGCTGAGTTGCGCCGGATCGAAAACGATCTCGATGGCCTCGGCGTGCGTGCCGTGGTTGCGATAGGTCGCGTTCTGTACATCGCCGCCGCTGTAACCGACGCGCGTCGAAATGACGCCCGGGCGCTTGCGGATCAGGTCCTGAACCCCCCAGAAACACCCTCCGGCGAGAATCGCGGTCTCAGTCGTTGCGGTCATCGTGTTGCCTCCTCGGTCGTGAACAGGCTGCGGTAGTCACCGTAGCCCTGGCTCTCCAGATCGTCCAGTGCGACGAAACGGAGTGCCGCTGAATTGATGCAATAGCGCAGGCCGCCCTGGTCAGCCGGGCCATCGTCGAACACATGCCCGAGGTGGCTGTCGCCGTGGGCGGAACGCACCTCTGCGCGGAGCATTCCGTAGGTGCGGTCCTGCTTGACGACCACGTTCGCTGGGTCGATCGGCACGGTGAAGCTCGGCCATCCGGAACGGCTGTCGTACTTGTTCACCGAGGCGAACAACGGCTCCCCCGAGACGACGTCGACATAGATGCCCTGCTCGTGGTTATTCCAGAACTCATTGCGGAACGCCGGTTCTGTCATGTCCTCCTGGGTGACGCGATACTGCTCGGGGCTCAGCCGAGCGATGGCCTCCGGGTCCTTGCGGTACTCGTGTGACACGGTGCTGTCTCCTTCGATTGGTCACTGCTGGCTGCAGCGCCTCAGTGGATAGAACGGGGACGCGGTGCATGCTGTTCCTCGAAAGCTGGAGATCTGCTGTGGGTTCTGGCGAAGCGGTCGCCGATCATGCCGTCACGGCACTGGCCTTGGCAGACGAGAACAGTTCTGTCGCGCGCCAGCAGTACCACGCGACCACGCTTCGATAGGGATGGTATGCCTCGCCGAGCAGTTCGAGTTCCTTGGGCGTCGGGGTCGCCACCTGCCAGGCGAGGCCGAAGCCCTTGCGCACTCCAAGGTCGCCCGTGGGCCAGATGTCGAGTCGGCGCAGCTGGAACATGAGAAAGATGTCGGCGGACCACTTGCCGATACCGCGAACCTCGACGAGACGCGCGGCGACCTCTTCGTCACTCTGTCGCGCGATCCGACGGGGGTCGAGAACGACCGTGCCATCCAGCACCTTCGTCGAGAGGTCGAGCAACGACGCGAGCTTATTGGCGGAGAGTCCCGCCGCGCGCAGGCTCTCGGGTGGCGTTGCGAGCATCTTCTCGGGAGTGATGTCTCCGTCGAGCGCGGCCACGAGCCGGCCGTGGATGGCGCGCGCAGCGGCACCGGCGAGCTGCTGGTAGGTGATGGCTCGCACGAGTACGGCGAAGTTGGTCTCGGTGGGCGCCGGAAACCGCGGCAGGCCGGCCTCCGCTACCAGTCGGGCGATCACCGGGTCACTTTCGGCCAAGAGCTGGGCCGCATGTCTGTGCGTTACCTTCTGCATCTCATCAGCTTCCGTCGGTACCCAAGTCAAGCAGCCGCGCGCCCGTCGCGAAAGATGCGAAATGCGGCTCTCGCGGCCATGGATCATGGCGCGAAACGCCTCTTCGCGCGAATCCCGACGCAACGGATTCATTAGGAGATCACAGCGCGACCAACGGAAAGCGTAGTTGCATCTGCCATGCGCAAGGGAATTCGTTGCGTTGGGCTTGTTCTGCGCCCTCTTCGCTGCTAACGTCAGCGCAGGATTTATCGGCAACGACGCAGGAGAATCATGGCACAGACTGACGAAGCGGCCCGCCCGCCTCAAGACTCACCGTCTTCGAACGGAGCACACGAGCATAAGCTCCAGGCGGATGGGGTGAGCGCTGCCGGGTCGATCGTGATGGCGGTCGCCGGAAGTGCGCCCGCTTACTCGATCGCCGCAACGACCGCAACACTGGTGGCCGCCGCCGGATTGGCCAGCCCCGCTGCTCTCCTCTGGTGCGGACTGCCGATGCTCGGCATCGCGTGGGCTTTCGCTTTCCTCGGTCGCGCCGACGTCAACGCCGGCGCGGCCTACTCGTGGGTCGGCCGGGCCCTGCACCCCATCCTCGGCTTCCTCTCGGGCTGGGCCCTCGTGATCTCGGCGACGATCTTCATGGTCGCCGGCGCTCTTCCGGCCGGCGTGATGACCGTGGCTCTTTTCAGCCCGGAGAACTCGAACAACGTTCCCCTCGTGACCGCGGTCGGAGCCATCTGGTTCCTGATCATGGCCGCGTGCGTGCTGGTCGGTGTGCAGATCACCGCCCGCGCCCAGTGGATCATGTCGACCATCGAGGTCGCCATCCTCTTCGTCTTCGCCATCGTCGCGATCATTCGTGCGGCGACCAGCGCACACGCCGGTCCGTCATTCTCGTGGGACTGGCTGAGCTTCGCGCACTTCACCGGGCCGGGCGCCTTCGTGGCCGCCGCCCTCGTCGCCGCCTTCTACTACTGGGGCTGGGATGTGAGCTCCAACCTCAACGAGGAGACCAAGAACGGTCACAAGAGCGCGGGACTCGGCGGCATCATCGGCGTGATCATCGTGTTCGTCCTCTTCGAGATCTTCACGATCGCCACCCTGGTGATGCTCCCCGCCAAGACCATCGAAGCGAACAGCGGCAACGTGCTCGGGGTTCTCGGCGAGGTCATCTGGCCGGGCATCGGCGGCAAGATCCTGGTCGTCGCGGTTGTGCTCTCCACCATCGCCACCCTCGAGACCACGCTCATCCAGGTCACGCGGTCGCTCTTCGCCATGGGCCGCGACCACACCATCCCCGCCGCGTTCGGTCGCACCCACAAGAAGTGGCGCACGCCCGCGTTCGCGACCCTGGTCGTCGTCGGCGTTTCGCTGGTGCTGTTCCTCGGCTCGAACTTCCTCGGAAGCGTCGGAACCATCCTCAGCAACGCGATCAGCTCGATCGGCCTGCAGATCGCCTTCTACTATGCGCTGGCCGGCATCGCTGTGGTGGTCGCTTACCGCAAGATCCTCCTGAAGTCGGTGAAGAACTTCATCTTCATCGGACTGTGGCCGGCCCTCGGCGCCATCTTCATGGTCGTGATCTTCATCGTGTCCATTCCGAACCTCGCTCCGATCGTCAACATCATCGGTATCGGTGCACTGGCGCTCGGCATCGTGCCGATCATCCTCTTCTGGAAGAAGGGCAAGGACTACTTCCAGCGTCGTCCGCTCGAACTCCCCGATGAGCTCGACGACAAGGCGCCTGCCGGAATCGATGACGCACCCCCGCTGTAACACCTAGTAACACCT
>FSZS01000215.1_pt1 | contig 9998 bp, 7 predicted proteins | sample 1638881 | NCBI WGS metagenome assembly FSZS01 (sample SAMEA3914813, study PRJEB12502) | metagenome | biome: forest; material: soil | place: Canada | collected 2011-07-07 | depth 0.3 m
GAGCATCCGCTTGGCCGCTTCGAGATCCTGGAATGCCTGGCCTTCACCGCGCGACAAGCTCCGGATCGTCGCGACCAGGCATTTGCGGATGCCACCCCGACTGTACAGATCGGGCATGATCGCGACGTAGCCCGCCTGCGCCATCCGCCGCACTTGTCGGCGCATGTTCTCTTCGATGCCGTACGCCTCGTGCACGAGCACGACGCCCGGCCACGGGCCGTCACCGGGTGGCACCGCCATGACGCCGCGCAACTCTTCGCTCGCGCCGGCAGCGTCGGTCGGAATGGTCACATCGACGACGACAGGCGCTGCGGAAATCGACATAGCTGATTCGACCACGAAAAGTGCGCAGGTGCACTCGCGGTCCGAACATTCTCAGCCTGGGTGTGGAAGGCTTTCACGTATGCGAAACGAAACCCGGCTGAGGGCTACACCCTTCCTCCTGGGGGCTGTCGTTTCGGCCGCTCTCTTCGTGGCCGTCTACCTGGTTTTCGTGCGCAGCTACATGGGCCAGCTCGTGGACGACCGAGCGTTCGCCGGTGCCGATGCCTGGAAGGGCAGCCTGATCGACTTCGCGCACAGTTTTCTGAATGTGCTGCCGGTGGCGTCGGTCATCGTGGCGTGCATCATCGCGGTCATCGTGGTCGCGGTGCGACAGAACTGGCTTGTGTTCGTGATCGCAGTCGTGGCAGCGGTGGGCGCGAACGGCAGCGCCCAACTGCTCAAGTACGGCATCCTGAGCCGGCCCGAGAAGGGGATCGACGCTCTCAGCAACTCTTTGCCATCCGGTCACACGACGGTCGCCGCATCCGCTGCCCTCGTGGTGTTTCTCGTGGCCAGCCCACGATTCCGTCCGCTTGCCGCAGTGCTCGGCTCGGTGTTCGCCATCGCCGCGGGTGCTTCGACGCTGGTCGAACAGTGGCATCGGCCGAGCGATGTGGTGGCGGGGTTGCTCGTCGTCGCGTTCTGGGGTTCGCTGGCGGGATGCGGGCTGTCCTGGCTGCGCGCACGCACGGCCGAGATCCCGGTGCAGGCCAGACTGTGGCCACTGTTCTGGGTGGCGATCGCACTCGCCGTGGTCTCGGCGATCTCGCTTGTGGTCACGTATGTGTCGGCGCAGGGCGGGGCATCCCACCTGTTCGTGGCGTACGTCGGCGGTGTCTCGGCGATCGCCGCGGTCGGCTTCGGTGTCGCCGTCGCGGGCAACCGCCTGTTCCGCGCTCTCGCGTAGGGTCCGGCCCGCGAGGAGGCTCGCCGAGTGCGACTGTTCCGGGCGAAGATTCGCCGAGCGTGACTGCTCTGCGCGAAGATTCGGCGAGCGTGACTGTTCCGCGCGAACGTGCTTCGAGCAACGGTCACGCTCGAGCACAACAGTCACTCTCGTCCCCTGGTGGCAGCCTGCAACCTACGTGGACTGACGGACGACCAGCTCGGTCGGCAGCATGGTCACGCGGTCGACAGGCACTCCCGTCATGCGCTTGACCAGTACCTCCGCCATCATCTCCCCGAGGCCGATCGACGGCTGGTGCACCGTGGTCAGCGGCGGCGTCGCAGTGAGACCGAAGTAGTCGTCGTCGTACCCGACGACGGCGATGTCGCCCGGGATGCTCAGGCCTGCCTCATGGATGGCCGAGTAGGCTCCCGCCGCCATCTGGTCGTTGGTGGCGAAGAGTCCGTCGATCGGAACGCCGCGTTCCAGCAGCCGCTTCATGGCCTCCATGCCCGAGATGGGCGAGAAGTCGCCGAACTCGATGAGTGACTGGTCGAGCCCGTGAGCTTGCATTGAGCGACGCCACCCCGCGAGGCGGTCGACGCCGGCCGGCATGTCTTGCGGACCGGTGATGAGCGCGATGTTGCGTCGACCCCGCGAGATGAGGTGCTCGGTGGCTCCCGCGGCCCCTGCCACATTGTCCACATCGACGAAGTAGGAGCCTTCCTCGGTGTCGCTCACGGGCCGACCGCCGAACACGATCGGCAACGACTGTCCGAGGTGCGCATACGAGTGGTCGCCCGAATGGTGCGAGACGACGAGCGCGCCATCGACGTTGCCGCCCATCAGATACCGCCGTGTCTTGTCGGCTTTGAACTCCGACGAGATCACCATGTTGAGGGTGTATTCGGTTTCGGCGAGGTGCAGGGCCACGCCTTGCACGATGGATGCGAAGAACGGGTCGGCGAACACCTTGGCAGTGGACTCGGGGACGACCAGCGCAACCACCTGGGTTCGCTTGCTGGCGAGCGAGCGGGCGGCACGGTTGGGCACGTAGTTGAGGTCGGCGATCGCTTTGGTGACGGCTTCGGTGACTTCGGGGGTGACTTTGGTCGACCCGTTGACCACGCGTGATACCGTGGCGCGCGAAACGCCCGCCAGCGCCGCAACCGCTTCGAGCGTCGGCACCGGGCGGCTTTCGAGCTGCTCCGAGGTCATTCTGTGGTCCCTTCGGGTCCGGTTTCCATGTTAGGCGTCCGACGCCGGAGTGCCTGACGTGGCAAGCACGGCCGCGGATGCGTCGCGCGCCCGACGAATGGTTCTTGCGTATTCGAGGCCGCTGTCTTTCACGATCCGCTCCTGCGTTTCGTAGTCGACCCGCACGATCCCGAACCGTTTGTCGTATCCCCACGCCCATTCGAAGTTGTCGAGCAGCGACCAGACGAAGTATCCGCGCACGTCGACCCCGTCGGCGATCGATGCCCCCACGGCTTCGATGTGCGCGCGGATGTATTCGGTGCGCTCGCTGTCGTGCACCTGTCCGTCGTCGGCGAGTTCGTCGTCGTAGGAGGCGCCGTTTTCGGTGATGTACAGCGGCGGCAGGGTCGGGTATTCCTGGCTGAGTCGAACGAGCATGCTGCGCAGTCCGTCCGGGTTGACTTCCCAGCCCATCGCCGTTCGGGGGAGCGGGCGCGGCGGGAAGGTGACGTATTCGCTCCCCGGGAACGGCGACCCTTTCGGCCGTTCGGTGGGCTGGAGCCCCTCGACCGCTTCGGGCTGCGGATGTCCGCTGACGTTGTCGTCGTGGTAATGGTTGACGCCGATGAAGTCGATCGGCTGCGCGATGATGGCCAGGTCGCCGTCTTGGATCACTTCGGCCAGACCCAGCCCCGCGACATCCGCGAGCAGATCGGACGGGTAGCGCCCGAGCAACAGCGGCTCGAGGAACATGCGGTTCCAGAGGGCGTCGATGCGGCGTGCAGCTTCGCGGTCGGCGGCGTCGTTCGGGTTGTTCGGCACGGCGGTCGTGAGGTTGAGCGTGATGCCGAACTTACGGTCGACGGCGGAGTCCGTAGCGGGGCCGGCCGCTGCATCGGCCGAACCCGAAGCCGAACCCGCACGCGCAGACGACCCCGAACCCGAAGCCGCGCGCAACGTCTGGATGGCGAGACCGTGAGCGAGGTGCTGGTGGTGAACAGCCGCGAGGGCCGCGCGCGCGTCCCGTCGGCCGGGCGCATGCTCGCCCGCCCCGTACGCGATGAGGGATGAGCAGAGCGGCTCGTTGAACGTGGTCCAGTGGGTGACGCGGTCGCCCAGCGCGTCGTGAACGGCTTCGGCGTAGTCGCGGAACCGGTATGCCGTGTCGCGGTTGGCCCATCCGCCCCGCTCTTCGAGCGCTTGTGGCAGATCCCAGTGGTAGAGGGTCAGCCACGGCAGGATTCCCGCGTCGAGCAGTTCGTCGACCAGTCGGCTGTAGAAGTCGAGTCCCGCTGGGTTGACGTAGCGGTCGCCGGGCTTCACGCGCGCCCAGCTGGTGGAGAACCGGTACGAATCGAGGCCGAGCTCTTTCATCAGAGCGACGTCTGCGGGCATCCGATGGTAGTGATCGACCGCGACTGTGGGGGTGTCGCCGTTCGCGACCGCTCCAGGAACGCGAGCGAAGTGGTCCCAGATCGAGTCCTCCTTGCCGTCTTCGTGGGCAGCGCCTTCGATCTGGGCGGCGGCCGTGGCCGAACCCCAGATGAAGCCGTCCGGCCACCGTTCGAGCGCGAAGTCTGTCATTGTTAGCCTTTCACCGCGCCCGCCATGATGCCCGAGACGAGCTGCTTTCCGGCGAGTATGAAGAGAATCAGAAGAGGGATGGTCGCCAGGACCGCGCCCGCAAGCACGATGGAGTAGTCCACGTATTTCGCCGACTGCAGCTGACTCAGGGCGACCTGGAGTGTCGGATTCTGGGGCACGACGAGCAGTGGCCACAGGTAGTCGGTCCATGCGGTCATGAACGTGAACAGTCCGAGGATGGCCATGGCCGGGCGGGCCGCCGGAACGCCGACGTGCCAGAACGCGCTGATCATGTTCGCGCCGTCGACGCGGGCCGCCTCGATGAGTTCGTCCGGGATCACGTCGACCAGGTATTGCCGCATGAAGAACACGCCGAACGCCGTGACCAGCGTCGGGATGATGACCGCGCCGAGCGTGCCCGTCCAACCGAACTGTTTCATCACCATGAACAGGGGGATGATGCCGAGCTGGGTCGGCACGGCGAGCGTCGCGATCACGAAGACCAGCAGCCCTTCGCGTCCGCGGAACCGGAGTTTGGCGAATGCGTAGCCCGCGAGCGTCGAGAAGAACACGACCGACAGGGTGATGACGCTGGAGACGATGATGCTGTTGCCGAGCGCCAGCCAGAACGGCACCGTGTCGAGCACCTGGCCGACGTTCTGCCAGAACAGGCCGCCGGGACGCAGCGGGGGCCACGTCGACGTGAGTACCGTGCTCGGGCTGGATCCCGCGACGAACGACCACCAGAGCGGGTACGCGCCACCGACGAAGATGGCCACGAGCAGGCCGTACGTGAGGAATCCGGGTCGGCGGTCGATGCCCAGGGCCTTGCGTTTCGGCGGTTTCGATGCGCCGGCTTTGGCGGTTCGCGCGGACTTCGGGGCGGTGGCCTGACTCATTTCCTCTCCTCCTCGGACGCGGCGGCGAGTGGGAGTACGCCTTGTGCTTTATCGTTCTGGTGGGCCGCGATCCGCTTGGCGGTGCGGCGTCTACTGACGCGCGCCTCGCTCGATGCGATACGTCGTGAGATGAGGAAGTTCAGGATGCCGAACACCACGATGATCAGGAACAGCATCCAGGCGATCGCGGATGCCCTGCCGAAGTTCTCGCGGTTGAAGGCCATGTCCCACAGGTACAGAACGGTGGTCTGGTATTGCCGGTGCAGGCCCCCGGGCACCGGGCTCGAGGGGTTGAGCAATTTGGGTTCGGTGAAGATCTGCAGGCCGCCGATGGTGGCGGTGATGATCACGAAGATCATGGTGGGGCGGATGCTCGGGAGGGTGATCGAGAAGAAGCGCCGGAATCCGCCGGCGCCGTCGAGGGACGCGGACTCGTGCAGGTCGCGGGGGACCGCCTGCATGGCCGCGAGGAGGATGAGCGCGTTGTAGCCTGTCCAGCGCCAATTGACCATGGTCGCGATGGCGACATGCGACGGGAACGTATCGGTTTTCCACAGGATCGGCTGCAGGTGGAACGACTGCAGGATGTTGTTGATGAGGCCGTACTTGTCGTCGAACGCGCTCGAGAAAATGAGGGTGACGGCCACCGGTGTGACGACGTAGGGGATCAGGACGCTCATGCGCCAGAAGGTCTTGGAGCGGATGTTCTGGTCGAGGATCGCGGCGATCGCCACGGCTGCGACCAACTGGGGAATCGCCGACAGCAGGAAGATGCTGAACGTGTTGAAGAGGGAGTTCCAGAAGAAGGGATCCGCGAGTTCTTTGGCGTAGTTGGCGAGCCCGACCCACTCGCCCGGTCCGGTCAGCAGGTTCCAGTTGTTCAGCGAGACGACGAACGTGTAGCCGAGGGGGAACAGTCCGGTCAGACCGAAGAGGATGAAGAACGGCGCCACGTAGAAATACGGAGACGCCTTGACGTCGAAGCGTGCCAGCTTGTGACGGAAGCCGGACCGGGTGCGCTCGGAGCGCGGAGAGCGCTGGGGGCCGGTCGGTCTCTCCGGTGGTTGCGCGCTCAGCGCGCTTTGCGCGGGCGGGGTGACTGCGGTGGTCATGCGGAATTCTCCCAAAGAGTGAGGCCCCCCGGAATCGGGACTCCGGGGGGCCTCCATGGAGCGGGTTGGCTACTTGTTGACGACCAGCTGGTTGAGCAGGGTCATGGCGTCGGCCCATGCCTGGTCGCCGGTCCGCTTACCGGAGTCGAGCGATTGCACAGACGGCTGGAACACCTGCGACTGGATGATCGAGTCATCCGGGCCCTTGTACTGTGCAACGACGCCCTTCGCGCGTTCGGCCAGGATCTGCCCGACCGGTGCGTTGTTGAAGAATTTCGTCAGGTCGCTCGGACCGGTCACGCCCGGGTCGCTCTGCGCTGCGGTGACCGACGGGAAGGTGCCTGCGGCCTGGAAGGTCTGCACCTGTGACGTGGCGGTGGTGAGCCAGGCTGCGAGTGCCGCGGCCTCCTTCGGGTGCTTGGACTGCGTGGGAACCGTCAGGAACGATCCGCCCCAGTTGGCTGAGCCTCCGGGGAAGACGTTGGCGAAGTCCCACCCGGTGGTGGCATCGCCGCCGCCGGCCTTGACCTGGCCCTGAACGACGCCGAGCATCCAGCCTGGGCAGACGAAGGTTGCAAAGGAACCATCGGTGAATGCCTTGCCCTTGCCCCAGTCCCACATGGTCTGGTTCGAGGAGAGTCCGGCTTTCGCGCCGGCGGCGAGCTCAGCCCAGAGACCCTGAAGCGTCGTGTTGCCCACGATGTTCAGTTTGCCGTCCTTGGTGTAGTAGCCCTCGGGCTGCTGGTTGACCATGGCGTTCCAGATGAAGTCGGACTGGTCGTAGAACGCCTTGCCGGTCTTCGCCTTGTACTCTTCGCCTACCTTGAAGAAGTCTGCCCACGTCGCGCTGGCGCCACCGAAGAGCGTGGCGACAGCGGCGCGGTCGCTCGGCAGACCGGCTGCGGCGAAGAGCTTGCTGTTGTAGCAGAGTCCTTCGGGGCCGATGTCGGTGCCGTAGCCGATGATGTGGCCGTTCTTGTCGGTGGCCTGCGCCAGCTTCCAGTCGACCCAGCGGCTCTTGATGTCGTTGGCGCCGTACTTGGTCAGGTCGTTGAACTGGTCGGAGACCTGCATGACCTTGCTGAGCCAGCCTTCTTCGACAGCCTGAACGTCGGGGAGGCCTGCTCCGGCCGCCTGCTTCGTCTGCCAATCGGTCAGGGCGTGGTCACCGGTGTCGATGTTGGTGGCCTTGATCGTGATGCCCGGGTTCGCCTTTTCGTACTGTGCGTACAGCTTGTCGAATCCCATGGTGCCGAACGTGGTGACGGTCAGTGTGATCGGACTAGAGCTGCTGCCGCTGTCCCCGCCGCTGGATGAGCATCCTGCTGCGAGGAGAGCGAAGGATGCTGCGCCGGCGACGGCCGCAGCGACCTTGGTGCGTCGTGAAAGTTTCACGGTCACTCCCTTGTGCGTGTGTATGTGCGTGGTCAGTTGGTGAGCCGCTGAGAGCGCTCTCATCATACTGCGTGAGAGCGCTCTCACGACTTGAGTCACAACATAGGCAACGTGCCCACGCAATGTCAAGGTGAATCTTGCTCAGTCTGTTCGGGCGGCGACGGGCGCCGGGATCGAACGGGATGAGAGCGCTCTCACGAATGCCCGTGAATACAACGAAAAACCCCGGTCGCCGCCCTCGAGAGGAGGATGCGGCGACCGGGGCTCGTAATCGAATCGTTACCTAATCGGTCGCGGGAGTCGCCTTCGGTGACTGCGCTCGGACTGACGCCGTGTCAGCGCCCGGCTCGATCAACGCGCCGAAATCGTCAGCCGCCCGGTGCGCGATGACGCCCGTGTCGTACTGTCCGGCGTCCTCGTCTTCTGCAGCCGAGCCGACCACTCGTGCGACCGCGGCCACCGGCTCGAGCTCCGTGTCATCCTCCATCGCGGCGATCCGCTCGGCGTCCGCCTTGTCGTCCGCAGCCTCCTGCAGGGCCGACTTCGAACGCAGTGGCGGCGTCTTGAAGAACAACGTCAGCACGAAGGCGATCAGGACGACGAGCAACGCGACCCAGTAGACCTGGACGGCCGATGCATTGAACCCTTGCAGGAACGGCTTGGCAAGACGCGGATCCGCACCCTTCAGGAACGAAGTGTCGTCGAGAGCCGCACCGCCGGCAGAGTTCGCCGAGCTGGCCCCGTTCGACGGGTTCGCCTTGATCTGCGCCATCACCTGGTCGAGGACTCCTGCGCGCACGGTGGGGTTCGACAGATCGACTCCTGCCGGAAGGTTCTTCGTGATCTGCGCCACCTGCGCGTCATAGGCGAGCGCCATGATCTGCTTGTTCTCGGGAGCCTTCGCGACGGCAGGGTCGAGTGCTGCGTTGAGCGCGCTCGAGAGTGTTGCGTCATTCGTGAACGCGGTCGTGAGATTGGCCGGGAAGACCGAGAACAGGAGCGACAGCAGCACTGCGGTACCGAGTGTTCCACCGATCTGACGGAAGAACGTCGATGCGCTCGTCGCCACACCCATGTCTCGCAGTCCCACCGAGTTCTGGCTGGCGATCGTCAGCGTCTGCATCAGCTGGCCGAGTCCGAGGCCGATGAGCAGCATCGCGCCGGCGATGAACCAATAGGAGCTGTCGTACTTGAGGAACGTCAGGTCGAGGAATCCGGCTGAGAGGAACAGGGTTCCCAGAATCGGGAACATGCGGTAGCGACCGGTTCGAGCGATGATCTGGCCGCTGGCGATCGACGAGATCATCAGGCCGAGGATCATCGGCAGCATCTGAAGGCCGCTCTCCGTGGGCGTCGCGCCGAGCACGAGCTGCAGGTACAGAGGCAGGGTGAGCATGGCGCCGAACATGCCGAAACCGACGAAGACACCGATGATGGTCGCCATCGAGAAGGTCTGCGAGCGGAACAGTTTGAGCGGGATCAGTGCGTCGTCCTTCATCAGCATCTCGACGATGATGAACGCGAGGATGCCCACCGCGCCGATCACGTAACATGCGATCGCGCCGACGCTGCCCCAACCCCAGGTGCGGCCCTCTTCAGCGACGAGCAGCAGGGGAACGAGTGCGACCACGACAGCGGTGGCTCCCCACCAGTCGATGCGCACCGAGTATCGCTCGTGTCTCGGCAGATGCAGGAAGCGCAACACGATCAGCAGCGCGATGATGCCGATCGGAACGTTGATGAGGAACACCCAGCGCCATCCGGCGATCCAGAGGATCTGGTTCGCGCCGGCGAACAGGCCGCCGACGAGAGGCCCGATGAGGCTCGAGATTCCGAACACGGCCAAGAAGTAGCCCTGATATTTCGCGCGCTCTCGCGGGGCGAGCATGTCGCCCATGATCGCGAGCGGCATCGACATGAGGCCACCGGCGCCGAGGCCCTGGATGGCACGGAACACCGCGAGTTCGATCATCGAGGTCGAGAAGCTCGCCAGAATCGAGCCGATGATGAACACCACGATCGCAAAGATGAACAACGGTCGCCGACCATAGATGTCGGAGAGCTTGCCATAGATCGGCGTCGCGATGGTCGAGACGATGAGGTAGGCCGTCGTCACCCATGCCTGCTGGCTGAGGCCGTGGAGGTCGTCGCCGATCGTACGGATGGCCGTACCGACGACGGTTTGGTCGAGGGCGGAGAGGAACATGCCCGCCATCAGGCCGAAGATCACGAAGAGGATCTGCCTGTGAGACATGATTCCCGAGGAGGAGGGTGCCGCGGGAGCGGCGGCGTTTGCTTGTGACATGTGTCCTCGAGTCAAGTGCTTGATCGCGTGATGCCCGGAACACGGGCATCACGCCGATGTGAGCAGAAAAGAATATTGCGCAGAGTGCAAAGTTACACCCGCTGACGGCAGCCGGGCAACGCTTGTAAGCGACACCGCGCACTGGTTCGCCGCAGGCGAACAGATCCGGTGGATGGAAACACGCGACCTTTCTCAGGTGTCACAAAAGTGAACTCCATACCGTGGAGCCACGGACATTTCTTCCACCCAAGGTTCATATATGCGTTCAGGCAAGCCCCGTTCCACCCGTATCCGCC
>FSZS01000428.1_pt1 | contig 9956 bp, 11 predicted proteins | sample 1638881 | NCBI WGS metagenome assembly FSZS01 (sample SAMEA3914813, study PRJEB12502) | metagenome | biome: forest; material: soil | place: Canada | collected 2011-07-07 | depth 0.3 m
CCGATGACCATGACCTTCCAGGTCAAGGACAAGATGCTGCTGGACAAGCTCACTGTCGGCAAGATGGTCGACTTCGACTTCGTTCAAGCCTCGAATGGCTACGTCGTGACTGCAGTCAAGTAGACGTGTGGCAGCGGCGGCGCGGTGATCCACACCGACCGCCGCTGCTCTACAAGCCGCACTTCAATCCTTGCCGCTTCTCGCTGCTGCCAACGGAATGCCAACCAGGCCCGCAAGGGCCAAGGCGCAGAACGTGGCTCCAGCGTGAAAAGTCGCGGCCGCGCCGTACCGATCCCAGATCAGACCTGCAATCACGCTGGCCAGCAGCATTGCCAAGCCGCTCAAGAGGTTGAACAGCCCGAACGCCGTCCCGCGCAGTTCGGTGGGCGCGGTGTCGGTGACCATGGTGGCCAGTAGTCCCTGGGTGATCCCCATGTGGATGCCCCACAAGGCGACGCCGCTGAGAACGGCGGTCCAATGGTTGCTGAAGCCGAGCACGATGTCCGCGGCGATCAACACGACCAAACCCGCTGCCAACAGCTTCGAATGGCTCATGCGATCGGACAGCTTTCCGAAGGGATAGGCCGACGCGGCATACACGACGTTCATCACCACCATGACCAACGGCACCAGGGCGACGGGGATGCCCGACTGCTGCGCCCGAAGGACGAGAAAGGCCTCGCTGAATCGCGCCAGCGTGAAGACGGCACCGATGCCCACTACCCACCAGAACGAAGGGCTGAGCCGCTTGAGGTTCTCCCGGCGGATCGGGTTGGTGCGCCGAGCGTCGACATGTTCGTCTGGCTCGCGTACGCCGAACAGCAGCACCGCGACGGCCAGCAGCCCCGGGATCACGGCAACCCAGAATACGCGCCTGAAATCGTTGACCCACAAGAGCATTAGTCCGACCGCGACCAATGGGCCCAAGAAGGCGCCCACGGTGTCGAGTGATTGGCGAAGACCGAACGCAGCGCCGCGCAAGTGAGATGGCGAGATGTCGGCAACGAGCGCGTCGCGCGGAGCACCGCGAATGCCCTTGCCCACGCGATCCAGTAGTCGAGCGGTCAGTACCGCGCCGACGCCACCAGCGATCGCGAAGAGTGGTTTGGTCAGTGCGCCGAGCGCGTAGCCGAATAGCGCGAGCCCCTTGCGCTTGCCCAGGTAGTCGCTCAATGCGCCGGAAAACACCTTCACGATCAACGCGATCGACTCACCCAGGCCTTCGACCAGCCCCACGGTCAAGGCGCTCGCGCCGAGCACGCCGACCATGAACATCGGCAGCAGGCTGTGGATCATCTCGGACGAAATATCCATCAGCATGCTCACGAACCCAAGCATCCAGACCCCCAGTGGGATCTGTTTGAGTGTGCTACCGATGGGTGATGCTGACATCGTCTGTGGAAATGAACTCCGAGGGAGCTTCAAATTCGGAGCTCGCCGTTGTGAGGTTACCAGCGACCCGTTGGCACGCGGCTCACGTAGACGATCTCATGAAGAGCGCCTCGTTCACGATTTGCCGCAGCAAGGCATTTCCGACTACATTGGAGGACACTTCGCGGTTCCGAACGAGCAGAACACGCAGCAGTCACCCGCGTTCGGGCGCAACACGATCCCACAGCGTTCGCACTCGTAGAAGAACTGGCAGGCATCGGTTGGCATGACCTCGTGCTTGGCATGACCACAACCGGGGCACGTCAGCACCGCATCGAGTACGACGTCGCTCATGGATCCCGACCGTCTCAACCGGCGTACGCGAGAGCACAACCGAACGGATCTGTCGAAACCACGCGAACCGGCCTGCCGGCTATGACATCCTCGAGAGCTGCCCTCACGTAGTTGTGCGCTCGGAGTACTTTCTTGGGATCCATTGTCTGGCCGTCGTCGATCCCGCCCGCGTAGACCAGGACGCCGTCTTTGCCGACAATGAACATGTGATTGGCGGTCTTCGCGCCGTAGGCGTGGCCGATGTCACCGCTGGCGTCGATGAGCAGTGCCGACGGAGAGCCGCCACGGGCACGGTTGAACTCCTCAGCCTTCGCCGGTTCGAGATAGTCCGACCGCGTGGGATGGCTGGAGAGCACCGTCAGCCACACGACCCCGTTCTGGATGGCCCATTTCTGGAGTTCCTGCATCCAGCCGCTCTCGTACTGCGCTTTGGCGAAGGGACAGGACGGGCTCGTCCATTCGAGCACCACCGGACGGCCCTTGAACTCGGCCAACGTTCGAGTTTGCTTCGATGAGTCGATGACCTCGAAGGCTGGCGCGGGCGCACCGATCAGGGCCTGGGGCTTCGTCGGCAGCGCTGCCCAAACGAAACGTGGCATTCCGAATGCGCAGGCCGCCGCCAAAAGGGTTCGTCTGGTGTTCATTGGATGCCTCCTTCACAGGTCTTCGGTGGCGCAGAACAACAACTGCCAACGGCGCTGGATTTGGCCGAGCTATTGGGCTGCGCCAGATCTTCGAGAACGGTGCAGTCGGCGGCTGGTCCGCCGGCGCAGGCCGTATTGCAGCTCGCGACGAATGTGGCGAGACTCGCTTCGAGCGCTTGAAGGTCTGCCACTTTCTTGCGAACCTCACTCAGATGCGCCGCGGCGATGTCGCGAACCTCGATGCATGGTCGATGCGGTTCGTCCACCAGGCCGACCAGCTCGCGCACCTGTTCGATCGAGAAGCCGAAGTCCCGGCATCGGCGAATGAATGTGAGTCGACGAACGGCATCATCGTCGTAGTGGCGTTGACCCGCCTCCGAACGCGCGGCGGCCGCCAACAAGCCGATCTCTTCGTAGTACCGAATCGTTGGCACCGTACAGCCTGCTTGGCGAGCAACGAACCCAATGGAAAGCGAAGCGCCCATTCAGGACTCCTGTCGTGTGAAACGATCAATGGCAAGCCGTGTCACGGGAGCATCTGCAGGAGGCTGTCGGCGACGCACCATTCGATTCTGGCAAGAACTGCATGAAGAGCCATTCGGCCATATCGCCAGCCTCTGCAGGCGCGGTGATGGTGAGTTCCACATGCTCTGGACCTGTCGTCGTCATCGCGAAATCCAGGAAGGCGCAGCAGACCTGCTCGAGTTCGACGATGCGTTGCAACTACTGCGCGGCCTCTTGCCGATAGCGCAGGTGCAGCACCCGCCCGTCGAGTTCATGCGAGATCAAGTTGACGGCGGTGAACGACCGTATCTCGGCCAAACGTGAGCTCAAGACCTCACTGTCGAGCGTGCACGCAATGGGACGGGCGTCGTTCATTTCAGACCTTTTCCTGTTTCGCAGGTTGGCGCGCCGCAGCCGCACGCGGCCGCTCGACGTGTCGCCCTTCGACGCCAAATCCAAAGACCTCCGGCTAGAAGCGCCGCGCCTGAGGCCGCCAAAGCTGCCGGCACAAACTCGTCAGCGCAGGCCAAAAGTACCGACGACGATGCAGTAAGCGCCGCGAGGCCGCCAATCAACGGGAGTGCGCAGCACGCAGCGCAGGCCGCGCCAACGCCCAAGAGGACTTTCCACGATTTCATGGCTGACGGTGAATGGCGAGGGCAATCCGCCCACCCCCGAACAGTAGTACCTCAAGTAGCTTGAGGTGCAAGCATTTTCGTCCAACGAGGCCGAGGGCTTGCGCCCAGTCCTCAGCCCACCAGCCCGTAGACGGCGGCAAAGACGCCAAAGGCGCTTGTGACTGCGATCAGAGTGCCTGCGACCCACGCGTACCAGCCGGAGAGCCGGTATCGTCCAGTCAGCGCCTTGCGCGCCAGCAAGAACAAGAAGCCAAGTACCACGGGCAGCAGCAAGGCGTTCATCACTTGCACGGCGACGGACAGTTTGACCAGATCGGCGCCCGACGTGACGAGCACGCCGCCGGCGATCAGGGTCAGGGCGAACACACTGTAGAACCACGGTGCTTCGCGTGGATGATGCTCGAGCGAACGCTTGTAGCCCGCGACTTCGCCGAGGCCCCACGCGGCGGTCAGGCAAACAACCACCGTGGCAACGAGTGCCGCACCGGCCAGGCCGAGTGCGAAGACGATGCGTCCCACGGTGAAGCCCAAGGACGGCGTCAACGCGCCGGCGATCTGGGGCACGTTGTCGAGCTTGGTGTTCGAGCCGGCGCTGCTCAGGACGGCGCCCGTGGCGATCAACACGGCGGCCATGATCAGCTGCGTGATCAGTGCTCCGACCGCCGTATCGATACGAGCGAGCTTCAGGTGACTTAGATCGAGCCCTTTGTCGACGACGGCGGACTGTTGGTAGAAGACCATCCACGGCATGATCACCGCACCGATATTGGCCGCAGCCAGGTACAGGAACTGCGGATCCTTCATCGGGGCCGCGAAGAACTGGGTGGCAATCTCGTGGACGTTGGGCGCGGCGCGCCACGCCACGAAGATGAAGGCCAGCTCGAACAGCCCGAACGCGATGGCAACGCGCTCGACGGAGTGGTAGGAACCGGTCAGCACCATGAAGAGGATGCCGAGGATGACGACCGAAATGGTCGGCACGACTGGGAGACCGAAGAGCTGGGCGACGCCGACGATTCCGCTGAGTTGCGTGAGGAGCGCCCCGATGCAGGCAACGCACAGCGTTCCCACCGACAGCCACGCCCAGCCCTTGCCGAACGTCTCGCGAATCAGTTCGCCGTGTCCGCGTTGGGTGGCCAGCCCCAAGCGCACCGTCAGCTCCTGCACGACGAACAGGATCGGCACCAGGATCAGCTGCAAGACGAGCAGGCGGTAGCCCCATTGCGCGCCGCTCTGGGCAGCCGTGATGATGCTGCCGGCATCCGTGTCGGCCAGCATGACGACCAGACCCGGGCCCAGCACAGCCAAAAACTTCCAGCGCGGCGCGGTGAAGAGGGGCTTGGATGGGAGCGGCGACGTGGACGAAGTCATGGATTCAATGCAAATGAGAATCAATCTCAATCTTGAATGTACCTGAGCTCAGGGCTCCGCGCATAGTCCGGTCTTCGCAAAGCTACCAGGAACGCGAGCATTCCTGCCAGTTCAGGCGAAGATCGGTACGGGGATCGCCGCGACCAGGCAATAGATGCCGAAGAGGTGCCAGCGCCCCTTTTCCAAGGTGCTCGACAGTAGTCGAAGTGCGACCAAGCCTGCCAGAAGGCTCATTCCCATGCCGAGGAGGCTCGGACCCAGCAGGTGAGTTCAGCCGAGCGACTGCACGTCGTGCCCAAGCGCGTGACCGACATCATGGGCGAGATCAGCGCCGCGAGCGTCGAGCAGAGCGCAGGCGTTGCGCAGGTGGGTCAGGCGATCACGCAGATGGACCAAGCGACGCAGCAGAACGCCGCCCTGGTCGAAGAAAGCGCAGCCGCCGCCGAGAGCCTCAAGATTCAGGCCCAGCAACTCGTGCAAACGGTCGCCGTGTTCAAGTTGGCATCTGCCAATGTTTCACAAGCCGCAGCGCATATCGGTGCGCTACCTCCGGTCGCCATGGTTGAACTGTCGCGGAACAACCTTGAGCGTCGAGGCACGGACTGGGCGAAGAACATGGCGCGCCCCACAGCCGGCAAAGTGAAAGCGATAGCGACCATGAACGCAGTTCACAAGCCGAGCAAAGTGAGCTCCGGCGCAGGGGTCGCGGTCGCCGCCACGGACGACTGGGCAAGTTTCTAAGGTAGTTGGCTCTTCTCGTCAACGCTGACGACGATCGCGTTGTCCGGTGGGTTCAGATACAGGCCGACGACGTCGCGAAGCTTCTCGACGAAGAACGGATCTGTGGACAGCTTGAAACCCTCGGTGCGATGCGGCTGCAGGCCGAAGAGCTGGAAATAGCGCTGCACGCTGCTCCTGGAGATGCCGGTTTCCGCGGCCACGGAACGGACGCTCCAATGCGTCGCCCCATCGGCAGGCTTGGTATGCAGCGTAGTCTTGATCAGCTGCGCCACCCGCTCGTCGTCAATCGAGCGCGGCGGCCCAGGACGGACATCGTCATACAAGCCGGCGATGCGACGCTCGATGAAGCTCGCGCGCCACTTGCCAACAGTGGACGTATGCAGCTTCAGGCGCCCTGCGATCGCGGTGTTCGCCTCACCATCCGCGCTGTCCAAAACGATGCGTGCCCGCATGCTGAGCGCGGCAGGCAAGGAGCGACTGCGCGCAAACGACTCGAGTTGCTCGCGCTCTTGGTCGCTCAACACCAGTTCGGCCTTCGGTCTGCCTGCCCTCATCGCGATATCTCCGTCTTAAAGATATCGCAAATGCAGGCATGATTAATGCCAGAAACTTGCGGGACAGCCCACCAGGCCCGTCCGCGCAAAAAGAACCCCGCAGCTGTGCAGCGTGAACGGCCGGCAAGGCGCGGACATTGACGGGCAGCTCCCCCGGGAGCGGACTCCCCGCCGGCGCGTCGGGAGCCGCGAAGTGGCACCATGTCAGGGCCAGATTGCGGCACGGAGGCGCGACATGGTGAGCAGCGGCGTCGCTCAGTGGCGCTGGGTTCGACGCAAGATGCTCATGGACGTCGGAGTCGTTCTTGACGCCCGAGGCAGAGCAACGCAGCCTCTCAATTTCTCCAGCGGTTCGGCTGCGTACAAACTCTTACCCATGCGCTGGCATTGCCCGCAGGCATGCTTGTTAGCCCTCCTCCTACTCTCGGCGACACGCACGCCTACATCCGAGGCGACCACATGAGCGCATCGTCGGGTTCATGTCGATCACCCGCACGTGAGCATGCAAGTCGTCTGCACCTCAGCACCTGAAGGACGCGTCTATCGCTTCTACCGCACCAGCGAAGACTTCACTCGCGCTTTCAAGCCGCTCGTGCCCTTCCTGCTGGCAAGCCACGCAGACGTGATCGTGGGAAACGATGAGGCCGACCTCAAGCTCCTGCTTCGCGTCGGGCCCATCGTGGGCAATGACGAGGCCATGCTTCTCAGCCTCATTGCCCCGCGCCTCATCTGCCGCTGCGATCCTGCGCCGGCAGCCGTCTGATCGAGCGCCTCCCTTGAACTTCGCAAAGCGCGGGGCACGGCGCAAGACCGGGCTCGCCGATGCCTGCTTGCGGCCGCACTCCGCATTTCTGCGTGAGCGACACGACGGCAGCAATGCAGCGATCCCCGCCGGCCGCGCCGGAACCTGCGTCGTCTGCTTTCCCTGGCAGAGCAGTCAACCCCTCCGTTGGCACCGAGTCAAAAGCGGTGCTCCACTGCCAGCACCCAGGTTCGGTCGAATACCGAGCGAGTGGCGGCCGCTGCAAACTCGGCATGACGGTTGCCGATCAGGTTGCGACCGACGAGCGAGACGGTCGTGCTTGCCGCAGGCCGCCAGCCGATGCGGCCGTCGAGCGTGAAGTAGCTCGGGACGGCGGGATCGGCCAGCGCGGCGACGTGACGCAGCGTGGCGTCGAACTCCGTCTGCGCGGGCAGGTCGAGCGACGACCTCAGCAACCACCAGCGCGGCGCGTTCGCGCCTTCATCCGCCGCCGCCGAAGCCGCGTCATTGCTGCCCGGGCGATCCTCGAAATGCATCGCAAGCCGGTTGTAGCCGGCGTGCAGGCGCCACGACGGCGCAGCGTCCCAGGTCGCCCAGGCCTCGAAGCCGTTGACGATGCCGCGCAGGCCGTTCGCATAGGTGAGGAAGGTTCGGCTGGGATCGACCTCCTGCGAATGGACGTGGTCATAGCGGGACTGGTAGACCGACGCCGACATCGTCAAGGACTCCGTCGGCTGCCCCCGATACCCGAGCTCGAAGACGTTCGCGGTCTCGGAGCGGAACTTCGGGCCACCCGCGAGCACGAAGGGCGGCTGCGCGGGCACGTAGATGTCGCGATCCAGTCGCGACGGCGCACGGACGGTGCGCGAGGCGGCCGCCCAGACCATCGCGCGCGCGGACGGCTGCCAACCGAGCCGCAGCGACGGCAGCCATGCCGCGCCCGTGTAGTCGTTGCGCTCGACGCGCGCGCCCAGCGTCGCGTGCCAATCGGCGGCGATCGCGATGGTGTCCTGGACGTACGCGCTGAGCCAGGTCTGGTCGAGGTTGGTGGGAAGGACCGCGAAATACGCCGTGCCGCTCGTCGAGCGGTCGATGCCGCGCCGCGCTTCCGCACCCCAGACGATGTCGTGCACGTCGACCGCCGGCGCGGCGTAGCCGACCTGCAAATCGAAGATCTGCTGCCGGTCGGTGAACTGGGGCGGGTTGTCACGATCGGTCAGGTCGTAGACGAACTGGGTCGTCAGCGCGGCGCCGTTGACGAGCCGGTGGTTCCAGACGGCATTCAGGTCGGCCCCGCCGGTCGTGATCGCGCGCAGGGCGAACGGCACGCCGGTGATGGCGACCGTGCCGGGCGCCGGCTGTCCCTCGCGTCCGCCGTAGGCCGCGCCATGGAGCGTCAGCGTGTCCGCGTCGTGTCCCCAATCGCCTCGGAAGCCGACCTGCGCGAAACGCGTCGCGTCATCGACCGGCGTGCCGTCGCCCTTCTCGGAACGCGCCTGCTCGGTATAGCGCGCGAACACGCGGAAATCGCCGCCGGAACCGCCGACCGGCGCCGTACTGCCGCCCCAGCGCAGGGTCGCCAGGCCCTCGCGCGGGCCTCCGCCCGCCGCCGCGAGGCCGCCGTGCGTATCGTGCGCCGACTTGGTGATGACGTTGATGATGCCGTTGACGGCGTTGACGCCCCAGACCGTGCCGCCCGGGCCGCTGATGACCTCGACCCGCTCGACGTCCTCCAGCGCGACGCCTTGCACGTCCCAGAACACGCCCGAGAACAACGGGGAGTAGACGGAGCGGCCATCGATCAGCACGAGGAGCTTGTTCGCCGGCGAACCCGCGAATCCGCGCGCACTGATCGCGTAGCCGTAGACGCTGGCCCGCGCGATCTGCAGGTTGGGGGCAAGTTCCAAGGCCTCCGGCAGGCTGGTGGCACCGGAGCGACGCAGGTCGTCGGCACTGATGACGAAGATCGACGCCATTGCGCCCGAGAGCGCTTCGGGGCGCCGTGAGACGGATGTGATCTCGACGCGGGAGAGCTCTTCCAGCGACATGTCGGCCAGCGCCTGGGGCCCGAGGTCGCGCGACTGGGCCGCGAGCGGCACAGCTGCGACGCAGATGAAGCAAGTGACTAACCTGAGATTCCTCACAGCGTGCTCGCTCATGTCTGACTGTTGACCCGTGCTTCGCATACCCCCAGGGGGATCCCGTGAAGTATTGTGAACCCGCGGGCGTGGTTTTTCCGGCAAGTCCTCCTTGCGAGCTTGGGTCATTGCGTCGCCATCGCTCGTTGAATCGACGGGTGTTCGGCCGCACGCTCGGCGGCTGGCCAGCCCGTCATTGTGGCGTCGCTTCACAGGCGCGAGCTAAGAGGTTCCTAACGATCCGGGCGCAGAATTCCAGCTGCGCGCCATATGCCGCGGCCAGACGGAGCGACGAGTCCGTGTTGTCGCCATGACCTGTCCGAAGTACCAAGTCCGTTCAATGTCTCGAAAAATCCGTTTGTGGTCGGTCACACTGTTTTGCGTGGTACTCATTGCGATTGCCTGGCTGCGGTCGACTCGAGCCAATTCCGCCGAGAAGGCTGCCGCTCCGGAGGCTCCCACGGCGGTGACGGTGGACACGGTGCAGCGCCGCGATCTGGCCGTGACGACGGACGCGGTCGGTCGAGCCGAGGCGAAGACGTCCGTCTCGATCACCTCGCGGGTGGACGGCCAGGTGGCCGAAGTCGATTTCCAGGAGGGCCGGCCAGTCCGGCGCGGACAGCTTCTTTTGCGCATGGACAGTGCGGCCCTCGATGCGCAGCGCCGCCAGGCAGAAGGAGTGGTCGCACGCGACCAGGCGCAACTCGCGCGCCTGAGTGCCGATTTCGCCCGCAACAGATCGCTGTCGACCCAAGGGTTCATCTCCCAGGGCGCCTTGAGCCAGTCGGACGCGGACCTGAAGGCGATGCAGGCGACGCTCAAGTCGGATGAGGCGGCTCTGGACGACGCGCGCCTTCAGGTCGAATTCACCCGCATCG
>FSZS01000409.1_pt1 | contig 9889 bp, 7 predicted proteins | sample 1638881 | NCBI WGS metagenome assembly FSZS01 (sample SAMEA3914813, study PRJEB12502) | metagenome | biome: forest; material: soil | place: Canada | collected 2011-07-07 | depth 0.3 m
CCGCCATGGACACTCGCCAAGCCTGGGCCGCGTCCGCTGCCTTCGGCGCGGAGGAGTGCGTGACGACTTGTCGATGGCGTGAACGGCAGTTCGCGACCCGTTGCTGTCCTTCGCTTCGCCGGATTTTGCGCCCGATACCTGACATTCGTGCGGATGGGCAGCGAACGGCAGTTCCCGACCCACAGCTGTCATACGCCTTGCCGTATTGGGCGCCCGATACCTGACATTCGAGCTGTCGACCCTCGGTGGTCAAGTCCCGACCCGTTGCGGACGGCGTGGTCGGCGAACTCACCGCCTGAGAGCGGTCATGCGGTCATGAGCGCTTCAGCCAGAACTGAGCGCCGTCAACTCCGCCAGCGACACGCCAGGTGCTCCGATTCGGACCCATTCCTCAAACTTTTCTGGATACGCGAAGTGGTGCGTGCCGCCTTCGGTAGTGACGTGCGAACGCTCGAAACCAAACTTTGAAACGAACTCCAGGTGGTTCCTCGCGGCGGCGACGAGCTTCGTCTCAGCGATTGGAGCCAGCTCCAAAGCGCCCTTCGCCGAACGGTCGGAGAACGGCGATAGCCCTACCAATAGGTCTTTCAACTCGCGAGTTCGCCCGGCGGCGACCAGACCGCGGATCAAGTCCTGCTTCGTCCTGTGATCTTGCTGCATGGGTTGAAAGGATTGCCTCGAACATCAACATCGCAGAGCGCCAGGGACAGGCGCTGCCGGTACGCCTAGGGTCTCTGCCGCGGCAGCTTAGGCGCGACGTTCTGCGGCGTGCGCTGGTTCACCGGCGGATATGTGGTCCGCAGATGCTTAATCAGCCCGACATAGGTCTGGTCAATCCCGCTCAGGTGGGACGGCCGCTCGGTCAGTCCCTTCTTTCCGCCGAGATAGGAGTCGCCGCGCGTCGCCGAGTATGCCGCGCTACTTCCCCACTTCTTGAAGGTGATTAACGTCACCGGACCGTCGAAGGTTGTGCAGTGCAGATGCACGTCGATCCTGTTCTGTTCGTAGACGTAGACATACGTCCCGCCCTGCACATTCGACAGGTAGAAGTGATGCGTCGGCACGAAGGACGCGTAGTGGTTGAGGAACTGCTCGCGCGAATCGACGATCTCGTCGAAGTCGGCCCGCGCATTGAACTGCTCGATCATCGCGATCAGCTGGGTGCGCGCGATCTGTAGAGCGGTGTCGTAGGCCGCCACCGGCTCGTAGTCGCGGCACCGTTTTTCCCAGGCGCCGTACTCCTTCGCGAACTCGTCCTCGATCGCCTGCCTCTGCGCGTCCGCGGCCTCGTACTTGTCCGTGGCCGCGGCCACCTTGTTCCAGAGTTTGACGTCGGCGTCGGTGTTGCCTTCCCGGGTCGCGAGGTCAGAGAAATTCTCCACCGCCGTGTCCATGTTGCGCCGCGCCTGCGCGATCTGCCCTTGCAGCGCCGTGTTGCCGAGGTAGCGGTTGACCGGCGGCTTCTTCGCCGGCCGATCCGCCCGCGGCGGCTCGACGAGCGAGTCGAGCTTATGGCGCCACGCCACGCCGCGCGCATTCAATGTATCGTAGACCAGCCGCGTCCCCGCGATGGCCGGGGCCCAGTTGGCGTCGAAATACATCAGCAGGGTCGCTCTGCTTTTCTGGTCCGAACTCAAGCGATCGATCATGAGCTTTCCTCCCTTGGGGTGCCGCAGTCTACGAAAGCGCCCGCGGCATGGCAACACGGCGCCATGACCGTCATCTTTCGGTGGAGGTCTCTTCATTGGAGAAGCCTCGGCAATCTTGCTGCGTATCGGCCCAGCAGGACTCAGGCAGGCCGAGATGGTGTCCCCAAACTCGTCGAGCAGCGCCTGTCCGGTCCGATCGTAGTCATTCGAGGCACTGAGACTGAGCGCTACCCCTGCCCCGATGCACTGTAAGCGGCTGGCCAAGCAATGTTGACACGGTCGTGCCGTGGCCAAGACTAGGACTACGAGCGCCCGGGGTGGAACTCGCCTGTCACCTTAGAAGTCGGTTCATCCAATTCTGCGTTTAGGGATTTGAGAACGGCCGCTACCGTTTCGGCCGCCGGTTTGCCGCGATCGTCGGCCCACGCATTGCCGATATGTCGCACGAGGTCGGCCAAGAAGACGCCCCATCCTTCCGCTTCATCGTGACCTTGACCATCGAAGAACCCGACGTTCAACGTGCAATGGAAGCCTCGCTCTGCGATCCAAGCGCTAAGCATCTGGATTGAACGTTCGTCACGTTGAGCAGCTGGCGGAATTACAAGTGGCGTCATGTGCGGCGAGTCAGTGAAAGCTGATTAGCCTACCCCATCGCGGTCGTTCGCGACTGGCCGCTGATGGCCGACTACTGCACCTCGCGGCGAGTCATGGCAGATTGGACGTAAGGATGGACTGAGCTTGGCTGAGTCTGCCCGGCGCAGTCCCCGAAGTGACAACGCTAACGGTGACATTGCTCTCACCGGCGTAGAACGTGCGGATGTCGGGCTCTCGCAACTCTGCGTGTCCGCACCATTTGTACTTGAGCAGCAACATCTCGACCTGATCTGATTTGAAAAGCGTCCGGAGGATGTCAATCGAATTGTTGCTCGGCTCCTTCGTCGGGCAAAAGGCCGACGCAATGTACTTCGCTCGTCCGTTGGCCTCCTCGAACTCTCGCAGACGGTCGTGGAAGGCATCCTCATAGCCGCGCTTTCCAAGATCGTCGTTTGACTTTGGCATCACCAGAAAAGAGCATCCTGCGAAGTGATGAGGAGTCTTCTTGCGAAACGCCTTCGTGGCGAAGAGATCGGAGAGCAAGGTCGTCTTGCCCCAGTTGCTAAATCCGGTGATGAGAAACACTTTGCGCATGCTACCTCTCGAGTGAGAACTGGCTCTGGAGCTTTCAAGAGTCGGAGGCCACGACGAGCAGCTAGCTGCTGCACGCAGGCCCTATTTGGTAGAACGGAATCGGTGTCCGAAACCCGACACTCGGTACCATCCGGTTGTGGCCGCGTGCAGCTCAATGCGGTGCTTCCTGGTGCTTCGACCTGTCGTAGCAGGCGGCCGCGCCCTCTTTGACACCCTTCAGCGCGATGTAGGTGGCGGATTCGGTATCGAACGCGTCGGCGCCGAACTCTGACACCAACACGCTCGCGACCTGAAACACTGACGCGCACTCCAGAAAATCTGCGCCCCATCCAAGCGAGAGCACGGCTTTGGCTGCCCGACTTGGAACCTTGGCTTGCGGGTAGTCCGCGATCAGACCCTCATACGTGAGCTGATTGACGTAAAAGCCCGTCTTCCTAGTCTCGTACTCAAGCGGCAGAAAGCCCGTGTGCTTCCGCAGATCGCTGGACGACGAGACGTGAACAGGGATGCCTTGGCGATCAAGGGCAGACTGCAACGCGCTCGCGGAGGGAGGCGAGCCCAGGGCAAAAACAAGGACGAGTTCGAGCGCCATATCCGCTTGTTGGCCTCTTGACTGACGCGGGTTCGGACGCGGCTTTGCCGCATGCGTTGGTCTGCGTTGGGGTGACTAGCCTACCCGATACCGGACGCTCACGACGGACAGCTTCTGGCCGTCACCGGCGGTCATTCAAGGGCATCGCGTCGCGAATCCGATGCCCAGATTCAGAAACCTCTCCGCGGCGCCAAAGATAGGCATGGCGAGAACGTGCTGCAGCCCAGACGCCTGCGGCTGGGATCAACGCGGCCAGGCAGAAATAGATGTTCATCCACCAGCGGGGCGCCCACCCTGAGCACATGTTGATCACTCCAGTAGCGGCTCCGAGACGCAGATAGGCGACGAAAGCCCCGAGCAGACCAGCTGCCCCGGCAAACAGTGCGACGAGATACGAGCGCTTTTGATGGTGAGCCATAGCTGGAGGCTAGCCTACCCGAAACCAGCCGGTCACGAACGACTGGTTGTGGCCGATGCCAGCCAAAAGCAGGGCATGGCTTGAATTGGATGGGAGGCGCCCCGACCCCGCTGGAAGCGGCAGCCCGTGCAACATTCCGAGGCGCTGTGGCCATCGCCTACTCCTGGGGAGCCACGATGCCCTTGGCCGGATAGGCTGGCAGCTGAGGCGGAGGCGCCGGCAGCGAGGTGGGCTTGCCTTCCAGCGCCTTGACCATCATTGAGACCGCGGTCTCAAGCTGCGCATCGTGTCCGGCCAGCAGGTCGGCCGGCAAGTCCTCGACCTCCACGTCCGGATCGACGCCGTGGTTCTCCACGGCCCACTTCCCGTCGAGCGTGTATACGGCGTCCTCGGGGATCGTCACGTAGCCACCGTCCATCATCGGCCAGTAGCCGCGGATGCCGCGCACGCCGCCCCATGACCGCGTGCCGACGATGGGGCCGAGCCCGTACTGCTTGAACAGGTACGGGAAGATGTCGCCGTCGGACGATGACCAATGGTTCATCAGTGTCACCATCGGTCCGTGCAGCACCGATTCCGGTTCGGTCTGGATGCCGCCTTCGCGGTTGGTTCCCAGCGACACCAGCACTCGGCGCAGGCGCTCCAGCGCGAACGGCGCGATGAAGCCGCCACCGTTCCAACGGTCGTCGAGGATCATGGCCTGCTTGCCGAGCTGTGCATAGAACTGGCGCACGAACTGCTGGATGCCGAGCTGTTCCATGTCGCTCATGTAGACGTAGCCCACGCGGCCGCCGGACAGCTTGTCGACCAATGCCCGGTTGTGCTCGATCCAGGCGGACTCGCGCAGCGACAGTTCCTTGCCGACCGGCTTGACCGCCACGTGGCGGCGCGAGCCGTCCGGGCTCGCGGCCACGGCCAAGTCGACCGTCGTGTCGGTGTCCGTCAGCTGCAGCAAGGCGTCCGGATCGGTCGGCGCGCGGAGTTCCGCGCCGTTGATCGCGAGTACGTAGTCGCCGGCTCTCACATTGAGACCGGGCTGGGCGATCGGACTGCGGTAGTCGTCGCGCGTGTTGTCGCCGGCGTAGATCCGGGCGAGGCGATAGCGCCCCGATGGCGCGTCGAGCGTCCAGTCAATGCCCAGCAGACCCGCGTGCGTGGCCGGCGCGGTCTCGCCGTCGTCGCCGCCGCCGACATACGTGTGAGAGTTAGCCATCTCGCCGAGCATCTGGCCGATCAGGTAGTTCAGGTCCTCGCGCGATCCGGCCAGGGGCAGCAGCTTGCGATAGCTCGCGTGCACGCCCTTCCAGTCGACGCCGTTCATCGCCGTCGAGAAGAACAGGTCGCGTTCGAGGCGCCAGGCGTTGTCGAACATCTCCGACCATTCCTGCGCGGGATCGACCAGCGCCCGCATGTGGCCGAGGTTCAAGGTCTTCTTCGTTTCCTCGTCCTTGAGCGCGTCAGCCTTCGTGTCAAGGACCGTGTACTCCTTGTCGTGGCGCACCAGCACCCGCTCGCCGTCGAGCGACAACGAGAAGGCGTCGACGTCCTCGGCGATCACGGACGCCTTGCGCTTGTTCAGGTCGTAGAAGTGCAGTGCGGGCTTCTCACCCTTGAGCTGGCCATCGATGAGGCCGAGGGGCTGCGTCAGGTAGAAGACGCGGCTGCCGTGCACGGCGAGCTGCGCGATGTTGGCGGCATCGACCGGCAATGCCACCGCGCGCGCCATCAGGCCGTCCAGGTCGATGCGAATCGGCGCGATGGCCGCGGTGCGATCGGGCGGCTGCTTCTCGTCGGCGGCGCTGCCCTTGCCGGCCGTGTCCTTGACCGCCTTGGCCGCCTTCTTGCGCACCACGTCCTCGTCCATCTTTGCGTCGTCCTTGTCGGGCGCGCTATCGGCCTCGTCGGACTTCGGTGCCACCGGCGACGCGGTGTCGCGCGCCAGCGCGATCGCGTAGATGCCGCCGGTCTTGAGGAAGGAGAAGTCGAAGTCGATGTCGGAGGCGACGGGGTTCTCGTGACGGCTGGACGTGAAGTACAGGTATTTGCCGTCCGGTGACCAGGCGGGGTTGGCGTCGATCTCGTTGCCTTCGCCCAGGCGCGTGACGTGTCCCGTCGCGAGTTCCTGCAGGTACAGGTCGCGTCGGCGGCCGACGGCCGACATGCTGAAGGCCAGCCACCGGCCGTCCGGCGAAAAGGCCTGGTCGTGAATCTCGCCGAGCTTGTCCTGCGCGACCAGCCTGGCCGCGCCACCGTCGGTGCGCACCGTCCATAGTCGGTGCGCGCTGTCGGTGAAGGCGAGCGTCTTGCCGTCGGCCGAGAAGACCGGACCGTACAGGTAGCCATCGGCGAACGAGGTCAGCACCTTCTCGGGGCCGCCTTCGGCGGGTCGAATGGCGACCTGCGGATTGCCGCCAACATCGGTGGTGTAGGCCACCCATTTGCCGTCGGGCGACCAGGCCGGGTGGTCCTCGTCGATGCCCGGCGTGGCTGTCAGGTTGCGCGTGGCGCCGTTCTCGGTCGGAACGCTGAAGATGTCGCCCCGCGCGGAAAACAGCGTGCGCCGGCCATTTGGCGCCAGCGCGAAGTCGATCTCCTGCGCGGGATCGGATTCACGGATGGCATCCTGGACTTCGGCGACGCGTGCTCGCAGGCGGGAATTGTCGTCGGGCACCGAGACCGGTATTTCCTGCAACTGCTCGCTGGGCAGATCGAGACGCCACAGCTTGCCGCCCTGCTGGAACGCGATCGCATCGCTGCCGTAGGCCGGGAAGTCGACGTCGTAGTCGGTGAAGTGCGTGACCTCGCGCGTGTTGCCGGTCGCGCGGTCATAGACCCACAGGTTGGCGCGGCGGTGCGAATCCTGGTCACTGAGGTAGTAGATCTTCGTGCCTATCCACATCGGCGAGGTGTTGGTGCCGCTCCAGTGGGTGACCTGCTCCGACTTGTGCGTGTCGAAGTCGTACGTGAAGATCTGCTGCGCCTGGCCGCCGTTGTAGCGCTTCCAGGTGCGGAAATTGGTGAAGATGCGGTTGTAGGCGATGGTGTGTCCATCCGGCGCGTACGTCGCAAGCCCGACCGCGCTGTCGATGGGCATGCGCGTCGCGGCGCCGCCGTCGACAGACACCTTGTACATGTCCTGGATCCAGGTGTTCCACTGGTCGCGCCTCGTCAGGAAGACCACCGACTTCGAATCGGGCGTCCAGGTGACCACCATGTTGTCGGGCCCGTGGCGACCGCCGGTGCCGGCCTCGGTCGGCGGATGGAAGGTCAGCCGCCGCGCCGCGCCGCCGGCCGCGGAAATCACCCACACGTCCGTGCCGGCCTTGCTCGCCTCGGTGTACGCGATCCAGCGTCCGTCGGGGGATACCCGGGGGAGCATGTCCTGCCCCGGCGCACTCGTCAGCCGCAGTGCCGTCCCACCGGTCTTCGGTACCGACCACAGGTTCCCGTTCGCCACGAAGACGATCCGATCGCCGTAGGGCTGGGGAAAGCGCGGCAGTGCCGCGAAGGTGCTCTGCGTTGACAGCAACGCTGCGGCAAGAAAGGACAACGATGGCAGGCGACGGTTCATGCGATGATTTCGGGGGCGAAGGAGCCAGGGAAATTACCCGATCGCCGACGAGGTCGGCAAAGCCATCGCGACGGAGCGTTGAAAACGTGCCTTGAACGACGAGCCGCGAGCACGGCAGACTGAGAGACGGGACTCACCCGATAGCTGTTGGCCACGATCGGCCGCTTCTGGCCGACTCGCGTCCTCGGCGTCGTTGACCAAGCGGCCTGCGTCGTCGAGGCGCCCGCTCAAGGGCGGTCGGTCGTCGGCTCGGAGGCGGGAGGGCTCGCCAGATTCTCCAGGATCGCGTACGCAGCTTCTACTCGAGCCGGGATCGGATAGTTCCTGTTGGCCAACATCACGAGACCGATACGGCGCGAAGGGATGAAAACGACGTAGGCGCCGAAGCCGCCGGTGGATCCAGTCTTGTCGTACAGGCGCGGCGACGTGGGCGCATGCGGCACTAGGCGCACTACGGGTGTTGGATCTCCGATCATCTCGGCGGAGTTGCCTCCCAGCAGCGCCTCGCGCGAGACTGGCCACGGATACTGTTCCCAGCCGAGACACTGCACCAGCGTGCCGGCCTGGAAGTAGCCGACGTGTGTCGCCTCGACCGCCTGCTGCAACTCGGGTTCGAGCGCGCCAGGTTCGATGTTGGCCTGCACGAAGTGGATCAGGTCATCGGCCGTCGTCTTGATGCCGTAAGTCTCGACGTCGAACGGCCCTGGCGACGCATGGACCGCCTTGCCTTCGCGATACCCAATGGCGTAGTCGGCCACTGTGTCGGCGGGCATCCGGATGTGGGTATGGCGCATTCCGAGCCGCGGAAGAAACTGCGCCTCCATCGAGGCGACGAAGCCACCCTTCATGGCGACGCCGGCCGCGTAACCGAGCAGGCCGAGGCTCGGGTTGGAATATTCGCGCTCCGTGCCGGGCGCCGCATCGGGTTTCCAGGCCGCGAGATAGGCGATCGCCGCGTCGTCGCCCTCGCCGACGGTGTCGGGGAACTGTAGCGGCAGACCTCCGGCCGTGTAGGTGCCGAGGTCGACGAGCGTCGCGCGGTCGATCGCCCGGCCCCTGAGCCGTGGCACGTAACGGCCGGGATTGTCGGCGAGCGACAGCCGTCCCGTCGCCTGCGCGTAGGTCGCCAGCGTCGCAGTGAGCGTTTTGCTGACGGAGCCGATTTCGAAGCGTGTCGCGGCGCCAACCGGCGTCCCGGATTCCTTCGAGGCGACGCCGTAGTCGAAAACCTGCGCGTGCCCGTCGATCGTCACGGCGACGGCCATGCCGGGGATGTCGTAGCGTGCCATGAGCGGGCGGATCGTGGCGTCGACGAGTGCGCGTACCGGCCCGGCGTGGTCAGCGGCCTGCGCGGCGACAGACGAGAGGCAGCCGAGGGCGACGGCAAATGCGCCGCGGCCGGCGCACCTGGAGAGGAAATTCGACATGCGGACCTCGCAGGAAGATGGGGGACGAAGCGACGCGGCCCCCACGGGGCGCTCGGGGCGTGTCTCGTCGTCGCCGACAGCGTCCAGCGCACGTCTGCAACGAGTGGCGAGCTGCCTACCTGATACCTGACGTTCGCATGTTGCAGTTCCTGGCTGAACCCGGACTTCACTGCGCCGTCGGACATGAGTAGGCGATCTTGTACGGCTGACCGAAGCAGCGCAGCAGCTTGTCGATCGAGCGCAGGTTGGGCTGGTTGAACTCTGCCTTCGCGGCTGCGTCGGCCAGGCGGTCGCGGTTGGACTGCAGCGAGGCCTTGTCGCCTTGCAGGAAGGCGATGGTCGCGTTCGCGTAGTCGTTCCAGTCGAAGCCAGACCCCTCGTCACTGTGCGGTGGGCGCAGCGTCAGGCGCGCCGCCTCGATGGCGTCAGCTGTCTTGCCTGCTTTCGCCAGCATCTGCGCGCGGTGCCAAGTGAGCACTGGATGGGGGTGCTTGTCGGCATAGGCGGCAATCAGCATGGCGGCTTCGGCTTCACAGTCGGAATCGCTCAGCGGGCGCCAGCCTTGATGGTCATCCTGGTCGAATTGATCAAACGGCAGGGCCAGATCGGTGCCCATGTGTTGGGCGAGGAGTGCCGGGCAATTGCCTGCGTCGGCCGCGTTGGAAGCGACGGGCAGCGTTGCAAGAAGCGACAGTGCGGCCACGAGAAGGGCCAGGCGCATGAACGAATCCAGGTCGTGCGCCTGCGGGCGCGGGACGCCAGTCTATGCGCAGTCGTACCTGACTCCGAGCGCCCATCACTGCCTTGGGCTCAGCAGCCACACACCGCAGCCTGCTCAGTGGCGAACCCGGAAGCAGCCCTTCGCCGATGCCCGCTCCTGGCCGACATGCGACGCCGCACTCCCCTAGTCGCCGACCAGTCGTCTCGATTGTCCCGCGCACCGCCCGCTCGGCGCAGTCCATGCAAGGGTACCCTCGGTGTCCTGACAAAACTCACAGCCCTCGAAGAGCCACATCCAGCGACTTGCCACTGACCCAGCAGGAG
>FSZS01000506.1_pt1 | contig 9745 bp, 10 predicted proteins | sample 1638881 | NCBI WGS metagenome assembly FSZS01 (sample SAMEA3914813, study PRJEB12502) | metagenome | biome: forest; material: soil | place: Canada | collected 2011-07-07 | depth 0.3 m
CGACATCAGCAAGCGACAGCAGACTGAGTGTCCCGATTCGTCGGGAGGAAGTTAGCAGCCCTCGCAGAAGCTTCTTCGGCATTTCGTCATCGTACCGTGTCGCCGCCCTTCGAAGCCGCGCCCGCTTTACCACCAGCTAGCCGTCGCCACGGTCGGCTCCGAGAGCCGCTCTAACCAGACGCTCGCCCGCAGTTCCGAAGGCGGGGGCGACGTTGGGCCGTGCGCCTCCTTCCGCGCACTTGGCGCGGACGGCCGTCACTTTGGGCGCGCGCTTCCTGCCTTCGACTCGGGTCGCGCTCGGCAGCGGCTTTGCGCGCGAGCCCGGCAGCGCGGTTTGGCTCACCGCGCTTTCATGGGTCGGCTCCTGCCCCCGCGCGTGCGCTACGGGTCACCAACCTTCGGGGCCGACGTTTTTCGAAGGCGTGCATCGGCGCGCACATCTCCGCGCGGGCTCGGCGGTCTCCCGCGGAGGTGCGTTTGAAGACGCCCTCGCCATCGCGCCGCAGCAGCCCCGCCCGCGCCATGCTCCGCAGGTCGACTTCGATATCGGGCGTAGGCTCGACGCCCCAGGGGTAGGCCAGGAAGAGGATGTTCAGTCGTGCCGGGGTGAGGATCATAGTGAGGGTGCACTCGACTTGGGCGAGGCTCGGCGGCGCTGGGCTTCTGTGTTCGGCAACGAGCGTTCCCCGAGAGCCGCACGTCATCCCCCTCGCGGCAGTGGGCTGAGCTGCGCTTCGGGAGCGCCAGGTGTCTCGCAGCGCAGTTCAACCTCCATGTGCTCAATGCTCGCCATGTTCGATCCAAGTAATCGCGCCAGCCCTGCATACGCACTCGCCATGGCCGCCGCCGCCGCCAAGACGCCACTGGCATCGCCGACGTCCGATCCGAAGCTGCGAGGATCCTCTTCACGAACCAGGCCCTCTCAAAGGCTGCTAATCGGCCCGGCCGCCACCGAACTCGAAGGCTGTCCGCGCTGGACATGGGGCCGGTGGCGCCTCGACGCGAGGCAACCTCGGCCGCCGCGGCGGCCAGCGACACGGACACCGAGTTTGTTGCCGCCGTCTTTGCCGCTTGCTCGGCGGCGCTCGACGACGCAGAGAGCGACTCAGGAAGGCGTGGCGGTTGGCATGACGCGTCTACGTGAGGATCTGGAACTGGTGACGGCTCGCCCGCAGTGGTGCTGGACGGCTGTTGTAGACGCCGTTCGCCCGCCTCCCTTATCTCGAGGTTTGGATGCGCTAAATGTTGGCATGCGCAGGTTCTACTCGGCCATGGGCTCGTTGAAATAAGCCAGCGCGTCGGTCGCGCCTGCGGGCGTCCAGATTGCCGAAGCCCTCACACCCCAATTGAAGGATTTCTCATGCGTGCACTAATCGTCGCCACTAGCTGCAACCAACTTCCATCGGGCCATCCCACCGGCTTGTGGGCCGAGGAGTACGCTGTGCCCTACATGGCCTTGACCGACGCGGGCGTCGAGGTCGTCGTGGCATCGCCTGCCGGCGGTGCTGTGCCGATCGACGAGAAGTCCAAGCCGAGCAAGAGCGACGCCGAGGAATGGGCACATGCACTGACTGCCTTGCAATCCACCGCGACCCTCGCGTCCGTGCAGCAGCAGTCGTTCGACCTGATCTTCCTGCCTGGCGGCCACGGCCCGCTCGTTGACCTGGCCACGGACACCACCCTTCAAGGCATGCTCTCGCGGCAGGACGCCGACGGCAAGCTCATCGCGGCGGTTTGCCACGGCCCCGCTGGCCTGCTGCACGTCAAGCGCAGCGACGGCACGCCGTTGCTGCAAGGCCGGCGCGTGACCGGCTTCACCAACACAGAGGAACGCCTCGCGGGCCTGCACGACAAGGTGCCGTTCCTGCTCGAGGACGCCATGAAGACGCAGGGCGGCGACTTCCATTCGGCCCTGCTCCCGATGCTGTCGCACGTCGAGCGCGACGGCAACCTGCTGACGGGCCAGAACCCCAAATCGAGCGAGGCGATCGGCAAGGCGATGGTCGAGGCCTTGAATATCGCGCACGCATAACGACGCGCATGACCAAGTCGCTCCGTGCCCTGCACGCTATTTTGGGGGCGATGTGCGTACGGCGATGTGTTCTACGATTGCGAGATCGGGACGGGAGCTCGGGCTGTGTTCGTGGGACCTCTGCAGGCGGTGCCATGCACGGCGCCACGGCGTAGTGGGCACCGATCTCGCATACCGTGCGCCATTTCTGTGCGTCGTGCGGCAGCCCGCTGTTTCTGTAAGGGTGGGACGAGCACGAGGTGGTTGACATCGCCGCCGGCGACGATCGACGGCCGACTGGTATGCAGAGCGCGCGAGACTCGGCCGCCTTCGCTAAGAGCCGAGCGCGATGGGGCGGTAGGACGGCCTAAAGCTCGCGGTCTCAAATGGGGGTGGCCAACGATGCGCCGTTCGTCGGCTCGGCAGCGTTTCAAGTTCGCGCTTGCAACTCGCGAGCCGTCGCCGGATGCACGGCGCCAACAGCTTGAGTCAGGAGTTTTTACTTATCTAGGGCCTCTTAACTTCTCCGGCGCCGTCGCTGATTTGGCCGCTTTCGGAGCTGCCATTCATGATTCGGAGAGGACTGAATCATGGCAAACACTCCCAAACCCGATCCCCGCCGGCGTGCAACGCGCCGTGCGGCTCCGGGCCGCTTGCCCCGGTCAGCGAACTGCAGCTCGAAGCCTATCTGCAGGCACCCGAGGCGCTGCGCAGAGCGCGCCGCGACGTCGTCGAGCCCCTCGACAGCGTCGCCTTCGTGCCAACGATAGCGTCCTGATTACCTTCCCGTATGGTCCATCGAACGAGCGCTCGCGCTGGTTCTGGCTCATGCCCTAACCGTCCGCCGGGCCGAAATCGTCGTAGCTGCGGGCCGCTGCGTAATTCCTGGTGCCCTAGTTCTCGCGCCAGTAGACGTCTTCGGCGGTCGGGTCAATGCCTTCCGCGATGCCCTTCCGGCGACGGCACCGACGGCTGCGTCAAAGCCCGTGCCGACCGGGCTGCCGTGCCGACCGGCGCGTCGGCGGCCACGCCGCCCGTGATGGCGCCGATCCCCACGCCAAGGGGTGCGCGCAGGATCACTCGTCAGCGGATCGTACTTGCGATCCCGGAAGCGCGTTAAGCGGTGCTGGTCAGGCGTGGTTGAAGCCAGTCGATTCGTCCAACGTCCGATGGACGGTAGGATGTCGGCTCCCCTGTCGTCGTCACTTGTCTTCAAGCTTATGGATAGCACTAACACTGCCTTCAGCTTCGTCATCGACACCGCGCCTTCGGAGTTCATCGCCGACTGGCTGTCCGAATTCGGCAGCACGGGCTCGAGTGCCGGTTCTAGCCGTACAACCCTCCAGAACGATGCCCGCGAACTTCTGGACGCGCTTCGTAGCGCCATCGCCTCGGGAGCCGACCTGGGCCGGCTGGACAACGCGCCCTGGGCAAAGACGCGCTCGGTGCTGGCCGCGCTGTCGTCTTCGCGCGCCGCGCAGGGCGCTTCCGCCGGCGACACGAGCCAATTCGTCCTTTCGCTTAAGCGCCCGCTCTTTGCCGGGCTTCAGAAGCATCTCGGCGCCAATCCCCAGGCCGCGTTCGACGCCGCCTGGGTGGCGTCGCGCATGGTCGACCGGCTGGCGCAGTTCACCGCCACGACATACCAGCGCACGCGCGAGGACGTGATCAACCGGCAGCAACAGGAATTGCTCGAGCTGTCAACGCCCGTCGTCAAGCTTTGGGACGGCGTACTGGCGGTGCCGATGATCGGAACACTCGACTCCAGCCGCACCCAGCTCGTCATGGAGACGCTGCTGACGCGCATCATCGAAACCGGCGCGGAACTGGCCATCATCGACATCACCGGCGTGCCCACCGTCGACACGCTCGTGGCGCAGCACCTGATCAAGACGGTGACCGCCATCCGGCTGATGGGGGCGGACTCCATCATCAGTGGCATCCGTCCGCAGATCGCGCAAACCATCGTCCACTTGGGCATCGATCTGCAGGGCATCACGACGAAGGCGACCCTCGCCGATGCCCTGCAGCTGGCGATGAAGAAGGCCGGTTACGTGATCACCCGCGACGCCAAGGCCTGAGACCATGGACCGCATCCCGATCCTGAGGATGGGGCCGGCGCTGCTCGTCACAATCCAGATCGACCTTCAAGACCAGGTCGCGCTCGCCCTGCAGGACGACCTGTCCGAGATGATCGAGCGCACGGGCGCCAACGGCGTGCTTATCGACATCTCAGCGCTCGAGATCGTCGATTCGTTCGTGGGCCGAATGCTCGCTAGCATATCGGGCATCGCGTCGGTGCTCGACGCCACAGTGGTCGTGGTCGGAATGCAGCCGGCCGTGGCGATCACGTTGGTGGAGCTCGGCCTGTCGTTGCAAGGCGTGCGTACGGCGCTCAACGTGGAGCGTGGCATGGCTCTGCTTGCGTCCGACGATCGGAACCAAATTGAGTGAGCCAGACGCCGGCGTGATACCTGTCCGTGGCGAGCGCGACATCGTGATGTGTCGCCAGCTGGTGCGCAAGCTCGCACAGCAGGTCAAGTTCTCCCTGGTTGACCAGACGAAGATGATCACGGCCGCGAGCGAGTTGTCGCGTAACACGGTCGTCTACGGCGGTGGCGGCGAAATGCGATGGCAATTTGTCCACGAAGGAGCGCGCAGCGGGTTGCGGCTCGCGTTCGAAGACAAGGGACCCGGCATCCCGGACATCGAGCTGGCCCTGACGGACGGCTGGACGTCCGGCTCCGGCATGGGCGTCGGGCTGTCCGGCAGCCGGCGTCTCGTCAACGATTTCGAGCTGAAGACCGCCGTGGGCGTGGGCACCTGCGTAACCATCACCCGCTGGAAGTGACGCGCCGTTGCACGTCGCTCCCGGCGCGAGTCAGACGAAGGCGGAACGCTGCGTGCCCGGTTGACAAGCGACGATGGCTGCAGGACGCAGTCGAGGGACCATCACGAGGGACGCGACAAGGCCGCCATGCAGGAAGAAGACATCAAGCGCATGACTGAACAGATCGCCGCCCAAGAGGCGGAACTCGACATGTTGCGCGAGGAACTCGAGGAGACGAACCGCGGCGTCGTCGCGCTGTACGCCGACCTCGACCAGCAGGCCGAACAGCTGCGGCGCGCGAACTCCAAGTTCCTCGCGATCTATGAACGCGCCCCGACCGGCATCGCGCTGCTCCGCGCCGATGGCAAGATCTTCGACGTGAATCCTGCCATGGCCCAACTGCTGGGGCTATCCGCCGACGACCTGCGCGACAGCTTCCTGCATGACCACGTCGAGGGACGCTGGGTGGACTTTCTGGAGACCATGCCTGGCGCCACCGTGGTCAATCGCCATGAGTCCTCGATCCGGCGGCCGGACGGCAGCGTCATCCGGCTGGAGTGGAGCGCCGAGCGCAACATCGATGGTGATGTCTCGATGGTGCTCGCGGTGGACGTTTCGCAACGTGTGGAACTCGAGCGGCTGCGTGCACAATGGCTGGAGCGCGAGCGCAGCGCGCGGTCAGAAGCGGAGCAGCTCAGCCGGGGTAAGGATGACTTCATCGCCATGGTCGCCCACGAACTGCGCTCGCCGCTGACCGCGATCTCCGGCTGGGCGGAAGTGTTCCGTCGCCAGTTGCCAGCCGATCTCCAGCGCGGCGTGGACGCGATCGTGCGCAGCTGCAGCACGCAGTCACGCATGATCTCGGACCTGCTGGACATCTCGCGCCTGCGCCTGGGCAAGCTAGCAATGACCATGGAATCGATCGCCCTAGCGGTGGAGATCGAACAGGCGGTAGAGGCCTTGCGCACGAGTGCAGAGCAACGCAACGTGGGCCTGGTCGTGCAGGTGGATGGACGCGAGCGGCGAGCCCAGGCCGATCCGGCCCGTGTGCAGCAGGTGGTGTGGAACCTTCTCACCAATGCGCTGAAATTCACGCCCGACGGCGGCCGAGTGACCGTGCGAACCGCGTGCCACGGCAAGTTGCTCGAAACCTCGATCACGGACACCGGCCAGGGAATGCGCGCCGAGTTCCTCCCGAACGTCTTTGAGCGCTTCACGCAGGGGGACGTCGCCTCCAATCGTCAACGCGGTGGCCTTGGACTCGGCTTGGCCATCGTCAAGCAGATCGTCGAGGCCCACGGCGGCACGCTGACCGCCCACAGTGAGGGATTGGGCAAGGGATCCACGTTCACGTTCTGCTTGCCGCTGATGGAGGCGGGCACGCCTGCGCCGGTGCCGGCCGACCTCGACCCCGCCGCGGTGCCGCTGGCGGGGCTGGACATCCTGGTCGTCGAGGACGATGACGAGACGTCGCGCGTGCTTGCCGTAGTGCTCGTTGATCGCGGCGCCATGGCCCGCGTCGCGCAGGATGCAGAAGCCGCGCTCGAGCTGGTGGCGGCCCGCCGGCCCGATGTGATCGTGAGCGACATCGGCCTGCCCGGCATGGACGGCATCAGCCTGATCCGTGAGATTCGACAGCAGGAACGCACGGGTAGCTTACAACGCTTGCCCGCGATCGCGGTGACGGCCTTCACGCGCGAGATCGATCGCCAACAGGCTTTCGAGGCCGGCTTCGACGCTCACTGCGGCAAGCCGATCAAGCCGCTCGAGGTCGTGCGCGAGATCGCGATGCTCGTGAATTCCTGAGCCGTGCTCGAATCGGGATCACCGACCGCGGTTGGTGATGTCCGCGGCCACGAACACGGCGCCAAGGCCTAGGAGCGTGTAGAAGACGGTCCGGGGCAGGAAGCCCGGCTCGTTGGTCAGATCGCCTAGACCGAAGACGCCGGCCACGATGGCCAGCACGGCGAAGATGAATGCAAACTTCAACATGTGATCACCTCGGAGTCGATTGCCGTCCTTTGCGGCAAGAAAGTTGACGTCGGAAATGGCCAGTGCGACGCCGCGGCGAGGCGCGAAGGTCGCTTGGTGCGTCCATAGCGGCATACCACTCGGCATAGGGCGTGTTCATGACCATCTTGCGATTGAAGTCGGGCGCGCCATCGCTCCACCAGACGGGGCCGCGCTCGCCGAGAGCGCGCTTGGCGCGATCGACGCGCGACCGTGCGGTGGCTCGCTCGTCCCGCGGCGCGTCGCGACGAAGAGACCTGCGCGCCTCCATCAGCTCGCTGACCCACGCCTCGCGTCGATCAGCCTGGAGACCTGGATCTGCCATTCGCCAGAGACGCCGTCGGACGATAAAATAGCGTCCGTCCGGCGTCACCGGATATCGCATGGTCTAGAACTCTCGTCGCATGCGCTGACGAGGCGTCATGCCGCTTCGTGCTCGGGCAGCCTGGCGACTGCCGTGGGCTCCTTGGGTAGCGCGTCCGGATTCGTCATCAGCGCTTCCTTGCGCTCGAGCATCTGCCGGCCCAGCGCCTTCATGTCGAGCCTGGTCTTGCGCGCCTTGGGGAACATTTCGTTTTGCTCCTCTTTGACGTGGTGTTTCACGTATTCGCCGAAGACCTGCACATGCGCATCGAACATCTCGCCGTCGGGCAGCTTGCCATCGACCTTGGCGATAAATTCCTTCAGCGTCGCATGCTCGACGATCGCCTCGGGCACCAGTTCCTTGTCCTTGAGCGCGGCCTTGACAGCAGGGTAGAAGATTTCTTCCTCGATCATCGCGTGCACGGTTAGCTCGCGGCAGATGGTCGCGACGATGGCCTGCTTCTTGGTCGCGGAGCGCGACTTCTCGTACTGCCCGAACAGGTCGCTCACCCTCTGGTGGTCAGCCTTGAGCAGGGCGATGGCGTCAGGGCTGAGGGAAGAGCGGCCGGGGGCCGCGCGCTTGGTCGCGGGCTTCCTGGCGGATGTCGTGGCCATGAGGCGAGTCCTTTCAGTGGGAAAACAGGGCAATGAGGATCACGATCGGCAGTGGAATACCCAGCATGAGTAAAAGAATGGAACGCATTAGGAGTCTCCTGGGCGGTTAGACGAGGTCGCGACGGCGACCGCCAAAGGTGGCGCACAGGCTGGCGCCAAAGGCGCCGGCGAGCAGGGCGACGAACAGCCAGAGCGCTGCGTAAGCGGAGGCCTTGCGCGCCTTGTCAGCAGCTTCCTTGGTCTGGGCCTTGGCTTGGTCGACCTTGGCCTTCAGCTGGGCGAAGGTGTCGTTAACGCGCTTCTCGGCGTCGGCTTGCGAAAGGCCCGTGCGCTGGGAAATCAGCTGGCCCAAGTAGGAAGCATCGTCCGGAGCGAGCGAGCCGTTCTTCAGGCTGGTGAGCATGATTCGGCCGGCCTCGGTGGTCTGTGACCGCGAATCGGACTGGCTGGCTGTCATGGCACCGCCTTGTGCCGCGCCCGAAGCGGAACCAGCGGGTGCTGACGCGGCGTTGCGGAACAGGCGATCGACGAAGTAGCTGCTGTCCACACCACCGGTCGAGTCATTCGCGGCGGCGCTCGAGGCAGGTGCGGCCGCGGCGACTGCCGCGGTACCCGCGCCACCAGCCACGGCGCCGATCGCGCTGGCCCCATCACCGACGATGCTGCCGATGACCGAAGTCAGCGTTGCTGCGGTCACGAGCGTGGCGACAGCCCAGGCCAGGAAGCCGTGCGCCGTGTCGCGGAAGTAGACCTCATCCACGTGGACAGCGGCCCAGCTCGTGCGCAGTCGTCCCGCCAGGAAGCCGCCGATGCCCGAGGCTGCAAGCTGCACAAACGTGAGCCAGAGCACCGACGACCAGCCGAAGGTTGACGCGCTGGCGCCTTCACCCGTGAACGGCGAGATCGACGACAACCCGAGTCCCGTGCCGAGGATCAGCAGGATCAAGGAGAGGGCCGCTGCACCTGCGGCGCCGGCGAAGATCGCGGCCCACGAGACGCCCGAGCCGTGCTTGTCTGTATCGATAGCGGCCCTCTCGGGCACTCGACCAGATTGAGCCAGTGGACTTGTCAATGCCATCCAGGAATCTCCGTTTGAAGTTTGTGTCGGCATGTATCGCCGCCGCCTCGGATGGCAAAAAATGGGCCTTGTCGGGCTACGGGTCAGCGCTCCCGATCTCGTCGGACTTAGCCGATCGGCTCGTCGGCCGTGCAAGGCCGCTTCGATGTGGTTGCGATCCGGAGCCACACGACGCCGCGACGTACGAGCGGCCGTAGCGCCGCAGCCCTGGTGCGCCGTTATCACGGCCACCAGCGGCGATGGCTGCTTCGTGGAACGCGGGCACCTGGTTCTGGCGAAGAAGTAGACTGCCTGCGGCTGACCTATTGGCCCATCCTTGTCCCCCGCTGCACCGGCTAGAGGCCTTCGAACTTCACCGAAGTCAGTTTTATGAACACGCCGATATCAAGCTGCGAATCGCCCCCCACGCTCAGCTTCCTTGCTGGTGGTGGGCAGATGGGCGGCGCCATGCGCACACACGACTGGAGCTCTACGTCACTCGGCGAGCCGCTGAATTGGCCACCAGCGGTTAAGACACTCGTCCGCATCATGCTCTCGGCCAGCCAGCCGATGTTCCTGGCTTGGGGACCGAAGCGCTTGCTGCTCTACAACGACGGCTACGCCCCGATGTTGGGTGAACGACACGGCAGCGCGCTCGGAATGCCATTTTTCGAGACATGGCCAGAGGTTGTCGAAGAAGTCGGAGCACTGTTCGCGCAAGTCTTTGCCGGCCGCCCCGTGAACATGGACGACATTGAGCTTTATCTTGACCGTGTCGGTCGCCCTCGGGAAGCGCACTTCTCATTCTCGTATTCACCGGTGATCGACGGGGAAGGTGTCGTCGAAGGGCTGTTCTGCG
>FSZS01000193.1_pt1 | contig 9670 bp, 10 predicted proteins | sample 1638881 | NCBI WGS metagenome assembly FSZS01 (sample SAMEA3914813, study PRJEB12502) | metagenome | biome: forest; material: soil | place: Canada | collected 2011-07-07 | depth 0.3 m
GCTGCCGACGGCGCTGTTCGGCGAGGCGCTGCGCAGCGAGCGGCTGGTGCAGCCGTTCGACGCCGGGGTGACGTTGGGGAGCTACTGGCTCACGCGGCTGAAGTCCCGGGTGGAGACGGAGGGGATGCGGACGTTTGCGGGGTGGCTGCAGGCGTGCGTGCGGGACAACGAGGGCGTCGTGCCGAGGGCCACGGTCAGCAAAGGATGAGGCTTGCTGACTGCTGCGAGGCAGCGGTGGCCGGGTGGCCGCTTCGAGGCTGAGGGTTCGGCAGATATCGACCCGTTGCGGTCGTTCACCTTCGCGAATCCGACGCCTCACAGCAGTCGGATCGACCGTCACCTGAACGCCGACGCGACAGCGTCATACGCGAAAGGAACGATGGCAGCTACGACGGCAAGCCAGTGCAGGTATCGTCCCAGTCGCCAGCCCCGAGCCCCTGCGACGGCAGCAACGCCGAAGAGAAGCGCCACGGGCAGCAGGAACACGACGACGACGGCGTACTCGATCGCGCCTGAGTCCAGGTTGTGCCCGTACCGACGCACCGCCACGGCCGCCGCCTCGCCGGACCGCCAGTACATCCACGCTCCGGCCATCGCGAACAGTGCGCCAAGTGCAGCGTCGACGTGCCAAAGGCGGATTTTCATGGGCAGATCGTATCCCGTCGTGGTGGGACTCGGAAGCAGTCAGACACGAGCGACCGTTTGTGGCCGCGTGCAGACGCAGGTAGTCAGTTCGAAGCTGGCGAAATAGCCTTCAGCAACGCACTGCAGTTTTCAATAATCGGAGGCTTTGATGCAGCCGCCATCATCTGCGCGTCGGCCGACGTCAACGAATCCACGCTTTGCTCGAAAGGCTTCTTGGCTTTGAGGGCCTCCGACCTCAGGAAAGCCTCGCCGCTCAGGAGATCTGCCTTGCTTCGGCCGACCCAACCATCGAAAAGCGGACGGAATCGATCAAGGTAGCCCGGCATGCTGCCTTCGCACACTGTCGCTTTTTTGGGCATCTCTATTGAGTCAAGGTACCTGGCTACCTGCCTTGCTTCTTCAATCGTTTGTGCCGACGCATGACTGAACGACAACGCCAACATCGCCAACACGAAAGATTCTTTTATTCTGCTCACTTGAATTGCCATTTCTCGGGCGGTCAAAGGGTAGCCTACCCCAAAGCGGACTACTGGGACTGTCTGCAAGTGGCCGACCGCAGTCCGTATGGCAGGCGATCTTCAAATCAAGACCGCGTCAGTGTCGCGACAAAATTTGGTTCCCAAGTTCGGCCGCCGTCATTCGAAAACGCCTGCTCGAAACGGTGCGAAGTTGGAGTGATGTCGGACCAGACCTGCCGGACAAGTACCGAGCGGCCATGAAGAGCGGGCTCCTGGTCATAGAACTCACCGCGACCGTTCTTGAACTCTCCGAACATCGGCTGGCCAATGACCCCGTCACCGCCTGCAGCAGAGTTGAGACTCCATTGCCGAGTCTGCGGGTTGTAGAGGAAAAGCAGAAGGTCCTCGATGTGTTGGTCGGCCCCATCTGCCTCGAGTTCTTCGAGTTGCGCTCGGCCGTCCCAGACTTTTCGCGCCACTAGAGTGCCGTCGAACTCTACCCACGTCGTGGACCCGGTGAGCGGATGCTGCAGGCGACGGATGTGTGTCTTCCAGCTACCGAGGTGGAAGTCGAAATCATGTTGACCGTCTCGGAGCGCTGGCTCGGACGCAACGGTCGCAGTCTGCGCATCCGTCACACTGGTCGCGACGAGACACAGGCATCCGATGAGGACGCCGACGCAGAGTTGTCGAAGGCTATTCATATCAAGCTCCCGGTTCGAAACATTGACGCCGACTGTCGGCCCTCGCCACAACCGCGTCTGCTGAGTTTGGTTCCTGCGCAGCGGCCGTGACGGCATCTCCAAGATTGCGGCGAACCGCCGCCGGTTGAATTCATGTTCGCGTGTCCACCGCGATCCAGTTGGTCTCCCAGGTCACCCCACCGTCGGCCGAAAACGCCTGCTCGAATCGACAGGTGTCGGCGCTCGTCGATTCGATGACGAAGCGCACGAGCACGCGCCGGCTGCCGAATTCCTCCGCGCTGTAGAACACGCCGCGCGGGCCGCCGCCGAATCCACCTGTCATGGGAGCAGCGAGCGTGCCGGATGCCGCGTTGGAGAAGTTGAGTGTCCACCGCTGGGGCTTGGTCTCGAAGAGCCGCAGCGACAGCCCTTGGAGGCGACCCTCAGGGCCGGAGACATCGAGTTCGACGAGGTTCGCACGACCATCAAGCGCCGGGCGCACGATCGTCGTGCCAGCGTAGTCGGCCCAGATATCGGATCCGCTCAGCGGGTGCAGACGGCGCCGCAGCGTCGTGTGCCAGCGGCCGAGCTCGAAGTCGAAGTCGTGTGGCGAACTGACGGGCGATTCCGGGATTGCGAGCATCGCGTCCGGCTTGGTGTCAGCCGAGGCCATGGCGGGTGGTGGTCCGACGGCGCAGGCGCCGGCAACCGTCAGCAAGCCGGCGATGCCGGACAGGGTCGAACGAATGGGCAGCAGGAACATGAGTGTGAGGCCGTTGAAGGAATGATGCGCGTGGTGACTACACTGAGGCGGCGCAAATGCCGTGAGAATTCAATGCGTTCGGGCGACGGAAATGACTCTATACAGCACCGTGGACACTGCCAAGAAGGTACCCGGAGGTAACCATTCGCGCGTTGCACGTGTCAACGCGATTCCGGGCTGCGCGCTCACGGCTGCGCTGGCCGCCATCGGCGGGCGGTGGAAGCTCTTCGTCGTGTACCGGCTGGCGGATGGCCCGCGTCACTTTGCTTCGTTGCGACGTAGCCTGCCGGACGTGTCGGCGAAGGTGCTGGCGCAACAGCTGCGCGAACTACAGGCGGATGGTCTCGTGAGCCGGGAGCGAAGCGGGCCCGTGCCCGCTGTCGTCCACTACGCGCTCACGTTGCACGGTCGCTCGGTGCTGCCGGTGGCCGAGGAGATCCGTCGCTGGGGCATGACACATCAGGCTGCGCATGCGGAACCTGTCGAGCCAGGCGTGATTGACGTGCGTGCAGTGTGTGACGCGGCCTTGCTCCAGGCGACTCCGTCTGTACCGCACACTACCGTGACGCGGAGCGAGTAGCCTACCTGAAGGCCGCCGCTCGCCGAAGACCGGTTCTGGCCGACAGCCCGCCTACGGAGTACTTCGGGGTTCGACCGCATAGCGCCTGCGTTCCTCGGCCGTGATGACGTTGGGAAGCAGCCGCCGATCGCACGCACCGAAGGCTGCGAAATTCGCCCGTGCTTGACGAAGCGTGATGTGATTGGGGCCAGACACTTCGTCTGGCTCGCTCAGCCCCAAGCCATCGTCCTCCCAGAAGCAAACTGGGCAGATCGCCTTGCACACAAAGATCCTTGATGCTCGCATGGAGCGCGTCGGACAGTTCCGCTTGCACGCGCTCGCCTGGTGACGACGGTGCGGGGGCCGCTCTACCGCTTTCCCGTTCTGCTTGAACCATCCGAATACCAATTGATTCTCCCGTTGTCGGCTTGCCCCAGTGCGGACATCGACGCGAGACTGCTCTTGGTCGGCTACTGCCTTCCGTTGGCCCCCTCAGGTAGTGGCCCGCAACGCGACTTCCACAGCTCTCGTCCTCGTCATTGCTGCAACCTTCTTGCTCTTGTCGTTGAGGAGCAAGGACGACACGGAGGCGAATTCCTCGCAAGGCATCTCGTTCAAGAAGCATGCGACACGGAACCGGACAATTGCTGCTTCGTGTCGCGCAAGGACTGTCCAAAGCTGGCACGTCTCGGGGTATTCGTATTCGACGTTAGTCTTGCGAATCCATGATCCCGCGCTCTCCCACACCCCTGATCCGCCATTTGCGAAGGCATCGCCGATCGCAGCGCTTGCTTGGCCGGCGGTGCCTTTGCCTTCCAGAAGGTCGTGTATTGCATCGATCATCGTGGACACCAATGCAGCTTGGTCTGGTTGGCGCGGATACGCCAAGGCGCACTTCTTTTCGTGCTCCCGCCCAAATGCAAACATCCGTCGTGCTCCAGTGCATATAACAACCGGACAGATGCATGGGGGCGCGCCCCGTCTTATTGCACGATCGTCGCATCGGTTCGGAGTACATGAGTTGTGCCCGGAAGGGCACGCTGGGATGCGCCCCTGACCGTGGACAGCCGGAAGCCGGCCCTTCGTCTACGCCCGCTTGTGGCGGCCGATTGCTGACTCTAGCTCATGCCCCCGCCCGCCATCGAATTCCGGATAGGCGATGCGGAAGTCGGCAGCGGACTCGGCGTTGTCGTCAGGCGAAGTGCCCACCTTGGCTGCATCGGCTGGCCGGTTTCCGTATATCACTTCGTTCTCCAGAAGTTCGGTCACGAAGGGGCCTATTCACTTCAAGGTGGCCATGAACCCGTGGCGTACGCCGCCGGCATCGAAGTATTCACGGCGACGCTGCCCCAGTTGTTGAGGGAGGTAACGATCGTCGCTACGCTCCCCGGCACGTCGAGTTGCTGGATCTGCTGCCCGGTCTTGACGAAGCCGTGGAGCCTACCCGCCGTGTCCACGAAATAGCCGGCGACCTGACCACGGTCGTTGATCGCGAAGGCCGCCGTGGCCGCCGCGTCGGGCACGTCCAGCGCGGCGATCCGACCATTCGCACAGCGGACGTAGCCATGGGTCACCACACCGTCCGTGTCCCAATAGCCGACAGAATCGCCCTCGCTGTTCAGGCCGAGCGGATAGGTATCGCGCGCGCCGTTCACGTCGAACGGCGTCTCGTTGCCGTTGCGACTCAACATCCCATGGTAGACACCGTCCGCGTCCCAGTACACGCCGAGGATCCCGCCGAACGTGTCGACGGCGTCCACGTTCGAGTTGAGGTGACCCCTGAAGTCGACCGTCTCGAACTGGTGGCCACGGATCACGAAGCCGTGCTGGATGCCCGACGCATCGGCGTAGCCGCCGAAGGTTGTGCCGGCATCGTTGGGGCCGCCTGCGGCGCTGAAGTACGTGCCCAGCTTCTCCGGAGCCAGCGGCTGGAACTTGCCGTGGTGATAAGTCATCGCGTGCGACGCCTCGCCCTTGACGGTGTATTGGCCGGCCAGGTCACCGAAATCGTCGAGACCCCAGAAGATCGTCTGCGACGCGCCGGGATAGTCGAGCGTCTGGTACGAGTAGGTACGCGACTCGCGGGCGGGTCCATCGTCTGGTGTAAGCTCGGCCGCCTTCGCGACGGTTCCGAAGTCGGCAGCGACGCTCGATACGGCAAAAGTGACAGCGAGAAGACCGACCACCAGGGCAAGTCGGCTGGACGAAAGGGTGTGATTGGCCATGAAGGCTCCGTAGAAGTGGATGAGTGAACGATGGCAGTCCGGCGGCAATCACCGTCCTTTGATGCACCATCCTTCTCTTAAGCGCAAAGCGGTCACCTGCACCGACACGACAGGGGCAACAAAGATTTGCGCGACGCCACCCCGTCGCTCTCCAGCGAATGAATGCCAATCTACCGATCACCGAAATCCTCGCGCGCGCGTCCGCCGGCGACACTGCCGCGATCGACGGGCTGATCCCCAGGATCTACGCGACGCTCCATCGGCTCGCGCACCGCCAACGGATGCACGAACAGGCCCACACGCTCAACACAACCGCGCTCGTCCACGAGGCCTATCTGCAACTGGCCAGCAAGGGCAACGTGTCCTTCGCCGATCGCGCGCACCTGTACGCGTACATGAGCCAGGTGATGCGTCACATCCTGGTCGACCACGCGCGGCGCCGTCGGGCGCAGAAGCGCCAGGCGCCGGAGCTGACGGAGGAGCCGGCGAGGTCGGACATCCTGGACGTGCTGGCGATCGATGAAGCGATGAGCCGGCTGGCGGCAGTGGACGAACGCCTGGCCCGAGTCGCGGAGCTACGCCTGTTCGCCGACCTGTCGAGCCCGGAGATCTCCGAGGTCCTCGGCGTGAATGCGCGCACCGTCGAGCGGGACTGGCTGAAGGCCCGCACGTTCCTGTCCGCCTGCCTGACGCCGAGCTGAACGAATGTCGGCGATCGCGGCGCGATTGCGCTTCAGAGTGAGGAGGGTGCGACGATGCGTCGCCGATGATGATCGACATATCCGAACGCTGGCTCGAGATCGAACCGCTGATCGATAGTCTGTTCGACGTTCCCGTCGCCGAGCGCGCCGAGTGGCTGCTCGTGCATTGCGTTGACGTTGGCGTGCGCGCGCTGGTCGCGCAGGCGCTCGACGATGCCCCTGGCGTGAAATCGCTGGAGCGCGTCATGGCGCAGTGGCTGCCGGCGTTCGTCGACGGCCTCGATGACTTGCTGCCGCACGTCCCAGGCTATCGCGTCCTTCGCTTCGTCGGCGCGGGCGGCATGGCCAGCGTGTTCGAGGCGCAGCGCGAATTGCCCGGCGGCCCGCAGACGGTCGCCCTGAAGCTCCTCCGGCTCGACGTCCACGATGCCGACGAGCGCCGCGGCTTCCTGCGCGAGCAGCGCATCCTGGCGCGACTGCAACACCCGCACATCGCCCAGTTGCTGGACGCGGGGTTCTCGCCAACGGGCACGCCCTTCCTGGCGCTAGAGTTCGTGGCCGGCGACAACCTCGTCGCGCATTGCGAGCGTCATGGGCTGGCCGCGCGCGATCGGCTCGCCTTGTTCATGGACGTGTGCGCGGCGGTCGAGCATGCACACCGCAACCTGATCGTGCATCGGGACTTGAAGCCGAGCAACGTGCTGGTCGGCGCGGAGGGCCGCGTGAAGCTCGTGGACTTCGGCATTGCCAAGCTCCTGACGGGTGAAGCGGCGGACACTCGCACGCAGGCCCGTCGCATGACGCGCGCCTATGCGGCGCCAGAGCAGTTCGCGGGTGACGCGACGACGACCTCGATTGACGTTTACGCCCTCGGCGTGCTGCTGGCGGAATTGCTGGGCGGACAGCGCCCCCGCTGCGCCGGCAATGCGCATGACGCCGACTCACCGGCCTTCGATGGCGAGGCCTTGCGGCGAGCGCTCGGCGTGGATCTGCATGCCATCGTGCAGCAAGCGACGCAGCCCGATCCGCTCCGGCGCTATCCAGACGTGGCGGTGCTGCGCGAGGACATCCAGCGCCACCTCGAAGGCCGGCCCTTGCTGGCGCGCGCGGACAGGATCGCGGAACGCCTCTTCAAGTTCGTGAAACGGCACGCGCTGGCTGTCTCCACGGGCGTCGGGGTCGCTACGCTCCTCGCCGCCAGCACCGCGATCGGGCTCCACGAGGCGAGCCTGGCGCGCGCCGCGGCTACGCAGACGCGGGCGCAGGCGCTCGCCGCCGAGGACGAAGCGCGACGGGCCGAGGCGCTCAAGTCCTTTCTCGAGGGCTTGTTCGACAACGCGCAGCACGGAACGGCTGCCAACGACACCGCGGAGCTCCTGCTGGCGCAAGGCCGGGAGCGGGTCGATCGCGACTTCGCCATGCAACCGGCGCTGCATGTCGAGATCCTGGCGCTGATCGGCGACCTCGAACGCCGCAGCGGGCATCCGGATCGGGCCCAGCGGCCATTGGAGCAGGCCGCGGCGCTGGCGAAGGCGCAATTCGGTGTCACCGACCGGCGCACGCTCCACATCGAATACCTGGTCGCGAAGGAAGGCGACGAGCTCGGCCGGGTTCGCGAAGCCACCGCGCGTCTGCAAGGCGCGATCGACGCGTTCGAGTCGGGGCCGAACCGGGACTCGCCTGAAGAGGCGCCGGCGCTCGCCTGGCTGGCGGGCCTGGACGAGCGGCGCGGCCAATCGACCCAGGCGATCGCGCTGGGCGAAAGGGCGGTCGCGCTCGCGCGCGGCGGGCCGGTCGGTGGCGATGCGCTGACGGAGGCCGTGACCAACCTCGGCTGGATCCAGCTGGATGCCGGCCACCCGTCCCGGGCGGAGCCGCTGCTGCGCGAAGCGCTGGCGCGCGCGCGTGGCCGGCTGGGCGAGCGGCATCTCGACGTGGCCGACGCGATGGCCCTCCTGGCCGCGGCCTTGCGCCAGCTCGGTCGTTCAGGAGAAAGCGAGCGTCTCCTGCTCGCGGCACTCGACATCGACGACCAAGTGAACGCGCGGCCGAACGGTCATAAGGCCTGGCATGTCAATGACTTGGCCAACGTGTACGCCGTCCAAGGCCGTCTCGAGCAGGCCCAGGCGACTTATGAGGAGGCGCTGGCCCTGAATCGGGCGCTCGCCCCGACGGCCAACCTGGGCGAAGCTGTGAACCTGGGCAACCTGGCGCGGCTGCGTTTCAGGCAAGGCGCCTACGCCGAGGCGGAAGCAGGCATGCGCGATGCGATCCAGCGCAAGGAGCACCTGCTCGGCGCGGACTACGAGGACAACGGCCGGAGCTACGACCGTGCCTGCCTGGCCGAGATCCTCATCGCCCGCGGGCACCTGGACGAGGCGCGGGAGATCGCCGGCGACGCGCTCGCCGAGGCGCGGGCGGGTCATCCCGACGCGAATCCGGACATCGCGTTCGCGTTCACGGTGGACGCCAGGCTGATCGCGGCCCGCGGCGATTGGGAACATGCCTCCGTGCTGGCCGGCAGCGCGGTCGCGATGGACGACTTGCTCGCCGACCAGGGCTCGGAACGGGCGATCCGCGCGCGCCTGCTGTTCGGCGAGATCCTGCACAAGCTCGGTCGTGATGGCGAGGCGAGATCGGAGCTGAAAGACGCCCTGGCGGCGGCCGACGCCATGACCCCAGTCCAACCCGCCCTCGCAGCGCACATCGCGGGCGAGCTGGCGCACGTCGCCGCGTCACTTGGCGACCGCACTGCCGCGGCCCGAATGCGCGAGCGGGCACAGGCCGCGCTCGCCAGGGGTGCCCACGGACAGAACGCAGAGCGCAGTGAGGTCTTGCAACTGCTCACGCAAGACTAGGGCGCGGAAACCCGAGCAACTGGTCACCCTACCGAATCTGCCTGCCCAGCATCTCAGCTGACCTTGATCGGATCAACGAAGGGGCGGATGCTTGGCTTGTCTGCCAGGGCAACGATCGTTGCCGCGAGAACGGAGTAGGTGAGCCTCATGTGCCCCCTATCGGATTGGGCCTTCTCGAAAGCGGTCGTCGGCGACCGTCTGCAAATGGCCGACAAGAGCCTTCGGAGGCCCCAGGCAAAGTGAGACGAAGCCGAAGTCCAGCCGGCGGCCACTTGCCCGGACGTTACCATTCGATCCGATGCACAGACTCTTTTCACTCCAGGGGCAGACAGCGCTTGTGACCGGTGCCGGCAGCGCATCCGGAATCGGCTTCGCGACGGCGAGGTTGCTCGCCGAGATGGGGGCCCAGGTCTCGATCACTGCCACCAGCGCAAGGATCTTTGATCGCACGGAGGCTCTACGTGCCGAAGGGCATGCAGCGCACGGCTTCGTCGTTGATCTCGTCGACCGCGGCGCGACACAAGTCGTGATTGCGCGCGCGGAAGAGGCGCTGGGCCCGATCAGCATCCTGGTGAACAACGCCGGCATGGCGCAGTCCGGAGTCTCGGGCGTGGACAGCCCCTTCCATGAGCTGGAAGACAAAGACTGGGATGCGACCCTCGCTCGGAATCTGGGCACTTGCTACAACGTGACCCGTGCCGTGTTGCCAGGGATGATCCGGCGGCGTTATGGACGCATCGTCAATGTGGCTTCGGTGACCGGTCCGCTGGTGAGCAAC
>FSZS01000286.1_pt1 | contig 9511 bp, 8 predicted proteins | sample 1638881 | NCBI WGS metagenome assembly FSZS01 (sample SAMEA3914813, study PRJEB12502) | metagenome | biome: forest; material: soil | place: Canada | collected 2011-07-07 | depth 0.3 m
AGCCTTGATAGGGAGGGCTCCGGAGGGCAGCGGAGCTCCGGCTGGACACCGGGATTGACATGACAGGCCCAACGTCCGTCGCAGGCAAGACTCGGCCACGAGCTGCCGCTCGCGAACGTCGGCTTCGAGGTCGGTTACCCATGCGACTTCCGCGTCGGCTACTTCGACATGGGCGCAGCGGAAGGGGGCGAAGTTGCCAGCGTGATCTGCATGGCTTGCTCGCCGCTGAAGCCCTTGTTCAACAGCGCGTGGTGAAGGTTATTTTTGAACGCGGCTATCGTGTCTGCGGTTTCCGATCGTTCGTCGAACTTGAATTGTGCCTCGCTGGTCACCTCGGTCAACCTTGCTTCTTGAGAAGTATTGAGCGTCAGTGCTTCAGCGCAACCCACAGAATGAAGTAACTGCCAACGACTACGACTACGCTGCCCCATGCGAGGAGCTTCACTACGCGCCACCAGTTTTGTTTCTGTTGTTTCCCGTACTCGTCGTCACCGGCCTGGTAAAGAGGCTTGGGATCACCGCATTGGGGACAGGGATGGTGTTGTATCCATGAGTGTGTCTCCTGGACGCCATGACCATCGACTACTCGCATTGCCCCAAGAGCGCTGCCTTTGCTGCGATGCTTACTCACCGGCAGCACCGTGTTGCAAGTCCGGCAGTGCCCAATGTTTGATCCTCTTGGCACATGACACTTTGGACATGACGTCGCCGCGTCACTGATCTGCGCGCTGCAGGCGGCGCAACTAACTATCTTCATTCTCACCTCCGTCGACTACGAACGATACGCATCGTGCCCTTGCTCTGATTGGCATTTGGCCTCGCCGCTTGTAAATCTGCCACACCAGTTCAGCGATTGGCCTCGACTGAAGTTGGGAGTGCCTCGTCAAGCACCTGGATGCCCGCCGGCCGCGATGATGTTGCTATTCAAAAGGTCGACGGGCAATCGAGCATCCTCGTCCTTGCCTTGCAAGTCCCGACGAGCCTCCAGAAACGCAGCGAGGGCGCCGGCGTGATTGCCGCCCAACATGAGCGCGCGTCCCCGGTCGAACGCCAAGCGAGCCTCCCAATGATCATCCTGGACGTTGTTGTTCAACGTCTTGGGGTCGAGCCCCGATAGCAAACGCGTCACGTCGGCGGACTTGCCCTGGTTCAGCAGCGCATCGGCGAGTTCGAAGTGCAATACCTGCATCAGTGCATCGCTGTCCGGATGGGCGTCTCGAGCATCGCGGATCAGGTTCTCGATGGCAGCCTGTTCCTCGGCGAACTTCTTCCCGTGACGAAGGCATTGCGCTTCGTTCATTCGCGCCGTTAGGATCCAGATGCTTTTTGCATCTGAGCGCGCAGTGCGACGGCGCACCACGTCCGCGTATTCAGTTGCGGCTTGGTCCCACCGTTCGGCCTTGTAGTGAACTCCAGCCAAAGTGTCCAGCGCGGTGATGGCGCGGTTGTCGTTGCGCCCGAGGTGATTCTCGAGGCAACTTAGTGCCGACTGCGCAAGTTCAAGTGCCTCGGGCACCTTGTTCTCGAAGCCCAACGTCTGCGCGAGTGCCATCGCCGTGTAGCAGGTGATGGGGTGGTCGGCGCCGTAGCGCTGCCGCTCCTTTCCGAGCAATGCACGCAAGGTGCGGTCGGCGACGTCGAGGTGCCCGATCATCTTCTGTGCTGCGCCGTACTGCAGTTCGACCTCCTCGCGATCGCTTTCGGAGACCCCGGACGAAGCTGCGGCGACTCCGCGTGCCGCGTCGAGTTCAGCGAGTTGTCGATTGAGATCGAAAGACTCGCCGTAGACCAGCGCCGTCTCAATCCTGTATTGCACTTCCAGGGATGCGTCCCGCGCGGGAGATGGTCCGAGCAACGATTCCACCGCTGCGAGGTGCTGGCGCGCCTCGTCGAGGCGACCGAGATGGCTATTCGCCCGCGCCAGCCCGATCTCGATCTCCGCGGCTTGACGCATCGGCACTGCGCCTCGTTCGGGGTAGGCGCTTAGTGCGCGCTGGCCGGCGTCGATCGACTCCGTGAAGCGCGTGAGTTCAAGCAACGTTCCCTGGAGTTCCGCATGCAGCAGCGCGCGCGTCGCCGCCGGGGCCTCGGCATACTTGGTGTCGACCAGTGCCTCCGCTCGGACCGCCGCATCCGCCACGCTGAGACCGGCGGTGCCGACGATGCGCGGGTCGGCGCTGCCGATCAGATCCTCGTCGAGGAATCGGTTGAGCGTCTCGATCGATCGGCGCTGATCCGCCAGTTCGAGATTGCGTCGATGCGACTGCCACAGCAGCGTGCTGATCGACAGCATGCCCGCCAGCAGCAGGCTGAAGGCGATGGCAATCAAAGGCCGCCGTGCTTGGACGCGCGCCTCGTGCAAGCGCAACCGCGCATTCTCCTGCTCCATTCGCGCCGCCTCAGCCACGGCCTGAACGGCCCGAGCCCGCACCTCGCGGCGCACCGCCAGGCTGCGGATGGAATGCGCAAATTCGTTCACGGAGACGAAGCGCTCCGCCGGCTCGCCGTCGATGGCACGGGCCACGTCGTCTGTCAGGTCCGGATCTTCGACCAGCCGCTGCCAACCGGTGTCGGGCCGCTGCGACAGGTCACCCACCAGCAACTGGAGCAACAGGATGCCAAGCGAGTAGATGTCGCTGCGCTCGTTCGGTCGGCCGCCTCGCCACAACTCTGGGGCCATGTAGACGAAGGTGCCGCGCGTCGGGTCGGCCAATGCGCCGTCGGGAGCAGCCAGGCTTTCCTGGATCGCGCCAAGTTGCTCGCGCACACGCGTGACCACGACGAAGCTGCTGCCGAAGTCGATCAGGCGCACCTGGGGCGCGCGGCCGCCTGCACTGTCGATCAGGATATTGGACGGCTTCAGGTCAGCGTGCACAGTACCTGCACCATGCAGCGCCGATACACCGTCGGCGATCTTGAGGAATAGCGCGATGCGATCGTCGCGCGAGCTGGACTTGAGGAAACCGGCCTCGCGTTCCCAACGAGCCAGGTCGGGCCCGCCGTAGTCCATCTCGATGAAATACGGCGCCGCCTCGAAGTGGGTGGACAGGATCTGGATCAGGTCGTCGCGCGGTCCGAGGGTGCGCGCCACGTGGCTCAGCAGCCTCGATTCGCGCCGCAGTTCGCGCAAGCCGTCCGCATCCGACGCTATCTTGTATACACGAGGCAGGCCGGTGACGACGTGGAGCGCGCGCCAGACGTCGCAGCTCTGGGAGCGCGAAAGCAGCTCCTCCAGCCGCATCCCTGGCCGCAGCAGCATCTCGGCGCCTGCCTCCAATGCCTGGGTTGATTCGTACTCGGTGCCTACGACCTCTCGAATCGGTGTCGCCTCAAGCCGATAACCCTTGCCGTGGACGGTACGGATGTTGGCGCCATCGGGTCCGAGCGCGCGCCTCAAGCGGTCGATCGCACTGGTCAGGGCATGATCCTTGGTGTCGGAGTTGTAGCCCCACACCTTGTCGAGCAATTCGTCCCGGCCCAACGCCACTCGCGGCGTGGTGAGCAGGCAAGATAACAACTGCCGCTGCCTGAGCTGAAGGTGAACGGCGGCGCCGTTCACATAGACCTCTGCCCGTGCTTCGTCGTAGACGACGGCACCGAACGAATATCGGTACAGGTTCCTCAAGACGTCCTCCCTCCACCGGTCGGTGTTCCGCCGGCTTTGCCCAAGGCTACGTTGCCCGCGAATCCGGCGCAAGTCCCGTCAACTTCCGCAATCTCACGGAGTTCTCGCAAGCGGGTGCCACCACGCACCGTGACCCCCTTGAGGGTTCGGCGAGATTTCGGTGAGGTATGGGGACGCCGTCGCCCCTATGGTTAGCGCCAGGGCTCGAACGCCGAGCGGCATTCGCCGAGCTCGATGGCCCGGAAGAGGAGGACAAGATGTCAGGAATTCGAAATCCCTTGTGGCAAGCGTCTCCGTCGGCAACACGCCACGGCTGGCGAGCAGGCCTTGGCGCCGCTGCCCACGGCGTGCCGTGGCTGGCGGTCCTCGCAGTGGCGGCCTGCTCCAGCGGTTCGTCAGAGTCGCCCGAGAACTTCAAGAAGGCGATCGACGCCTACCTGAAGGATCGCGCCCGGCTTTGCTATGCGAGTCCGGTCTACGACAGCTGGCCGAACAAAATTCCCAAGGTCACGGGCTTCGGCACCTCGATGTACGAGGTCTTCCAGGCGACGACCAAGGCCGGCCTTACCAGCCTCACCCGGCAAGACGCCAACACTGCCACTTACGACTTGACGCCAAAGGGCCAGGCGTTCGCCGGAAAGGGACCGAACGGCCAATTGAACGGCTCGATTTGCTTTGGCGAGACCACGGCTGGGACGATCGAGAAATGGGCACCCGGGCCAGCGAACGCCAGCAAGGGCAGCCAGCTCGTGTTCTTCACCGCCAGGACGACTGCCTACGAATGGGCCAACGATCCCGAGGTGGGCAAGGCGCTACCGGCGCTCCAGGCGGACCTTCGATCCACCGACGGCAAGAGAGGCCAGGTCGTGGTGACGCTAACCAACGAGGGCTGGTCGGTGGTCGACGGAACGGTGCAGTAAACCGTTCACGGCGCGGGCCAGGCCCCGTAGAAGGTGACGTCCCCCCCAGGATTGAGGCGGACCGCTCATCCGCCAGTCATGCCATGCATCTCATATCCAAGGAGGCTTGGACCGCGCAGGTCAGACCCACGATTCAGACTTCACTGCCCAGCCAGGGTCGTACCACTTAAGTAGCTCGCAGAACTCATGCCGGACTGGACGCACCGTACCGTGGTCCGTTACCGGGAAAATTCAAGTCAGATTTATCGAGGAGAAACCATGTATTGCCGTTCAATCGTCATCCTGACGACTGCCCTGCTGGCAGGGTGTGCCGATGAGTCCATCCGGGCCTTCCAGGCCAAAGTGGACAATAACTTCCACACGGTCGAGATTGCTGTGGACCCCGCTGTCGACCCGAACGCCAGATTCAGCCAACTGAAGTTCCAAGCGTTGTTCCACGAGTCGACTTATGGCGTCGCAGGACATGTCGCTTATGACAAGTCATGCAAGATGCTGCAGATCAAGGGCAAGTTTATCGGGACAGACGGAGGCACGGTCGCCGCCGGAATTGGCGCGGTAACCAGCTACGACAAGAGCGAAGATCGGCCGTTCGAGATGGGGCCCACGGAGCGCCTTTCCACGAGCATCGGGGGCGCGAAGCTAAGCAAAATTGTCATTACAGGCATCACCTGCCTATGAGCGATGAACCGCCGACCACTGTCAACGTCGTGCCACTTCGGCAGACTTGCTGAAGGACTATGACAATCATCCGATCGCGCGGTAACGAAGGATGGCGTGGTGCAGAACAGGGTGCCAGCTTTATGACAGAAGGCGCAACTCGAGCGCTCTGACTCGGAACGGCGCGAACGTGGATGGGCGCGTCCGGGCGGCGATACTGCCCGGTTCCGCAACGCGGTCGCGTTCGGCGATTTCCTCCATGTCCTGCCCCCGTATCGCCCCGACGTGCGCCACCTCTCGTAGGGACATCTCCATGGCGGCGCTGCCGAACGCGTGACACGCCTGCACGGTACGAGCCACAAGTTCTTGCCTGCGCGGCGCGAGCGCGCTCGGGTGCCAGTCGATGGATGAGGGCTGTCGGCCGAGCCTGCAGTCTTGGAGCGTCCGTCAGTGTACGGACGCCTGCTGACGAATAACCTGGTTAGGGAAGAAAACGAACGATGAGCGACAAATTCATGCGCAACGCGCCGTCCACTCGCTTGGCCGTCAGTGCTGTCCTGCTGGCTATGCCTCTCGCGGCCGCTGGGCAGTCCGCGCCGCCCGATCCGCAGGGCCAGTGGCGGGGCACCTATCAATGCGCGCAGGGCGAAACCAACATCCGTTTGCGCCTGGATAGCGTCAGCGGCAATGGTTATTCGGGCATCGTCGACTTCGAGCCTTCATCGAACGCTCGCGTCCATTTCCCTGCGGCGGAATACACCGTCTCGGGACAGCTCGAACCCGATGGCCACCTGCTGCTGCGTCCCGGCCAGTGGATCAAGCGGCCGGCGCCCTTGTTCATGGGCACGCTCGATGGCCGCCTGTCGCCGGACGGCACACATTACGAGGGGGTGGTGGTCGAATGCGGCGCGAACCGTAACTTCGCGATGACACACGACGCCGGGCCAGCACTCGCGCAGGCTACGGCGGACGCGCCGGCGCGGACGAAACTCGATCCGCTGGCAGCAGTCAGCGGCTACGACGCACTCGCTCGCGCCGATTGGCAGGGCTTGTACAACTGCTTCGGCCTGAACTCGGTTATGCACTTGAGACTCTCGCCGGCCGGACGCGGTTCGCTCGCGGGCACCGTGGAATTTGAGCCCTTCCCGCCCCGCGATCCCGTGCAGCGTGCCAGCTACCGTGTGGTAGGTCAGCTACAAGACGACGGTAGCCTGATGCTGGTCCCGCAAGGCTGGGTGCGTCAGCAACCCGGATACGTCATGAGCTCCATCACGGGCACGCTTTCACCCACGGGCGACCATTTCAACGTCACAGCCACCGGTTGTCCGAACCGCCTGGCCACCGACCTCACGCCTGGACGCTCGGCCCAGGTCGAGGCATTCATCGCGGCCGCTGCGGCCTCGGCGGCGGACCGTGCGAAGCAGGCGACCGTCGCTGCCGCCGATGCTGCCCGAACGTTGCGGCTTGGCGGCGTCGCACTCGGGATGACCAAAGAGGACGCGGTGGCGGCGCTGAAGAAGGCTCATCCAGACGCCGTAGTCATCGACATGTACACCGGCTACGGGATGAACGGCTCGACGCGCCAGGGGCCACTGTCGACCTTTCGCCCGGCAGACGCCGGCTACCTGAGCGGCTTTGTTGCAGTACCGTCCGCGCTGTCACGCAAAGCGATGTTTCACCGGGACAGCGACGTCACGGACATGGCATTCAACCTGGGCTGCAGTGCCGGCGAGCGCAGGCGCCGCGCCATGGACGAGACGACTTATCGTGTCGAGCTTAGTCCACAGCTGGTTGCGCCGCGCGTCCTGCTGGTCGTGGAGAACCACAGTTACTGCGATCCGGAGACGCGCGTCCCCACGGTCATCGACGCGCTTTACGCGCGCTATTCACGCGCCACGACCCGCCTCTACGGCCTGCGTAGCGATGGCGAGCGGATAGGCGATGGGATCTATCCCGGCACGGGTGATGGCGCGGCCTTCCTCGAATGGCGTTTCGGCGCCAGCGGCGCCGCGATCGAATCGGTACCCGAGGTGCCGTTCTGGAATACATGGGGCGGCATGTGGCGCTTCCTTGGCAACGAGGGTGGCGGGGTCGTGGTTCACGCCGAGGTCTGGCCGCAGCAAGACATCAACTATGCGAGCGCTGTCCAAACGGTGCTCTGGGACGACAACGCCTACGGCTGGTACAAGAAGCAGCAGTTCAACCTGCTAGGCGAGCTGGACCGACTGGGCATCTCCGTCGACCGACTCCACGACAAGGCGCTCTTGGCGAAGGTCAAATCTGCTCCGCGGCCGCCGGGCTATTGAGCGGAGTGGACGTGGGCGCTGCGCAGTTCAGCCAGGGTCGTACCATTCAAGAAGGGATTGGGAGTTCCGATGGATGCCCAGAATCGTGTCGGGCGCTGCCGCAGGTGCAGCAAGCAGCTCCGCTTTATCGACTTCCTGTATCAGCGTCCAGTGCAGACAGAGACGCTGAACACTTCGGTCACGGTGAACACCGATGGCACCGTGTCGGCGCATTCCTGGAAGGGGATGGCGCTCTCGTTCCACCTCTTTAGGAGACCCTGCGATTCGTGCCGCGAGCGCGATCCGTTGGCTCGAGCGCGCGACACGCGCTTGAACACGGTTCTTCTATGGCTAGGCCAGCAGTTCGCCCGCGGATGGGTGACGCTTGGCTGGCTGGTGGTCACGTACCTTACGTTAGGCCCGGCTCGAGCGAAGGAGCACGTCACGCTCATCGTCGTCTGGCTGATCATGCTGCAACTCGTTTGTAGCGCGCTCTACACGCGGTGGAAGAGCTACTCGCGCTACGTGCCCGTCGTGAACTCGCAGCACCGGTTGGCGGCCGATGACTACCCCGCGGGCCAGCTCTTTCACTGGTATCGGTTCCTCGTGCAGTACCTCGCCGTGCTTGGACTCGTGCTGGTACCGCTCGGTACCGCTGGGGTGGTGTATCTGGAGAACTATCACTCGCCGACGTCTTCGAGCGCGTCCTCAAGTGGACCGGGCGCGGCCGCTCCGTCCTTCACGAAGCACAAGCGTGCGAAGCATGCGCCTGCCCAGGCGTCATCGTGACATCGGCACCTGCCAAGTGGAACGCGTACTGCCCGCTCCTCAGCAGGCTGCGCCTTGACTCTTTTCGGAATGCGGCGGCATGCTTGCAGAGCGCCTCCTAGACGACCACTGTAGACTTCCCCAAGCTGCAACTACTTACGATGCGGGAGCTTCCAATGCGCATGACCACGTGCGGTGCCTGTCAAAAGCCGATGAGCAAAGACGCTTCGCTCTGCCCAGACTACATGTGTATGTTTCCCGCGAGATGGAATCTGGGCAACTGCCGTGAATGCAAGGCACCGTTGCCAAGAGACCATCATCGAGTCGTGCGAACCTCGGTTTCTCAGGGCATCACAACGACCAATGGCAACGTCCACAGCACGAGCAGTGTCATGAGGTACGTCCAACACCTGCCTTGTCCCAAATGCGGGAGCAAACGCCCACTGCGTCAGCTGGAAGACACCGTGCTTGGTAAGTCGATTCCACTTCTGCCAATCTTCATTCTGGGGATCGCGTTTATTTGGGGGCTAGCGTCGGATCACCCAACGCGGATAGACAGAATCTTCCCAATCCGCATCTCGGCACTTGGCATGAAGGCAGGGACACCCGAGGAGTGGTGGGTTTCCTTCATCATCATTGCGTTTCTCTTTTACGTCACGTCGTATGGCGCCGTGCGTGTGTTCGGTCGCGCAACCAGGCCGTAATGCTCCTCGCAGCTTCTGCGCGCCAGTTGCACACCTGATTTCGTTTGGCTACAGACCGCATTGCCTCTGATGATCCTGCGAGGAAACTCTTACTGCCCATAGTCCTACGGGCTCATACGCTACGGCGTGCCCACTCGCACAGGAGAGCCAGTGCGTCGGGTTGATCTGCCGGCTTTGCAAGCATGTCTGCAATGCTGCGCCATCGGGCCATCGCACGCTGATTGCGGACGGCCGCTGCCGGGGGCTGCCAAGGAGTCGTCAGCCGAATGGTGACCAGCAGCCCGACGAGTTCGTTAATCGGCGCTGCAGCGCGACGGTACGAACGACCGGTATTCGGCGTCTAATCTGAAACTGCGCATGTCATGCCGGGGTCGGGAACTGTCGTTCGCAGACGATCCATCCGAAAGTCGGGTTTCTGGCTTCGAATCCGACGATGCGAAGGACAGCAGTGGGTGGCGGATTCAACTGGTCAACGCAACAGATTCGCTGAACATCTCAGCGGGCGTCCTGAAGCCGAGCGTCTTGCGGGGCCTCTCGTTCAATTGTCTCGCG
>FSZS01000432.1_pt1 | contig 9511 bp, 10 predicted proteins | sample 1638881 | NCBI WGS metagenome assembly FSZS01 (sample SAMEA3914813, study PRJEB12502) | metagenome | biome: forest; material: soil | place: Canada | collected 2011-07-07 | depth 0.3 m
GTTGTGTTTGGAATGGAGCGACTTGAGCATGAGGGCCTTTCGAACCTTCCAGCCTAGCCACAAGTTTCTCGTATTCGGAAAGCGAATCTGTAGCCGTGCACGGCAGCGCGTGATGCCTTTGCATAGCGCGGGAACAAACGAATAATCCGCCTCCCAACTCAACAGTTCGCTTTCGTGATACGTCCAAAATGTTCATGACTCGTCCCAACGACCGGTATCCCTTGCCCCGCGGCCTTGCGGAGCCCGACACAGACTACTGGCGCTCACTTGGTCTGGCGACGAACGCAGCGTGGTACGTGCTGACCGTGCGGCCGCCCACGGAGGATCATCTTCAAACGACGGTGCTGGTGTGTTCGGACGTCGACGTCGCCGATAGCCTCGAGTCCTCGCCAGTGGATCTCGCCTCGCTGCTTTGCATCGCACCGCCGACCTACAACGGTGAGGGCGACGGGTGGAGCTCGTTTTCCGTCGCCGAAGTGTGGCGTGCCACCGATCCACACGAAGATGACAACCCGTGCGTGGTCTTCGTCTCAGAGGATGGCCGAGAGCACGCCGGGCTCTTCGCCGAGGCGAAGAGCGGCCTGTTCAAGACCCGGCTGGTCGCTCGTGTCAATCCACGCCGTGGCGCGGCGAATGACGCCGTCGGATCATGCGAATGAGCGCGCCAGACCACAACTTCCCGGCATGAGAGCGAAGCGGAAGCGCCAGGACGATTGCCTGTTCAGCCTCGTCAGCAAGGGAGGCCGGATCTCGTTTCCACCAGGCTTCCTGGAGCTCAAACTTGGGCAGCGTGTGTACTTCGACGTCGAGGCGCGCGGCGTTGTCATGCTCACACGCCCCAAGCGCTCGCACCGTGGCAGGCTGTTGTCCGCCAGGGTACGACGAGGAATCAGAAGCCTTGCGAGATACGGGCCGCGTGCCAGCAAACATGAGTAGCGCTAGCCCAAGTGTCTTTGCTGCCACATCTCAGCGTGCTGGCTTCGACAGCGGCCATTGAAGGGGCTAACGGGCTTCCTGGAATTGATGCCATAGCCGGTCGCTCACATCCCGGGCGGTCGCCAAGCCGATCCGGACTGCGTTGCCCTGCAGCATGCCCTTGGCGACCACTTCTTCTTCCGGCGGCCCATGCAGCACGTACTCGCGACCGGATGACGTCGTCAGCAGCCGCCGACTAGCATCGACGGACACCACGGCAGACGTGTTTCGCACCACTCCAGTTTCCCGGAACATCATGAGGTACAACTCTCCCGCCGGCGTCTCAATCGCGCGCCAAGACAGTACCTCGACGCGGGGTTGCTCCTTCACGGGCGGCGCGTCCCGTTCGTTCGTGAAGGTGAAGACGCCGGGAGTGCCTGGGGCCGCGGTCATTGGGCACCTTTGGCGCCACTGGCGGACTTGCGTGCGCGGCGTGCGCCGGTACCAGACCGGATATGCGGCATGGCCGGCAGTGCCAGCAACAGTCGACGCTCGATCACGGCATCACAGCGATCGGACCTGACGCCGCCAGCGAACTCCTCGCCAGCCGCGTCGCGCAGGATTACGAACTCCTCGGCGGCCTGTGTCCGGGTCAACCAGACCTCTCGCACATCGCGGGCCGTCCACTGGCCCGCCGACGTCAACCAGCCCGGCCTCATGCACACCAGGCTCTTGACCTCGGCCGTGTCAATAGTGGCCAGCGCGTGGACTAGGTCCTGTTCCCAGGCGATGCACCAGGTGCGCGCAAAGGTAACGTCCGACTCCTCGTCGAGCACATCGACCGTGAGCAAGAACCATGGGGCGTGAAGCATCACCTCAACTCGCCGCCAGTGCTGCTCTCCAGGATGTGTAAGGCTGGGTGGGATGGGAAACTCGTGCTGGAAATGGGAAACGAACATGTAGGGTGACGATGCGCGAACAACTCGATTCGGCGATCGCGGTGTTGATGACCGAAGAAATTATTGATGGCGACCCGCTGAACCACCAAGGCCGATGAGCGTTGCCACCAAGTCGTGCCTGTGGATAGATTCAGATTCCGAATATGGCCCGATCTCGGTTAGCGTCCCAGGCCTGAAAGCGTCCTATGACCAAGACCCCGCACAGACGACACAACAAGATCCTGCTCTCCATGCTTTACAGGCTGCGCGATTCGCGCACCCCATCCATGTGTCGTTGGCACGAGTCGCACGATGCAGCGATCACAAGGAGCAACCGTTGAGTCGACCCCTCATCGCTCTGGATGTCGACGGCGTCTTGCTGGACTACAACCTGGGCTACGCCGCAGCTTGGGAGCGAGCCTTCGGAGTGCGTCCCCGGGAAAGAGATCCGCAGGCGTACTGGGCGATCGACCGCTGGGAGGTGACCCGTCTTTCAGGGGCACCGCTGGATCGGTTCCGTGCGGCGTTCGATGAGCAGTTCTGGTCGAGCCTGCCCGCAATCCCAGGCGCCCTAAGGGCGTGCCAAGCCCTGCACGGTGCAGGCTACGATTTGGTCTGCGTCTCGGCGCTGGATGCGCACCATGCGGACGCACGGCTGCAGAATCTGCGAGCCTTGGAGTTCCCCATTGAGCGCGTAATCGCGACCGCCAGCGTCGCATCCGACCGCAGTCCCAAGGCGGACGCGCTGGCGGCGTTGTGCCCGGTAGCCTTCGTCGACGACTACCTGCCGTATTTGCTGGGCGTTCCCGACTCCATTCATACAGCCTTGTTGCAGCGGGCGACGAATGGATCGCCCAATGTCGGCGAGGCGCTGGCACTGGCCAGATCGAGTCATGTGGATCTCGCAGGTTTCGCTGATTGGTGGCTGTCGCCCGTTCCTCGCTGACGCAGCCGCAAGCGGAAACGCCTAGGCGCCTCCGCCCGACGGCCTTCCAACGCGCGTGAACCGTACAACATAAAGATTGAGGAGACTCAAACCTCGCGTCTGTCGACGACGTTGCCGTTCGCATCAGTCACCGTGATCGTCAGGCTGTCGGTGAGTGTTACTTTCTCTGAGAAACCAATGCAGACCTGGTTCAGAAATCTGAGTACGTAGTCTGTCGTGGTCGAATTCTTGTCGAGGATGACCTCTACGATACCTGCGCTGGCCGCAACCTTTTTCGCACCTTCCTGCAGGCCGATGGGTGAGACCAGCACGCCACCGGTCCCACCAACGTCCTCGATGACCCAAGCCAGGCTCGCAGTGATCGCCTGGCTGATCCCGGTCTTCGTATGACGCTTGCATTCCACGACAACAAAGTGCTGTCCGTCGCTTGAGCAGCCTTTCGCATCGAGTTCCCAATCGGTCCCACTGTCGCCGGTTGCCGATTGCTTTCCCTCGAAGCGTTCAACTCCGAAGTGCGATGAGAACTGGTCTAACAGGTACGCCGCTACTTCCTCGTAGCTTTCCCATTGTTTGCCGGACATAGATCGACCTGTGTGCGTGGAAGGAGCGCCGATCATGCCAGCGGCAGTCCTCAGATCCGGACCTACCCAATCGCAGACCCCAATCCAACCGAGGGCGACAGCGCTGCGAGCAGGCTCAACAAATCTGCAACAACTTGTCCTCACCATCTCCTGAGATATGAGGGCGCAAGTAGTCCTCAATCCTCTCGCGCCAACAGCGGCGCAACAACCCTTGGAGCCTTGAAATGCAAACTACTGATACCCCTGCGGTCGAACCGACCGAATCGTCCATCAACTGGGCTGAGGACGCGCCGCGTGGCGGCCGCACCGTTCTGAACCGTATCCTCAAGGAGAACGCGGCAGTCCCGTTGTTCTTCGCTCAGACGTTGATCGCCTCCCTGCGAGACGTGGGCTACAACCACACCACGTCTGCGCTGTGCGAGCACGTGGACAACGCAATCGAGGCCGGCGCGAGCGAAGTCCGCATCTTCTACCGTCAGGCGGGCAAGAAGGGTGACTACCAGATCGACGCCGCCGTGTACGACAACGGTCGGGGCATGGAGCCCAACGTCCTGAAGGTTGCCACGTCTTTCGGCGGCTCGATGAACTACAACAACCGCAATGGCATCGGTCGCTTCGGCATGGGCATGAAAACCGCCGCGCTCAGCATGAGCCCGGCTATGGAACTCTACTCTTGGCAGGAGCCGGGCAGCATCTACGGAATGATCCTCGATGTCGAGGCCATCGGGAAGGATCGATCGAACTCCGTGAACCTTCCCGATCCAACGCTGAACACGGAACTGCGGGGCGAACTCGCCGAGCTGTTCACAAAGCCCATGGGATGGCCGTCCGACCAGAAGGAGCAGGAGCTCTTTGCCACCGATGCCGATGACCTGGCCGAACGCCTCGGCTCGCACGGCACGATCGTCTACATGCATGCGTGCGATCGCCTCTCTTCGCGCAAAGCCCGCACCTTGGGTGAGCACGCGGTCAGCGAGATGGCCCGCATCTATCGGCGAGCAATCTCCGGTGGCCTTCGCCTGTATGTGAATAACCGACGCGTCGAGGCCTTCGACCCGACCTATTCGATGGCCAATGCTCGACATGCCAAGGCCCTGACGAACGGGGAGCCAACGACAAGCCGGCTGGTATTGTCTCGCCCGATCGACATCTCGGTGTCCGAGAACGACCCAACTCGCGTGAGCCAGATCGTCGCCAAGGTCTTCGCGCTGCCGATCGAGGAGTGGTCGGGCCTGGACCGCAAGACACAAAAGAATGATCTACGCATCTTCGACGGCTTGACGGTCTCGATCCTCCGAAACGACCGGGAGGTCTTCGCTGGCCCGCTGCCGAAGCTGACCACGCAGCACAGCGTGACGAACTGGTACCGCGTGCAGATCGATTTCCCCGGTAGTCTGGACGAGGCCTTCGGCGTCGCGTCGAACAAGCAAGGTGTCCGGATGAAGGACTATGTGCTTGACAAGATTCGGGAGGAGATCGGGTCGGACATCACCAAGCTGAACGACGAGATCAAGCGCTTCCAGGCGGAAAAGGCGAGCCGCATTGACCCTGCCAAGGCGACGGCCAGCGAGCAGCGCGCAAACGAAGTCGACCAACTGCATGCGAAACCGTTGTCGGCGCAGCTGACGCCGGAGGAAGAGCAGCAGCTCGATGCCAATCTGCGCGGGCTAGCCGTGACATTGAAGCGAGACGAGGAAACGGACGAGCAGGCGTTCGAGCGCGTGAAGAACTCCAAATACTTGATTGACTTCAAGCACGACGAATACTGGCCGTTCTATCACGTGGACCACAAGTTCGGCCGGATCATCCTGACCATCAACACCGCGCATGCGTTCTTCGACAAGTTGTACAACCCGCTCAAGGAGTTGGCACGCAAGCCGGTGGAGGAGTCGCTGGAAGAAGGTCAGGCTGTCGAATCGAAGCCGGTCGAAGGTCCACTGGTCGCCCTGGAGCTGCTGCTGCTCTCACTTGCCCGAGCTCAGGGCGTTCTCGGCATGCGCAGCGATGAGGCCAAGCAGGTCTTCGATCAACTGCGCCGGGAATGGTCGGAGACGTACCGCATCCAGCTGACGGCGTGAACCTTGGCCCAGGCCGGCGCAATTGCGCCGGTCCTCCGGTGCCGAATCAGCGAAGGCGGGCCGCGCCTTCACTTCTTGGCGAAAGTCTCCCAGCGCAGCGGCTTGCCCCGCCAGCGAAAGGTGCTTACACTTTGGCGTCAGCCCACACTGGGTCGATCGCTCGCAGGATGGCACAGCGTCCATCCCGCGAGATCCCGACTTTGGAAAGGGCAGGCGCTTTTCAACCCAACCGCGGCAAGACTGCCGCACAAAAAGGGGTTCGACCATGGCGGAAATTCCGCGTTCCTGGGGTGCCTACGCGCGCCTGCAAACCAAGCTCTCGACGACCACTTCGATCGCCATCGGCGGCGCTCTCGAGGCGGGCCTGAACGTCATTCACCAGCCCGACTTTAGTGCCGAAGCGCTGAGCGAAGACGACATGCTTCGAGTGTCGGCCAACGCGGCCAGGCAAGAAAGATACCGTTGCGCACTTCGGCGCAAGGCACAAGCCGCCGCACTCGACGAGGCGACCGCAGCACGTGGCAATGACGACGGCGATGTATCCGCCGGGGCGTCGTCCCTCGACGACCAATTGCATGCACGCCGCGAGCTGCAGCGTGTTGCGAGTCGGCTGCAGGAAGATGATTGGGATCTGATGACCGGTGTGGCTGCGGGCGTCTCGTACCAAGAACTGGCCACCTCGCACTCGTCAACCTCGGCAGCTCTGCGATCGCGAGTGTGTCGGCTCCGTCAGGCGCTGATTGCGCGCAGGAACTCGGCGCACTGACGCTGGCTACCCGTACTCAGCTGCACCTGGCTCCGTCGCAGATACACCTCTTCGACGGACATCGTTCCAGCCTGAGTCCGTGCATCTGATATGGCGCGATCTAACCTGCTGTGTCCGTGCGGGCCAACGTACGTGCGTAGCCGTTGACACCATCTTGGAGTCCCTTCCGAACTTGTGGAGAAGCCACGATGTCGGGCGAACCGAAGTTGATGAGGACGATCCGCCCATTTCGGTGGATGAACATTCGACGGGATGCGGCATCGGTCAGGGCAGGGCGCCAATGGAGCCACGTCGGCAATCTGACGGAGGGATCCAATTAGACCGGCGCGACTCTGCTGTCGGCAATGAGTATCAAGCTGAACAGCCGGCTACGAGTGAGGAATATCGCATTCGTCGTGCAGGCGTTACTACGCTAGATTGGGCACAGCCTCCTATGGAACTGGCGATAAATATCAGGCGCGCAGTGCAGGCGTTCCTACGATAGATGGGAAGCCGGTGCGAATATTCTCTGTAAAGGTTCTTGCATATCGATTTGCGAACGGCTATGAATGCGTCTTCGTCACTTTACGGAAGGCACGCGCATATGCCAGAAAGACGAAAGGCCAACCTGTACCACCAGGCTGGCCTTTCTTAAGGAAAGCATTCCTACCGCCGCACTCGCTCAAAACTGCAACGGCCCCGACAGGGTAGGCTAAAACGCCGCCGGCTGTCAAGGGTTGGTTGAACTCGTCCTCAAATTTTCTGCCTCTGTAGATATTGCGGCGCTGATGGCCTCCTTATAGGCCGTCCAAACTGGCACGGCGCGATGCCTCCATATCGGGAGGCCTCTGATGCACGACAACACGACGATACTCTGCCGGCAGTGCCTGCCGTCATGAGCGCGCGCCTGAAGAAACCGAGCGGCAAACTCGGCACGCAACTGCGCGGCAAGCTGCAGAAGGACTACCTCGTCCGCGGAAAGACGCGCTACAGCCTTTGGTACGGCTACAGCCCCAAGGCCCGGGCAGACGTAGTGCTGCATGGCGACATGCAGTACTACCACTTCCTTCTGGTGGAGTCCGATCCCGAGGTGGCTTCGGCCAACTACGACGTCCAGCAGCACGCGAGGCGCATCGTCGGCGAGGAACTCGGACGGGTCGTGAACGTCGAGATCCGAATGGCCGATGGCACTGTCGTCTGGCGGTGCGTGCGCGCCGAAGAAAAGAACTCCTTGGCTACTACGGTGGCGAACCTGCAACTGCTGATCGACCAGCGTGTGCACAAGGAGTTACCCCAACGGGTGGAGGTGCTCAACGGCACTGAAATCATCGCCAACCCTGTACGCATTCAGAACTGGAACCGTCTGTTGCCCTACCTTGGACAGGCCCGTGCGTGGCCGCTTCACGAGTTTGGCAACGAGGTCGCGACGCTGTTGCACACGCACGATGAGGTGGCTCTATGTGAAGTCACGGCTCTGGCGGAGCCGGGTCTAGAGGCGCTGTACATCGCGGCGCTAGTTCAAGGTATCCAGCTTGGACGCTTCCGCAGCAATGTGAATGAGAAGCCGTGGGGGCAGGGCTCGCGGTTCTGGGTGGCACGGTCATGACGCCCTACACCTTCAAGACCGTTCCGTACGAATGGCGCGATTGCGATGCCTGGCCCAAAGTCTCGGTGGAGCACATGGAGCCGGACGAGCGAGCCCGCTTCGATCGCTACGAACTGGCGCTCAGGGCCTACCTGACGAACGGCGCACTGGCCGCCGCGGCCCAGCACGGCAAGTGCAGCAAGCAGACTGTGATCGACAAGCTCAATCGCTGCCTTACCCTCAATGACGAGGGGTGCATCGAGGGCTGGCGGGGCTTGCTGTCTTACGTGCGACTCTCCGGTGCACCCTACCAGCGCCGCGATCTGCCTACAGGTGCAAGAGCGGCAGAGCAGGGTGCCGCGGGGGCGTTCGAGAGGTTCTTGCGCACCCACGAAGACATTCGCAAGCGCTTGCACGAGGCCATCCGCAACGGTGGCTCGATCAACCCGAAAGTCAAATCCCGTCATCCAACGTTTTGCAGCGTCTTCTCAGCATTCAAGAGGGCCTGCGAGGCGACCGGGCTGACGCCCAACGACTACCCCTTGAACTCCCGCAGCAAGGGACGGCGATCCGTCGAGCGCTACGCACTGTCGTACATCCCGACGGACCCCGGCTCGGTGGATACATGGTATGGCGCCGACGCGCGCGACCAAATGAAGCTGGGGACCGGCAAGAAGCGCTTCCCGTTGGCGATGGCGCCGCTGGATCTGTGCGGAGCCGACGCTCACGAGATGCACTGCTACGGCGTGGTCATCGTGCCCGGGCCCGCCGGCCCACAACCAGTGCCGATCGAACGAATCTGGGTCTACCCGATCATCGACTTCGGCGCCCGGTGCGTGCTGCGCTATGCGGTGTCAATCAGGACTGAGATCAGCGCCGAGACGATTGAGGAGGCACTCGCGGCATGCGAAGTGCCTTGGACGCCCAGGCAGCTCGTGGTCAAGGGCCACGACTACAAGCCGGGCGCGGGCTTTCCAGTGGGAAGCATCGACGGCCTGGTGCACTGCCGGCCTTGCGCGCTGCAAATCGATAACGCAGCCCAGCACTTCGCCAACAAGTTGATCCAGTCAGCCCGGCGGGCGCTCGGGTGCGCCGTGACCTTTGGGCCAGTCGGCGCCTGGTGGCGCAACGGTTTCACGGAGCGGTTCTTCAAGTCGCTGGAGATGTATGGCTTCCAGTGCCTAGCGTCCTCGTCAGGTTCGAACCCGGCGGATGTGCACAGGCGCGATCCCGTCAAGAACGCGATCCGCAACGAGATCACTTGGGAAGAGTTGCTGGATCTGGTCGACGTCCTACTCGCCAACTACAACGCGAGGGGACACGACGCCCTCGGAGGCCAAGTGCCGCTGGCGGTGATGCGCCGCGGCTTGGCGTCCCACAGCGCGACTTACCTGCCGCGCATGCCCGTGCCGGTAACGGCCCATACGCCCGCCCTAGGCGTGGCCGTCGAGCGACACACGATTCGCGGCGGTGCCAAACCTGGATCCATGGTTTCACCGTATGTGGAGCTCGACGGGCCCCGCTACACGACCGAGGCGCTGTCCTCGCGCTACGACCTGATCGGCTACGAAATCATCGTCCACATCCGCGAGTGCGACATGACGGTGTGGGGGTTCCTGGCGGACGGTCAGGCTTTCGGACAGCTGACGTGTCTGCACTCAGGCTGGGCAGCCCACCCGCATTCGCGCTCGATGCGCAAGGTCATCAACGCCCTCATCCGCAA
>FSZS01000032.1_pt1 | contig 9487 bp, 7 predicted proteins | sample 1638881 | NCBI WGS metagenome assembly FSZS01 (sample SAMEA3914813, study PRJEB12502) | metagenome | biome: forest; material: soil | place: Canada | collected 2011-07-07 | depth 0.3 m
TCATGCCCGCCAGTCTCGGCGGCGCGCAAGACGGCGCCGTGACAGCGCGCCGCGCCGCCGCAGATCCATGAAATAGTTCACGAAGAAGCGCCGCCTCGCGCGACGCCGCGGGCGCGGATCAGTCATCGCCCGGCCCCTGGCAATCGGGCGCCAGGTTCTCGAACGTCGTCCACTGCCGCAGGAACACGAGCTTTGTCGTGCCCGCGAGCGCACGCCGTCGCGCAACATCTTCAGCAGGCGCGGGGCATGATCGCGGCCCGTGACGCTGCCATCGATGAGCGCGATTCCTGCAACGCAGTCCGGAGAGCGACGCGAGGCCGTGAACCGTTGGCAGGGGCGATCGGCCATGGCCTGGCAGGTCCAAAGCCACTGCGGCGAAATTCGGTGAAAGTGCATCGACCTGGAAGCGCCAGCTGTCTCTATCGCACCCGAAGCCGTGGACGAAAATGAAGGCGGGTCTCATGCCAATGTCCTGGCATCTCGGACGGTCAGCGTCTTTGGTCCCATTGCAGCCACCAACACGGCTACGGCGACCTGGGTCGCCCCCAGAAATAGAAGTACCGCGTTCGCGCCGCCGGTCTGAAGGAGTGAGCCGACGACCAGGCTCGAGAACACCACCGCGAGTCGGCTCCAGGAATAGACAACCCCGACGGCACGGGCACGTATTGCAGACGGGAACAGTTCGGCCTGGTAAGTATGGAGCGCGTAGCCCGTCAGGAGATTGGCCACGGTCACCGCGGTGCCGAACAGGATCAACCCAAGCGCGCTGCTTTGGTACCCGAAGCACACGCCGAGTACTCCCGCCAGCATCGTGGCCCCGGAGATCTGCCACTTCCGCTCCACCCGGTCGGCGAAGATCATGAAGACCAACGGGCAGAGCGGGTAGCACAACGCGATGCACAAGGTGAATTGAAAGCTCTTGACGATGCTGTGACCCTGCGACGCCAGCAACGTGGGCAGCCAGCTCCCGAAGCCGAAGAATCCGATGGCGATCAGCACGTTCGCCGTCGTGAGCATGACCACTCGTCGCCGCCAGGCCGGTGCGAACAGACTGGCTCGGCGCGACGACTCGTCGTAAAGGTCAGCGTCCGCAGTCACGCTCTGCCGAGAGTCCACGACTTCTGGCGCGGCGCCTGCGCCGAAGCACTTGCGCTCCAGCGCCGTGACGATCTGGTCGGCGCGCTGAAGATTCCCGTGTCGCGCGAGCCATCTTGGCGACTCCGGGAGCCGGGTTCGAGTCAACATGACCAGCACCGCACCGATGCTTCCGACGAAGCAGACCCAGCGCCAGCCTTCGACGCCGAATGGTCGATGCGGAATCAGGACGAGGCAAAGACCACCGGCTACCGGTACCGCCAGGAACTGGATCGCCGCGGCAAGCGCGAACGCGCGACCCCTGAAGCGCGGGGGAACGAGTTCCGCGAGGAACGCGTCGATGACGACCAATTCGGCGCCCAGACCTACGCCCGCAACCAGCCGGCAAAGATCGATCGCCGTCGCGGACTCCTGGAACGCCATGGCCAGCGTCGCAGCGGTATAGGTCAGCAGTGATCCCGTGAATGCAAGCTTTCGGCCGAGACGATCGGCGAAACGTCCCAATGCCAATGCCCCCACGAACATGCCCAGGAAGGTCGCCGAGGCAAACGCGGCTTGATCTGGAAGCCCGAACACCCCGTTGGCGCTCGCGAATATGCCCGCCCTCACCAGTCCGGGCGACAAGAGCGCAGTCAGCGAGATCTCGTAAGCCTCGAAGAAGGCCCCCAGCGCGAGCATGAGAACGAGCGTCCATATGTGGCGCGTCATTGGCAGGTTGTCGATGCGCGCGTCGATGAGTCGTGCTCCCTCGACGTCTTTTGTGTCTCTCACGTTTGTCTCCATTCGTTGTCTCGCGATGAGGCGCCCAACGCGCCGTGTTGCCGCGAGTCGGGTTTTCTAAGGCAATTCGGCACCAGTGGTCGCGACTGGCGTCGGCGCCATCAGATCCATCAGATCCGAGATGCGCGCGCAGCCCGCGAGCCGCTGCATCGCGGAAAACGCGATGGCAACTTGCGCTGGCCCGAGCGACCGGCTCGCGCAGTCGCTGAACTTCATCCGCAACTCTTCGCTCGTCATCGGGTCGACGCCGCCGCGACCCAGCGCATGCAGTGCGTTGGCCTCGATCTGATCCCCGCTTCGCGTGAGGACGGTGACGTCAGCCTCGAACTCGTTGCACTCGTCGCATCCCTCGCTTCCAGGTTGCGGCGCGTACGCCACCAGCGATATTCTTCTCATCAGCGATCGCACATCGCTGTCGAGATGCGCACGGCCCTCAAAATGGTGCAGTCTTGGCGGGCCATCGAGGAACGACCGCGCTGCCACGTACTGGATGCTGAATCTGGCCTCGAGCGGCGTCTTCGGGTTCGGGTTGTCGGTATGCGGAAGTCGTCGGCGATTGACGGATATCAAGACCGAGTCGACGTCTTCTGGACGGACGCCACGTGCGCGCAACGCCAGCATTGCGCGTGCGACCGGATGGGTGCTGCCGCAACACGGGAACGCTTTCAAGCCGATGGAGTCCAGCTCGATCTCCAGGCGGCCGCCCGGATGGTCCAGCAAGCGCTCGAGATGGATGTTTTCCAGTCCGTCGTACGAAGCGAAGAAGCCCAAGGGGTGCTCCAGCGCGGCTGGATTCGCAGTGAAGCCCGTGCCGGCCAGCCGGGCCGCCAGCAAGCCGCTGCGAGCACACTGGCCCACTTGCAGCGCCTTCGCCATCGTTCCAAAGTTTGCCTTCAGACCGCAGGCCATCGAGGCCGCCAGCGCGAGCGCGTTGACGGTCCGATCGTGGTCGAGCCGGAGAAGGCGCGCCGCGGCGGCAGCGGCACCGAAGACGCCCAACGTCGAGGTCGGATGCCAACCACTTTCGTAATGGTGGGGATTCACGACACGGCCGATGCGGCACTCCGCCTCGAAGCCGATGACGTACGCCTCGATCACTTGCGCACCCGTTGCGCCAAGCGCCTCGCCGAGCGCCAGGACGACCGGCACCAGTGGCGCCGACGGCCGACCGCCCATCGAGCACGCCATGTCATCGTAGTCGTTCGCGTGCGCCGACGCGCCGTTGATCAAGGCGGCGTTGAGCACCCCGGCACGGGAGCCCCGGCCAAACACGCGGGCTGGTCCATTGACGAGTTCGTCGGCGAGGGCTATTTGCAGGGCGGCGTTCACCTCCCCCGACGCGCCAAGGAGCATCGCACCCACTGTGTCGATGATGGACGCCGTCGCGACACGCTTTGCCGTCTCCGACAGCCCTTCAAAGACGATGGTCGCAAGAGAGCTCGCGAGCGTCTGCGCGACGGTTTCGTTAGCGCTCATGCCGTTGGCCCAACTCCTGCCCGGTCACGATTCAGGAAAACGTGAGACGAATGCAGATTCACTGCGAAGCTCCGATACTTGAACAGTCCGCCAGAGGTCCATGGTCGCCCCACCGTCGACCACGCCCGCACCATTCGGCGACCGGCGTGGCCGCAGGCGCCGTCGAAGTTTTCGCGCCAGGCTGCGTCGGGCTGTCGATGGAAAGCGCGAGCCAGGCTTCGACGAGCCGGTCATCCTTGAACCGGAGCAGTTGCAAGCCTGCCTGCGCGCGCGCCTCGCCGCTCTCCGCGTCAACCCATTCGATCGCCATGCGCTGCCAAACGCGATCACCCACGGCAACTCGCTTGTAGACGACGCAACGCGCGTTCGGTGCCGCCGGATGATTCCTTGCCACCTCTTGCATGTAGCCTTCCGGCGTCACGATCCGGCCGGCGAGAAGGTCGTGCCGAATGGAGGGCAGTGTGTTCCACCCGCAACCGAGTCCGCACCGCTGTTCGTGGCACACCTGCTCCCAACGTTCCAAGAGTTCCTTGACCACCGACACTCGTCGACCCTCGGTTCCTGCCAGCCGGTCAGGCCAGCCTCGGTGACAGTTCGACATCGAGAAGCCTCAGGTACTGCTGGCCGCCGTGCATGTCGCGTTCCAACGCACCGCCTTGCGGCTGCCTGCGCGGGTAGGAAATCTTGAGCACCTGGAGGTTCGGCAGAACGAAGCGTTTGACGGAACCTCGATCCACGTCAAAGAGAGCGGCAATGGCCGGCACCTGCAATTCGGGCGATTCGGCGTACGTTTCGAATGCGGCCTGATCGCGGAAAAAGAGATCGACGGTGATCCAGAACGGTCCCGCGTTCTTCGAGCGAACATGACGGCAGACTTCGCTGACCTTAGACATGGGCCGATGCTCCCGCGTTGATCAGAGAGACCCTGACGAGTTCGTCAGGTTGGTCGACGTGCACCACATGGTTGAGCTTGAACTCGAATGCTCGCCCTCGCTCCATTTCTGGTGGCGAGAACGGGAAGGCGAAGCTTGGAAGTTCCCGGTCGACGTCCAGCGGCATGTGAAATAGAACGGGGTTGCACGTCTTCGCGATTTGCGTCGCGAGCTCTTGAGTCGCCGCCGTTGCAATGAACAGCAGGCCGATTTCACGCGGCACCGGCAGCGGCGGCCCGATCAGGTCGCCGGATACGGCGTTCCATCCGTAGGGCCTGAGCGAAATGTCGAACTGCGTGGCGCGATCTCCCATCGTTTCCTTGACCCGATGGACCATGTACGCGTGCATCTGGGCGATGAAGCGATCGATCTCGGCCAGCACCGATCGATCTTGAATACCGACCAGCATGACGGTCTGGTAGTCGCCTGCCGCGGCGCCTTCGAGCTTCATCGTGTACGGACGCGAGACAAAGCGCGAGCCGGTCACCTGCACGACGCGATCCGTTGCCGCGTGGTATTCGGCCTGGCTCACGTCCAGCATGCCGCCCGGCTCATGCAGCAAGAACGGGTCGCTGTTCTCGTAGAGCATGTGGGCAGAGACGGTGGAGGGCAAGCAGCGATTTTCCGGATCCAACGGCTCCACTTCAAAGGCATCGCGCCCGACACGAATCATCACGCCGCCGGCGCGTGGATTGAGCGTGCATTGACCTCCGCACTCCGCGATCTTGCCCGCGTGCCACGATGCGCCGACGCCCATGCCCCGCAGCAGCGGCAAAGCGGCCAGCACGGCTGTATCGGTGGTGCGGCCGCCCAGGACAATGTCGGCGCCGGCCTCGATCGCCGCCATATAGGGCTCCGGCCCCATGAGCGCGACGATGCGGTCGCATGCCGCGAACGCGGCCGGGTCCGCCGTCGCAACCGGAGCGAGTGGTTCGATTCGTCCCTGCTCCGCGAGGGCAATCATGGCGGAGGGGCGCTGCTCGGAGTAGAGCAACGCGATGCGGGGATGCAGTCCTTCCTCCAGCGCGATCTCAAGGGCGATATCGCGCACCCAGTCCAACGCGTCGTCGCAGCCGGAGGTGCCGCAGGAGCCGATCAGCAAGGGGATGCCGGCTGCCGCCTGCGCGCGCATCAGGATGGCGAGGTCGCTCTTGACGGAATCCCGCGCATACTTGGATTGACCCGTTGCAAGATACGCTGGGCCGCTGTCGGTCGAACCCGCGTCACACGCGATGCCATGGGCGCCGGCCGCGACACCGGCGGCCAGATCGGCTTCGCGCACACCGGCGCCGAGCGCTCCGGTAGGCACAAGAATGTTGACGGTATCGGCGAGTCTTGATGTCATGGTGGTAGATGGATGAGGGCGCGCGCGGTTCGGGCCGGGACGGCGATGCTGAGAGGCCTTGCGCGCCGTCTGATTGCAGACTGGGAGCTGCGAGAGACCGCGCGGCGGCCTCCCTCGACGTCACAGTTGGTAAGAGATCTTCAAGCCCAGGATCCGAGCCTTCCCGAGGGGCGAATTCGTCGCAGGCGGCTGAAATCCAACTTGGTCGGTGGTGTTGATTCCGAACGTCGTCTTGTTCAGCAGATCCTTGCCGTACAAGGTGAATGTCCACTTGGAGTCGAGCGGGTAGTAGGAGAAGTTCAGGTCGAGGTTGTTCACCGCATTGAGCATGTTGATGTTGTTGTCATCCGCGAAGCTCTTGTCTTGATAGGTATACGAGACATCGGTGCGGAGCGTTCCGAAGGACACCTCCGTGCTGTTGTGGATGGACAGTCCGTAGCTGTTCTTCGGCGCATGCGGAAGCTTGAGGAGGTAGTCAGAGGGTGTCACGACCCCGTTCTGAGCCACCATCGAGAAGAAGATCTTGTCGAACTTGTTCGCCAGATAGCCGTAGTTGGCGGAGACGCTCCAGTCCGGATTGACTCGCCAATTCCCCTCCAGCTCGAAGCCCCTGATCGTTGCATCGGCAGCGTTGACGGTTGTGGAAATCGGCCCCTCCGGCCCGACGAAGGCGAGGTCACGCTGAAGATTCTTGTAGTGGTTGATGAACCCCGCGACGTTCACCGACACCTTCCTGTCGAAGAGGTACTGCTTCAATCCGATCTCGTAGGAATCCACGTCCTCGGGCTTGTACGGGTTGGGCAGAGAAGCCGGGTCGACCCAGCGAAGATCGAATCCGCCGCTTCGATTGCCCTTCGTCCAGTTGCCGTAGAGGTTGGTCTCTTCCTGCGGCTTCCACGAAAGCCCCACCTTGGGCGTCTGCGATGTCCACGACTTCGAGTCGCTGAATCCGTACGACGAGCAAGTCGCCGCCGACAGATCGCACTCCGACGTGGTTGCAATCAACGCAACTTGCGCCTTCTTCTTCTCTCTCGAGAGGCGATCGCCCAGCGTGAGCGTGACCGTGTCAAGCAATCGGTAGTCGACTTGGGCGAAGGCGGCCAGAGTTGACGAATCCTGCTTGCCGCCGCCGATCTGGTCCAGAAGCAGTGGCCTTCCGGGAACGGGAGCGACCTTGCGCTCCTCCACATATTTCAGCTTGTCCCAGTAGCCGAACAAGCCCGTGACGATCGAGAAGCGTCCGACATCGCCGGCATAGCGCAATTCGTCGGAATATTGCGTGAAGTCAACCGTTCCAAATCCGTCCAGTACCGTGGTCGGGGTGCCAGGGACATCGCTGCCGTTGTTGTCGAGGGAGTGGCGTACGTTGGCGATGTTCGTGACCTTGCCCGTCGACGAGGCGGTCCAATTGGACTCAAGAGTTGCGCTCTTGTTGTTGATCTTGGTATAGCCTGTCCCGTCGTTCACGAAGTCCAGTGAATTCGGGCTGTAGACGAAGTGATTCTGGACGGCCGGCCCGTCGCCCTTGAGCATCAGGAATTCGGTCTTCAGGAGATGAACGAGATCAGGAGACTGCTGCCACGACAGCGCGCCGTGGACCGCTTCCGTCTTCGATTTCCCGTAATGATGATTGTCATCGTTCAGGTTGTGGAAGTAGCCGGTATCGACGCCGTCGTACAGAGCCAGCTTTCCGAGAAGCGTCTTGCCGTCGTTCAGCGGGCCCGACACGGAAATCTGGTTGATGAAGTCAAGGCCGCTTTCGACGGCGGTCGAACCCTGCAGTTCGAACGTCTTGGTCGGATTCTTGGTCCGGACCAGAATCGCGCCGGCGGTCGTGTTGCGTCCGAAGAGCAGCCCTTGCGGCCCACGAAGGATCTCCACGCCTTCCAGGTCGAACGCTCCAGGTGGCATCGATCCAGGACGGGTGCCGAGATACACGCCATCCTCGAAGATGCCGACGGCGGGTGTCGTTGAGGGGATGCTGCTGAAATCCCCCATCCCCCGGATGATGGAAGCGTTCGAGTAAGCGGTTGTCCCCGCGTTGTTCAGCCGCACGTTCGGGATCTGGGTCGTCAGGTCCGCGAGTGTGTTGATGTGAAGGGCATCGAGCTGATCCTCGTTGAATGCAGAAACCGTCAGCGGCGCGCTATGAACACTCATGGCGTGCGCTGACTTGGTCCCCAGGACGACGATCTGCTGCACGTCCATCACCTTCGGCGAAGATTGCTCTTGGGGTGCGGAAGCGGCGGCCTCGACTGCGGGGGCCTTCTTCTCCGCTTTCGGTTGAGCCTCGGCTTGTGTCGGGGCAGCAGGCTGCGCTTGGGCGCCAGGCGCGCCTTGCGGAGTCGTTGGGCCGACGGCCTGGCCTTGCGCGCGCGAGACGCCGCTCAGCGCGAGCAGGAAGGCGGAAATCGCGAACGCGACCGGCCGCAGAGTGAATCTGATGTTCATATGTCTCCAGTCGTTGTTTGAATCTCAATCAACATTGACGTTGATGTCCAGTAATGTGAGATGATCAGCCTTCATCGTCAATCTTGATTTTTTACGTCAACCTAAGGACGCCATGCCAATGACGGACGCCGACGACCTCTTCCTGGACGCGACACAGGCGGCCGACCTTCTGGGCGTGAGCATTTCGACCCTGTACGCCTACGTGAGTCGCAAGCGCGTCCGCTCAGAGCCGATCGAAGGGACGCGATCGCGCAAGTACTGGAAGGCCGATATCGAAAAGCTCGCCAAGAAGGCGCCCGACTCGGTCGGTGCGACCGCGCAGCCTCCACTGCTTTCGATGTCGCGCATCACGCTGCTGACAAACGGCGGCCTGTACTTTCGCGGTCAGGACGCGATACGGCTTTCCGAAACCATCACGCTGGAAAGCCTTGCTGCGTTGCTGTGGCAAGCCGATGAGAGCAAGACGTTTGGCAAGGCACCCGCGGATGCATCGAAGGCTTGGCAGCAGCTCAGGACAAGCTTGCAAGAGTTGAGCGTCCAGGAGCGTGCGATTGCCATGTTTCCCATGATCGAACGCGCCGATCCCAGGGCCTACGATCTATCCCCTGAAGGCTTCGCCCGGACGGGCGCTGCCGTGTTGCGCTGGTACGCGACGTTGCTCGTGCAAGCGCCGAAACCAAGCGATCAGCCACTCCACATCTTCGTGGCGCGCGCGCTGAAGGCGCCGGCCAATTTCGAGGACATCATCAGACGGCTTCTTGTCCTGTCCGCCGACCATGAGTTCGATCCGACGACCTATGCGGTGCGCGCCGTGGCCAACGTCGGAGTCACGCCCTATCAGGCCGTGACGATCGGCTTGATCGCCATCCAAGGCCAGAGGATCCAGGCGGAGCGTTTCGGGGCGTCAAGGCGCTTTCTCGAAGAGATCCTCAGTGAAAGCGACGGGCGCACTGCCGCGATCCGTCGGCTGCGCAGCGGCGAGGCGCTGCCCGGCTTCATCGGAGGCTCCTCGCCCACCGACCGCGATCCGCGCGCAGTCGCTTTGACGAGTTCGCTTGACCTTGCCCTTGACGGTGACCGGGAGTGGCGTCAACTCAGAGAGGCGGAACATGTCATCTTCGAAGCGACTGGGAGGATGGCCAATTTCATCGTCCCCGCCTTGTTCATCGGCCGGCGGCTGGGGCTCCGCGGCAATGAACTCGCTCTGGCGGGCCTCGGCCGCCTGGCAGGCTGGATCGCGCACGCCATGGAGCAATTCCATGACAATCCGCTGGTGCGGCCGCGCGCCACCTACGTGGGACAGTTGCCAGCCGGAGACCCTTCCGACTAGACGTGCGCGCCGATCTCCTTGGGTTGCGATCCGAACTCGACCGTGAACTCGGCACCCGTTGGCTGGAGATTGCGGGCA
>FSZS01000324.1_pt1 | contig 9470 bp, 10 predicted proteins | sample 1638881 | NCBI WGS metagenome assembly FSZS01 (sample SAMEA3914813, study PRJEB12502) | metagenome | biome: forest; material: soil | place: Canada | collected 2011-07-07 | depth 0.3 m
GACCAGGGCAGCAGCTATCCGGCTGTCACGACGTTGGCGGCCAAGTGCCGCATGAAGCCACGCAACGCGAACGTCGTGCTGGCCACGCTGCGAGACAGTGGCGAGCTCGAAATTCACTTGAACGCCGGCCCCAAGGGAACGAACCGCTACCGCATCGTGCTGAAGGCGCTAGGCGGGGTGCAAGGCAATGCAGGGATGCAAGCGCTTGCAGGGGTGCAAGGCAATGCAGGGGATGCAAACGGTGACACCCTGCAAGGGAATGCGCCCACCCCTGTAAGCGCTTGCTCGAAACCCCTGCAACCGGTTGCACCCGAACCGTCAGGAACCGTCATGAACCGTCAGCGCGCGCGGCGCTCGAAATCAGCAGCGATCCCCCAGTGCCCGCACTCTGCGTTGATCGCCTTGTTCGCAGAGAAGGTGCCAGAGCTTCCGAAGCCCAGGCCCGAGCTGTGGGCTGGCAAGAAGGCGGAAAGCCTGAAGCAGCGTTGGCAGTGGGTCTTGACTGCAACACGCGAGAGCGGCGAGCGGTACGCGACTAGCGAGGCGGAAGGCCTGGCATGGTTCGGCCGCTTCTTCGATCGGGTCGCCGGGTCTGACTTCCTCACCGGCCGCAACGGCAAATGGACGAAATGCACGCTGGACTGGTTGGTGGATTTCGAGAATTTCTCCAAGGTCATTCACGGTGCCTACGAGAACGGGGGGCGAGCATGAGCGCTAACGAAACTCCGCGCCTGCCCGCGTACAGCGTCGAGGACGAACGAGCGGTGCTCGGCGCATTGCTCGAGAACAATCGGACGATCGATCGCCTTGGCGTGCAACTGCAGGAGGCAGACTTCTTCGGGCCGCGCAATGCCAAGATCTTCGGAGCCATCACGGCAGTGCTCGCTCGAGGCGATGTCGCCGACGTTCTGAGCGTCCGTGACCAGATCGCTATCGGAGATCCAGAGGCAAGCGGCGCGATGCTGGACTACCTCATCGACCTGTCCAACGCCGCCCCTAGCGTCTCGAACGCTCGAACCTACGCCAGTGCGGTGCGACGCCACGCGGACCGCCGTCGCCTGATCGAAGCCGTCGACGATGCTACAGAGATCGCGTGGACGCAGCCCGATCTTGCTGGCGCGCTTGACGCCATCACGTCGAAGTTCGGGGCCATCGAGCGCCAGCAGGTCTCCACCGCGCCCCGGTCGATCGCTGCCATCGCGCAGGATCGCCTCGCGCACTACACCGCTCTCGAGGAAGGCACCGTCGTTGCGGGTTGGCGGACAGGCATTGCCTGGCTCGACAGCGCGCTGAACGGCGGCTTTCGGCCTGGCGCGCTGTACATCCTCGCGGCTCGCCCATCCGTCGGCAAGTCGTCCCTGTCACAGTCGCTGGCCTCGTGGTTGGCGGCCGATGGCCTGCCGACGTTGTTCCTGAGCATGGAGATGGGCGAGACCGAGGTCGCAGATCGTGGCGTGTCCAGCGCCGGCCGGATCAGCTACTCAGCGCTGCTCACTGGCAAGATGAGTTCCGAACACTGGCAGCGCGCCGCTGGCGCCATGGATCAGCTCGCCAAGCTGCCGCTGTTCATCGACGACCAACCGTCTCTGACCTTGGCGCAGATCCGATCGAAGGCGAAGGCGGTCAAGGGCTTGAAGGTGCTGGTCGTCGACTACCTGCAGCTCTGCGCCAGCACGCGCCGGGACGGCAACCGAAACACCGAGATCGAAGAGATCAGCCGCGGACTCAAAGCGCTTGCCAAGGAGCTCGGCATCGCTGTGCTGGCGTTGGCTCAGCTCAATCGCCAGGTCGAGTCTCGTGGCGAGAACAAGCGGCCGCGCCTGAGCGATCTCCGGGATTCGGGCGCCATCGAGCAGGATGCCGACGTCGTCATGTTCCTGTGGCCGGTGCGCGATTTCACCGAGACCGAGGGCCGCAAGATTCTCGGCCTCGGCGTCGACAAGAACCGCCAGGGCCGTCTGGGCGAGATCGGTCTCGACTTCTACGGCGACACCCAAAGCTGGTCACAGAGTACGGCCGATATCAAGTACACGCCGGCGGGGCGCAACACGGGAGGCGACTTGTGAGCGCCGCACATTCCAGCGCACGCGCATTTCTGGGCCTCGCGCTGATGGCCTGCATGTTCGCCGCGAACACAATCCCGGCCGCACGCGAGATCGCTGATTCAGCAGCGGAGGAACAGCGAGCATGACCGAGGTCAAGCCACGCGGGAAGCCTTTCCGCCCTGGAACGTCCGGCAATCCGAAAGGGCGCCCGGCAAGCGCATCGACGGTCGCCAAGCTGCGCGCCGCGATCGCCGGTCACGTGCCCGACATCATCGCCAAGCAGGTCGAGCTCGCGAAAGCCGGCGATGCGCAGGCCGCACGCCTGCTGCTGGAGCGCGTGCTGCCGCCTGTGCGCGCCGCGGAGCAGGCTGTGCCCATCGCATTTCCAGACGAAGGCCTGGCCGCGCAGGGGCGCGCCGTCATCGCTGCTGCAGGCGCTGGCGAGATCGCGCCGGGCCAGGCGTCTCAACTCCTCGGCGCGCTCGCCTCCCTCGCGAAGGTCGTGGAAGCTGAGGAACTCGAGGCGCGGATCTCTGCATTGGAGGCAAAGCATGGCAAAGAGTCTTGATGCCCGTCTGGCGGCACTGGAGGCGGGTTCCTTCGATCCAAAGGACGTGATCGACGTGATCTTCCTCGTGGCGCTGAGTCCCAATGGCGAGACGCGCGAAGTGGATTCGTCGAGCACTGGTGTCCGTCGGTGCGCCGATGAGTCCCAGGAGGCATTCATCGAGCGCGTGCGCGTCGCAGTTCTGGCGGAGCATCGCGGTCTTCGGATTCCGATCGCATCCCTGCATTCGACCCTCGGGGTGTCCATGTCTAGCCGGGCCGTGCGACTCACAGCGCTCGAAGCCATCGGGCCCACGGATTAAGCCGATGGCACGCAATTCCTCCCGCTACCGCTGCGAATGGCAGCCCGGCCGCGCCGCGCTCGAGGCCGTTGAGATTGCTGAACGCCTTCATCCCCATCTTGGACGACAAGCTGTCATCGACAAGCTTGTGCTCGTCGGCCTGAGCGCGCTCCAACACCGACCTTGGGTACCCCCAGCTCTGTTCGGCAACGACCGCGACACGTGGCGCTTACCTCCGGATCTGCGCCTCGCCGATGAGTCCGTTCCGGAAATCGATCCACAGATCACCACGAAGCGTGGATGAAGTTCCGGAACCAGATGCACCCAACGCCAAATTGACCCATGCTGATCTTCCAGGAGACCGAAATGTCCAAGCCCACTCGCACACCCGAACTGATCACGGCCGCGCAAGCCGCGCAGCGCTTGCTCGAGGAAGCCACCCTCCAGGCGTTCCGCTCGAAGGGCCAGCAAGGCCTGCTGCCGGTCAAGGGCTCGCGGCGCCAACTGTTCCGGCCGCAGGACGTCGAGGCCTTTATCCGCACCAGCCTGCAAGCCGCATGACTGCCGATCATCACTCCCCGCAGGCTGCCGACGAGACCGCGGTCGAAGGCTGGCGTCCGGCGCCAGCTGGCGCCGCCTCTATGGTTCTGCGAGCCCAGTCGATTATCAGTCGTGCGATCTCGAAGCACGGGCGCGCCGTGCTGCTGTTCTCCGGCGGAATGGGAAGCCTCGCCGTCCTGTACCTGACGCGTCCCTGGTGGGATCGTATCCACGTCGGCTGGGGGAATGCCGGCGACGAATATCCCGAGACGCGCGAACTCATGGACCAGGTCAAGGCAATGGTGCCAAACTTTCACGAGGTGCGCGGTAATGCGATCAAGACGCAGGCGGACACAGGGTGGCCTGTGGACATGCTGCCGCAGGGTTCGACGACGATCGGCGCCCACATCGATGCGGGCGTCGCACACCAGCCAATGGTTCTGCAGATCGACTGCTGCGCCACCAACCTCTGGCTTCCGCTGGAGCGCGCAATCGCGAAGTCCCGTATCTCGCTCGTGATTCGAGGCCAGCGCGACAACCGTCGGCTGACCTGTCCGAAGATTTCTGATGGCCAGGTCGTCAGCGGTCTCACGTACGCCAACCCGATCGGCGATTGGGACTCGGATCAGGTCGTCTCATACCTCGAATCCATCGGCGTCGCGATTCCGCGCCAGCACCGCTACGGTGCCGCCCTTGATTGCATGCACTGCACCGCAGCGCTGCATCAGGGACCCGGAAGGGCACGGTACCTTCGCGATCACCATCCGGAAGCGGCGCAGGAATTCCAGCGCCGGATCCGCATCATCGACGAGGCGCAGCAGCGCGAGAGCCTCTACCTGCGTGCGTTGATCGAATCGCCGTCGGCGAAATGACTGCGCCTCGAGCAACTTGATTCACTCGAAAGACCACCATGGGAAAGTCCAGTAGCGCCTCCGCTCCGAACCCTGTAACGACGTCGCTGCAGCAAAACGAGCTCAATCGAACGAACCAGAGTGGGCCGTTCGGGAGCACGACGTATACGCAGACCGGCACGAACCCGGACGGCACGCCGATCACAACGGCCTACGCGTCGCTGTCGCCGCAGCTCCAGGGCATCTACAACCAGGTCGGTCAGTCGAACCCAGCGCTCGACCCGTCCAACCTGCAGAGCCAGTTCAACACGCAGCAGGGGGCGGCCTACAACAGCGAGATGAGCTATCTGCAGCCTCAGTTTCAGCAGCAAACCGGCCAGCTCCAGGACCGCCTACAGCAGCAAGGCATCACGGAAGAATCCGATCCGACCGCTTACAACAACGCGATGGAGCTGAACAGCAACCAGCAGAATTTCGCGCAGCAGCAGGCCTACAACGGCAGCTTCATGAACGGCCTGTCTGGCGAAAACCAGATGTTTAACCAGGGCGTGACAGAGAGCAATCTGCCGATCCAGCAACTGAGTGCCCTGTACGACCTGAACAACCAGAACGGCCAGAGCTCTTCCAACGGGCTGGACGCGCTGGCGTCTCAGGAGTACGCGGCGAACAACGCCTCGTCCAACAACATGACGAGCGGTCTCTTCGGCCTGGGTAGCACCGCGCTCCTGGGCTATCTGATGAAGCCGGGGGGCTGAGATGAGTTTCCTTGGAGAAATCAACGGGTTCGCGAACTCGATCAATCCGTTCAAGGGGCCGACGGACTGGCTCACGAACAACACGCTGGCGAAGTTGCCAGTGGTCGGAAAGCCGCTCGGTCAGCTCGCCGACTGGGGCGATAGCCACCCGGCTCAGGTTGGCGCGGCGATCGGTGCGGCGTTTGGCGGGAGCGCACTGCTGGCGGGAGGCGGCGCGGCCGGCGTCGGAGGCGCGGCGGATGTTGGCACTGCCGGCGCTGGGACTGACGGACTCGGGGGTGCGCTGACGACGAGCTCCGGGTTCGGCGGCGTGGGCACCGACGGCGCAGTCAGCAGCCTGGATGGCGCCTCGATCGATCCGGCGCTCGCTGGAGACGACATCGACGCAGGCGGCGGCTGGAGCCCTGCGTCGAGCGGAAGCGGTGCCAGCGGCAGCAATTTCAACTGGCAGCAGATGGCTCGGATGTTGCTCAGCCATCAGCAGGGGTCGAGCCAGCAGGGATCCGGAATGGGTCAAGCCATTCAGTTCAACCAGGGCGGCCAGCCCCAGTCGAGCATTACCCCGCAGCAGCGGATGGCGCAGGCGCTCCTGGCCTCGGGACAAGGCCAGAGCTACAACCCGCAGGGGCAGTACTCCCCGACGCAGGGGATGTCGCAGATGGCGAACGCAGCCCTGGCGGCGTACCTCATGAACATGCACCCGAGCAGCTGAGGAAGCCGCCATGCTGCCCGTACGCATCTTGACTCCGTGGACTCCAATGCCCGGATTCGACCCCACCGAAGCATACGCAATCCCGGCGAACGAAGCCGCCGCATGCGACGCCTTGTTCCAGCAATTGGTCTGCGAGGTCGTGTATCACGCAATGCCTTGGCTTCCCGATGCACTGTCGGCGGCCGGCGCGATCGTCGGCGCGAGCCCCGGGAAATTCGAGTTCGTGCTGCCCAACGGCGAATTTCACGAAGTGCCCGAGTTGGCCTGCTACCTGAAGCTGGTTCCCTGGCGCGAAGCGCACGAACCCTGCCACTGAAATGGATACCTCCATGCCTACCACCCCATCCCTTGGCCTCGGCTCGCTGCCACCGCTCAACCCGATCGCCGCGCAGAGTCCGAACGTCGTGCGCGAGTACCTGCAATCTCGGCGTCAGCAGCAGCTCGCACAGGCGCTGATGCAGCAGGGTCAGACTCCGATCGACTACGATCCTCGCGGCCGCATCTCGTGGACGCAGGGCCTCGCGAAGGCGCTGCAGACCGGCCTGGGTGTGTGGGCGGGCAACAAGGCGATCGACTCGACGGCGCAGGCCATGTCCGATGCCAATCAGGCCACTGCCTCGCGCTTCCCCATCGGGCAGCCGCAGGCGTCCGCTCAGCCTGGCACGGCGATCCCACCGCAGCTGGGCGCTGGCCCGTCGCCTCAGGCGCTCGCAGCGGCCCTTGACCCTGCGTCGCAGGCACTGGCTACCGGCGCGCAGAGCGGGAGCCTCGGGCCGACGAACGCGAACGCGGCGCTCATGAACCAGATCCAGGCGCAGCAGCCACCCGACACGCGCGCGAACAACCCGACCGGCATGGCTCCGCAGTTGGCTACTGGCCCGAATTCGCCGAAGCCCGACAACGGCATGCCGATCGGCGCCTACACGTCGCCGATCGATCGCCAGGTCGGATCGCCGATTCCGTCGCAGATGCCCGGCACCGGCGGGTCTCTGGTGATGCCCGGCATGACGCCGCAGCAGTCGATGACGGCCTACCTCGCCGATCCGGCCGCCTACATGACCGAGCTCACGAAGCGCTCTGATCAGCGCACCGAATTCTCGAAGACGATGATCTCCGCCGGAATCGACCCCTCGTCGCCTCAGGGGCAGCAGCTTCTTGCGGACAACCTCCGCAAGCAGAACTGGATCGCGCCTCCTACCATCCGTGCCGGCGAGGGCATCCTCGATCCGCGCTCCGGCGCCATCACGACGACGCCGAGCGCCGCGCCGGCCGGGTTCCAGAACGTGCAGCTCGCCGATGGCAGCTGGGGAACCATCCCGGTGCGCGGCGGCACGGATGCGATCACGCAGAGCACGTTCGCCGGCGAAGCCGGCAAGGCGCCGTTCAACCTGATCGACACCTTCAACCCCGCGACGGGCGCCCCGGCGAAGAACTACGCCGGCAACGTCCTGCCGCTGCCGCTGGCTCCGGGAGGCTCCAACGGGCAGCCGCCCAGCGCAGCGGGTCAGCCCACCTTCAACATCGCGGGAACGCCTCAACAGCGCGCGGCGATCTTCTCCAGCATCGCGAACGATCCCACAGTCGATCCGGTATCCCGGCGCGCCGCAGCGGCGCAGCTTCAGCAGATCCAGGGTGGCATCCCGCCGCAGTCCGTCGCAGACGCGCGGACGAACGGCGTGCAGACTGGCCCCGCACTCGGCCAGGGCCAAGGGGCGGTCAACGCCCAGGACGAGCTTTCGAAGAGCTGGGCCCAGCAGCAGCAGGCTCACGCCGCAGCGCAAACCAACATCGGCCTGCTGCAATCGGTGAAGGGCTTGGCCGACAGCGCGATCACCGGGTACGAGCCTGACCGCCGCATGCTACTCGCGCAGCTAGGCGCCTACGCTGGGCTGCCGGGCCAGATCAATGCGGCGACATCGACAGATTTGCTCAACAAGTTTTCGGCGCAACTGATCGGCAATCTGTCGCAGAAGGGCATGAATACCGACGCCGCGCGCGAGATCGTCCAGGCCGGTACCCCGAACTCGCACATGCAGCCCCAGGCCATCAAGGACGCCGTCGACGGCCTCATTGCACGCGAGAAGATGACCCAGGCGCGTACCGGCGTGCTCCAGCCGTACGCGCTCAATCGCGACCCCGCGGGCTTCCAGGCCACGGCGAACCGCTTCGACGCGATCGCCGATCCGCGCCTCTGGCAGATGCGCAGCATGACGCCCCAGCAGCTGCAGGCGTTCACGGCCAAGATGCCCGCAGGCGATGCGCAGCAGCTGATGCAGAAGTACCAAGCCGCCAGCCAGATGGGAGCATTCCAGTGAGCGACCCGATCCTCGACGCACTCAACGCCGCCGCGCAGCAGGGTGCGGCATCAGCGCCTGGTCAGCCCGGCTCGGCGCCGAGTGGTAGCGCGCCCGCGCCGCAGGCCGACGCGGTGCTGTCCGCACTTCAGCAACGCGCGGCGCAACCGGATCCGGCGCCCGTCGTGCCTCCGTCGTCCCGCGGATTTCTTGACCAGGTGGGGGATTTCTGGGACGCGGCGACGCATCACCTCAGCATGTTCCCGGCAGGGCTCGCGCAGACGGCGGCGCACTCGCAATCGGGAATGTTCGACTCCTTCGGGCCGCTGGTGCCGCAGTTCATGAAAGACGGCATGCACGGCATGACCAGCTACCTTGACCAGCAGATCGCGCAGCGCGAGGCCGCGTATCAGAAGGCGACCCCCAACAGCCCCGGGGCGTACGCTGGCGCGGCCGTAGGATCGGCTGCGCCGTTTTTCATGGGTGGCTATGGCGCGAAACTTCAGGAGGCTGGAAACGCCGTTGCGGCGCGCGTGGCGCCCGTGTTGCCCACCGCAGCTCAGAAGCTCGGCGCCAAGCTCGTGTCCGGTGCGACGCAGGGCGCGATCGCCGGCGGCGCGCAGCCGGTTGCGCAGGGCGCCGACGACAGCGCGCCATCGCTCTCCGACCTGGTCGCACCTGAGCCGCCACAGCAAGGCAGCTTCTGGGAACAGAAGGCCAACCAGGTCGGCCTGGGCGCCGCGTTCGGCGCCGCAGTGCCTGCGGTGACGGTACCGATTGGCGCAGCGTGGAATGCCGGCAAGACCGCGGTCACGAACTCGCCGATCCTGAATCCCTCGGGCTACGCCGCGCGCCAGCTCGCCATCCAGCTCGGTGCCCGAGCGCCGGCGGTTGCGAATGACCTCGCCAACGCTCCGACCTACGTGCCGGGCAGCGTGCCCACCTCCGCGCAGGCCGGCGCGGACCCACGTCTGGTCATGATGGAGAAGGCGCTCGCCAACAACAGCCCCGAGTTCAAGGCGGCGCTGGCCGCGCGCGAGAACGCCAACAATGCCGCGCGGCTGCAGGCCGTTGGCCAAGTCGCCCAGACGCCAGCAGCGTTGCAAGCGGCGATCGATCAGCGCGCTGCCGTGACGGGCCCAATGCGAGACTTCGCGGTCACCAACGGCAACCCCGTTCCGGTGGAAGGCGTGCAGGGCGCGCTCTCGTCGCTTGCCAACGGCTCGCTCGGCGTGCGGCCAACGATCGGAGGTGCGGCGACCGGCATGCGCTCGGCCGTCGACGACATGACCACCGTGACGCCTCCGAATACGCTCACGAACACGCCTGGCAGCGCGACCGCGCCTCCTGCGATGCTCGACGCACTACGCCAGAACGCCAACGACTACCTGTCGAAGTATGCGCCGCAGGGTTTCGTCGGCACGC
>FSZS01000308.1_pt1 | contig 9395 bp, 10 predicted proteins | sample 1638881 | NCBI WGS metagenome assembly FSZS01 (sample SAMEA3914813, study PRJEB12502) | metagenome | biome: forest; material: soil | place: Canada | collected 2011-07-07 | depth 0.3 m
ACAGTAGGTTGCTCTCCGACCGCGTCGTCTGTCTGCGCGTGAACCGCAACCGCTCCCTCGAGAGGAAGCGTCATGCGCCTGCAGATTGACCCCAATAAAACTACCAGGGCCGTCCAGGGGAACAAGAGCCGGCTGGAGCAGCGCATCGAGCGCCTTCTGCTTGAAATGAGTAACACTGTGGCCAGCATCGGTGCGGACCAGTGGCGAGATCAACTGACGCTTCTGCTGTCTCATCCCAAGCCTCCAAAGGGGCTGGAACCTTTCCACGAGGCGATGCGCGCCGCGATTGCCAGACCACGACGCGACGAGCAATTCGTTGACCGCGTATTGGAGGCGGTTGCCGCTTCCGAGCGATATCGTCGACTCGACGACTACCTCGAGCCGATTCGCCTTGCGCTCCTCTCCTTCGTGAGTAGCGTCTCGAGCAGGCCGAGCGTGATCATGTCGACGGTTGGAAGGCTGCTCAGACATTCGGCCGCCAAGCTCCCACTTCAGATGTCCTGCTGGACGTTGGAGCCGCACGTTCAATCGCGGCAGAGCGAGAAGAAACATGTTCGATATGCGCAGGTTGACGTCGCCGGCGCAGTGCAGCGCGCCGTCAACGTCCTGCTCGAGGAGCGCGCCACCGGTTCAGCAGCCTTCGCAACGTGGAGCTATGAAGACCTCCTGAGCGGACTGAAGGCGCTGTGGCTGGCGTACACCTATTGCAGCGTCGGCACCGCAAGCTCAGTTTGTCTGAACACAGAGGCCTTGCGCAGCGACTTCGGTCGCTGCGGCGCTCCCCTCTGGAAGCAACTGGACACGTTGATCGAAAAAACCTCCCGCATGACTGGCGAGTGGGCGGCACTGAATACGCGCGCGGATTTTGCGCGCCTGACCCTCTCGGTGGGCACCGCTCGCGATGAGGATACGTGGGCGGCGGAGGATGAAGATCAGCTGCCTGAAGCTTCGCTGAGTGGCCTCACACATATCGTCTGCCGAAGCGCTATTCCTGCCAGCAGCGAAAAATATGACAAGGAGGAGATTGAGCGACATCGTTTGCTGGAGAAGCCTCTTGAGTTGGCGGCGATGCCATCAACGACGTCTCTGCTGCGTTCGACGGATCAGCTGCTCAGTGAATTCCCATGGGCTGCCGCAGCGATTCATATCATCTTCGATGACCTACTGGGGCGAGCAAATCTCGGTGTCCAAGATATCACGATGCCGGCGACCCTGTTGATCGGCCTACCCGGTGCTGGCAAATCTCGTCTCGCACGACGAATTGCGGAGGAGTTGGGGCTTCCTCGCCTTGACGTGAGTCTGAGTGGAACGTCCGACACCAAACTTCTTGCCGGAACTAGTCGCGGCTGGGCTTCCGGCAGGCCGAGCGACTTGGCCAGTTTGATGGTGCGGGAAGAGACTGCCTCTGCATTGGTGATGCTCGACGAGATCGACAAGGCCCACGATGGGCATCGCGAAGGAGGTGGAATTGCAGCCTATTTGCTGCCGCTTCTTGAGCCTGAGACTGCATGCCGACACTACGACAGCTTCCTCAAGACGGAATGCGACTTCTCGAAGGTGAGTTGGCTTTGCACAGCCAATACCTTGAGGGGTCTCTCCAAGCCGTTGCAGTCGCGTCTTCGTATCGTCTTGGTACCGCAGCCACGACGCGAAGACCTGCCAAGTGTATGCGCTGCCGTCATCGCCGATCTCGAGCAGCGTTGGCAGGTGCCGACAGGCACCATCCCATCGGTGGCAGAACTGGCTTTCGATATGGCCCGACTTACCAGCGCGCGCCAAGCCCGTGCTGCAACCGAAGCGGCGGTCTCTTTGTGGGCGCGATCTGTCGTTCGCCACTAGGGTTCGGACCATGTGCCAAGGACTCCCACTGCCCCGCATGCGGGCCCTAGCAGGCCGCTGAAATACCGTTCTGCCGCGGATGCGTGATCGAGGTCTTAAGGTCAGGGCCGCGGGTGCGACCTGGACGGAGCGTGGCCTGAAGCCGCGTTGGCTCACAGAGGAACTGGCGCCCGCAAGTAGATCAGCGACCTCGCCATCTAAGGCGCTATCGGAAATTATCGGTGGGATGCGTAATTACGCATCGCGCAGATAATTGCACCGGTGGATGGCGTCCGCGAATGCGCGCAGCTCTGCCTCGAATACCGCCTGCTCCGCAGCATCGGTCCGCCCGACTTGCGTCACCAGGTATCGAAGGGCGGCCGAGTCCTGGGTGACCGGCGAAGCGCCTGCTACTGGACACAAAACCAGCCCCACCATAGGCGCCCCGCAAAGTGCGAACTGACCCCAAAAAGGCCTGCAGCAGGCGCTCCGCGCGCGCGGGGTCGCCGTTCGTGACGCGCGCCATCGAGCGCGACGCGATCTCCATCACCGCGACGGCTGGCAGTGCGTCGGCCGACGCATTGGCCGGCCGGGCCCGCACGACGTCGCGAAGTCGAGCGCCCAAACGCGCGCTGGCGGCGTCCTCGCCGAAGCCCGCGGGAATGCGCGCCTGGATCGTGAGTGAGCGTGATTCGAGCCGGGAGAACTCGTCGCGCGCCTGCCTGGCTTGCGATGCAAGGTCAGGCTGCCGCGACAGCATCCGAGTGGCGTCGAGGACGGCCGCCACGCCGGGCGCCAGCGCGGCCAGCTCCGCCTGCACGGAGGCATCGATCTCGCCGTTCTCGCCGCGCAAGCGCGCCATGGCCGCGGACTGCCGGGTGTACAGCGTCTCCTTCGCATCGGCCAGGCAGGCGCGTCGAAACTCATCGTCCTCCGCACGCTGTTCGAGCGCGAGTACCGACGCCATAACGGGTTGCAACGCCGCCGTGCTCGCGCCCGCTGCAAGGGCTGTTCGCGCGCTCGCGGCACGCGACTCTACGGCCGCCAAGGCCGCACCTGCCTGTCGATGGCGCTGCAGCGTGGCCTGGGTCGAACCGGCGTCGGGACGCGCATCGCGAGCCTGGGTGCGCGCGATCTCCAGCACGACCTGTGCATCATCGTGGTGTCGTTCCAGTCGATCGAGGTCGGGCGCCACCACCTGCGCCACGTCGGCATGCCTGTTCCCGGCGTCACCAATGGCGGCCTTCTCGATCAAGGGCCGCGGTGCCAGCCAGGGCACGGCGGACGTGGCGAGCCGGTTGGGCAGCGATCGCGCGGGGCGCTCCCACACACCCGGCGGCGACGCGGCAAGCCGATCGCGCAGCTCCTTCGCGTCCTGCGTCGCAGAGTCGCGGTCGTCGACATCGACGCGCGATGGCTGAGGCCAGGCACGCACGGGTCGCTCAGTCACGCTGCCGATGCCGGGTACGACGGCGGAAACGTCGACTTCGCGCGCCAGGAAGGTCGCCTTGAGACGACCCAATGCACTGCGGGGGCGCGCCGGGCTGTGCAGTGACCCGACGCGGGAGCATCGACGAGTCGACGGACGGTGCGGGATCGCGGGGGCTATGCCGGGCGGACAGTGTCTGCACTGTCGGGGAACGCGCCGTGGCGGACAGCGGGTCGCTCGAGGACACTGGCGTGCGTAGAAGCCATTTTCCGGGGATTCGCATTGGCAAGTCGCGAGCGCTGAGAATCACGCGAAGGATGTCGATCGAACGCACCTTACGGTTCGGCCCCTGCAGCGTGAACGAACGTATTCGCGGTTCGATATTCGAGAGCACCCGGGCGCTGGCGCACGGATACCCAGTCGGTTAGCATGGCCGCTCCCTTGAAGTGACCAGATTGCCGCGGTCTGCCTTGCCCACCAGACACAACGCCGACCGTGGTCACCATATTTCGAAGATGAAACGCCCGGTGACGAACTGGGTAGAGTACGACGCGGGATTGCGCCGGTCGCCCAGGAGTAGCTGCAGCAAACGGAGCTACGAGCAGTCAAGTTCGCAGCGCCAGAGGCGCCACCTGGGATCGTACGGAAAAGGGCATACTCGTCCTGCTTCGCTTCAGCGCAAATAGCGCCACTCACCACTGCAAAGCGCCCTATTTCGGGTAGTTAATGTCGAGCCAACGGATGTCGGGCGCTGCGTAGTTGCTGAAGAATTTCCTGCAGTAGCCACCCGGCTCCATCACACTGGTCGATTGCGGATATTGGTCGATCGGCGGCGTGTAGCGGTTGCCTGCGACGACGCAATACGCGGCACCTCCACCGCTGTCGAGCTCGTGCCCCATCCCCAGAACATGCCCGAATTCGTGGGCTACCAGGTGCTGAAGAAAATCACCGAAGGTGATTTGGTGCCCATCGGGCTCCACGACATCCAGGTGATAGATCGAGTGCGACCAGTCCGCGTTGATCTTAGTAAAATTGAGATAGGTCACAGCGAAGCGCGCCATCCTATCGGTGGAATTGCAGTTGCCGGGAATCAGCGCGCCGTGGCCGTCCGAACACGGCAGATATTGACCTGCCACGTAGCTGTAGGTTGTCGTGAATGCGGGGTAGTACCGGACGTCGTTCACGTCAGTGATCTCACCCCAGTCCGCCACCACGAGCGCATAGTCTCCTCGCCCTGCAGCATCGTCAAAATAGGGTGCACCCAGGCCCGAGATCGGCGAGGCCGTGAAGTTGATGCGGCCCGCGAGGGTCTGGGCGACCGGGCCGAAGTAGGGTTGGAACTCAGCCATCAGGTTCTGCAGGTCCTGCATGGACGCCGTGGACGCGCCTTGAGGAGGCTGCACATACGTGCGCACACCCACATTCCTGTACTTGAAGCGATAGTTCAGATCGGACGGGCCGGTGCCGAGTACAACCGCGCCTGCGGACGTGCAGAGCATGCTTGCGAGCAATGCGGTCGAAAGAAGGGGCTGGATTCGCATGGGTACTCCCTGAAGTTGGTTTGGCCGTGAGTATCGAAGACTTGAGGGCGATCGTTGGGTGTCACGCTAGGGATTGGGGCCATTCTCTTTTCTGGTCCGGCGCGGGCGCCGCGGCATGCGGAGTTCGTTCGCCATCTCAATATCAGGTTAGCTGCGAGTGGACACGCGCCGTAGTGGAGGTCGAGGCGGGCCAGCGAAATCGCGTTCTAGACGCGCGCCTGTTGCGGCCGACGTCGAAGTGAGCCAGCGCGCCGACCTTTGACTGCGCCACGCGTCTAGCCCTGACGCCCACCTGGCATCGACGCCGATGCCTCGGTGCCGACAGTCGAATGCAGAAATTGTTCGTCGTGAGAGGCGAGAGACAGGTACGGCACGGGGTATATATAGAGACTTTGCAAATGTGTTCTCAGGCGAAACCCCTAATCGACACAACGTTTGTCGGGGACCCGCGGTCAGTTCGGGCGCGTTGACCTTTGATCATGATGCAATCGTCTCTAGTAGCTTGGAAGACTCGGTGAATTGCTCAGGCTGTGGTGGACTTCAGGTGCGCCCCTGCCGGGATCTCGCCGTCCTTCAGGTAGCGCCACAGCGCGATGGCCAAGCGCCTGGCCAAGGCTACGATTCCCACACGCCGCATGCGTCCGCCCGAAGCCGCGAAGCGCCGGTTGAACCAGAGTGTCAGCTCGCTGTCGGGCTGCAAGCGCAACCAACTCCATGCCTGTTCCACCAGCAACGCTCGTACTCGCCGGTTGCCCGCCTTGCTGATGCCTTGCTCGCGTTCGATGCTGCCGCTCGCGTGCGGCGTCGGCACCAACCCCAGGCTGCTCGCCAGCTCGCGTCTGTTGGCGAAGTGCCGCCAGCCGATTGTTGGCGGTGCGAACGAACAACGGCAAGATCTATGCGAGCGAAATTGAAGGTAGCTCGCTCGCCGTTAGAGCCATGAGCGTCTGCCTGGTGTTCTGCGGAATTCTGCTGCTTCCGTTTTTTGGGGTAGGGCTCGTCCTTTTCTGGTGGGCGTGGAAAGCGTGGCAGGCGCAGAGACTAGTGAACTCAGCTCGAAGGCACGTTCGTTCCCTCCAGAACGCCGTCTTTGTATAGATCTCGTAGTCGACCACTTAGCAGAGATGGTCCGATGCGGGGTTCTAGGCAGAGGCCCACAGGGCCTTGCTACATTCCCAGGTCGGGCCGAGACAGGCGCCTCCACCCAGCCGCCAAGCTTGGTTCGTGCGACGTCGCAACCATGCCGCCGGCTCGTCCGCCTCTACGCCGTCTTTCGAGAAGTTGGCGACCAGATTTGGCCCTAGCTTGGAGGCGCAAGACTCTCGACCCTGTGGATCATGATCGCCACCAGCAGTTCCTCGCCCTCCTCAAGGATCTGCCTCCAGTCATTCGGCAGTCCTGCCAGCATCTGCCGATCCGTCAACACAGTGCGACCGCCGTCGCAGGCAGCTTGGATGGTCGCGCCGGAAGTGGCGGCTGAATGCGACGGTAGCGCTCCAAGCGCTCGACGAACTCTTGATGTCGCGCTCAGCGATGTCCGTCTCGGCCTCGCGATCCGTTGACCAACACCGCGCCATCGAATAAGCCGCGCGCGCCCAAGTGTGGGGGTTTATACCAATCTCGACTTGCGTGGCCGATATTCCGCCTATGCCACCAAGCATGGCCAAGTGATTGGCCACTCCCTCTTTCGGGGGAAAATGCTCGACAACGCTAGGGATGGCGACGGCCTGCTCATCCTTGCATTATCTGAGCGCCCAATTTCGGGTTTAGGGGGAAAACTATGATGAAGTATTTGACCAAGAAATCCTTGGTACTTGGAATCCTGACCTTGGCTGCTGCGAGCGCGTATGCGCAACTCGCCTGCACTGGCTGTGTCTGCGTTTCTGATGGCAAGGGCGGTGCGTGGTGTCACTGCGATCACTGCGAGAAGCAGGACCTGCAGACGAAGTGATTGGCCAGGGCTGGATGCACGATCGCGAGGCATCCACCCCTGTTGGAGGAAGATGATGGCGGCATGTCAGTTTGGGGAAACTGCCATCAGCATACCGGCGGCTTCGGCTATTTGCGCGGCTTGAGCAGGTAGTCAGCCTAGAAGGCTCCGTTCAAATCGCCACATTTGGTCGTTCGTGCAGGGTTCAGTGGCGGCGACGGGCTCGCCGTCTCACTTATTGTTTCGCCAAATGATACATGAGCATCTATTGATGCGCAAACTCACATGAACAGAATAGTTCGACAACTCAGCGCAGGTATTCTAATATTCGCGATACTCGCAACGGCAACGCTCGCGATCGAGTACAGTGAATATCAGCGGTTAGAGTTTGAATCTGAGATGCACGCGCATCATCTTGATCGCGTTCTGGTGATTCGAGCCGTGCCAAACGAAAATGAACTCAGTGATGAACGCGCTCGGGAACTGATGGCATTCTCGCCGCGCATCGACGACGGTGCGGCTGCAATGATTCAAGAGCCCGGTGCGTCCCAACTCGCGCGCGCCCCCTTCTTCGAAAGTGCATTTGCCCTGCTCAGCTCAAGTTGGGAGCTGCGTCTTCCCAATACAAAGGCTTTCGACGTCACGCTGCTGAATGGAAGCCAAACGTTTGCAACCACTTTCGCCGTGAACCACCTTGATCAGGCAGGAGGCTTCAAGCCAACCCGAAGCCTTTACGATTTACTCGGGCAACAGATGTTTGGCGAAGCTCGTCTCGGGGTCTCCAGAGGGGTCTACGATTCGCTGGCACCCATGCTCAAAGGGCACCTGACGTACGACGAAGCCTCGTTCCCGGTCTTCATCTCGAAAGACATATTGGATCTACCAGCCGGCCTGCCACTATTTCAAGAGGCCGTGTTCACCAGCGATCCACTTCCCAAGGTGAACTTGAACGGCTTGCGCAGGATTCCCTCGCTGCAACTGTTCGTCCTCGTGAAAGAGGGCCAGGACATGACTCAAGCGGCCGAATCATTGCGCGCGTTCGCCAAGGAAGCGACAGCGGCACAGCCCTATAGCAAGCTGGTAGTGAACTCCATCAGCGAGCTCATGCTGGAGCAGCAGGGTGGGACAGTGGCCAAGTTCTGGAATGCTAACCAGGAGCTTTGCAGCCTCATCCTGGCGCTGGTCATCGCGGCAGCGGTATTGGGCCCTTTTGTCCGAATCGGACTGCACGAAGGCCAGGTTCAGATACTCAATGGGGCCGAAGTCAGCACCGCGTTGAAGCGCAAGGTGGCGCCGGTACTGCGCGCTTCCTGCCTGTCAGCGTTGGCTGCGGCAGTGCTCGGGGCGCTGCTCGCAGCGCATTTAGGTAGCTTCGTGCCGCTCGCCTCCGGCGTCTCCGGATTGTTCGCCGGAGAACTCGTGGTCTGCGCCCTGGTGTGGATTATCTGCCGCCAGAAGCTGCGCGCGTTCGAATTCGCCGTGTGAGTGCGATGCGCAGCTCGAACTTCCCTCGGTCCTGCATCGCACTGGGCGCCTTGGCCACGCTGGCTCTCCTCGAGGCCTGCCGCACCGAAGCACCCGCCCCCTCCGCCCCTCCGAACGCGCAAGCAGCGGCGCCGAAGTTTGCGGCCCAGGGAAGGTCGCTGGCACGGGCGACATGCACGTTGAAGCCGTCCAGGATGGTGAAACTCAAGGCGCGTATCGGCGGTGAGATCGCGTCGGTCAGCGTTGTGCAAGGGGATCGCGTGGCAGTCGGCCAAGTGCTCGCGACCATGGATATCCGCGATCTCCAGATCAAACTGGAACGAGCGTCCATCGACTCCGCCCGCATCAGCGAGAAGTTGGAGTGGATCCGCTACCAGGTGACGCGTGCGCAGAAGATCGTGGAGGCTGCGACGGTCCATAACCCTGCCGGCCAGGGGTACGTGCCGCAGTATGGGGCGGAAATGTCGGCGCTTCACGACCGCAACCACGAGCTCAGCGAAGCCGAATCGTCCTACAAGGCCGCGCAGATCGACATCGAGGAGATCAAGCAGCAGATCGACAAGTCAAAGGTACGGGCCCCCATGCAAGGCATCGTGCTTTCGAGGTTTGCGGAGCCCGGCATGATCGTAGGCTCCGGCAGCGAGAGCTACGCGGGTGGTGATGTGCTGTTCGAGGTGGCGGATCCTTCCTCGATGAACTCGCTATGCGTGATCCGCGAGGCAGAATCCACGTCCCTGCGCCAGGGCGACGCAGTTGACTTGATCCTGGACGGCCACGAAGGAACTTCGTTGGCCGCCAGAATCGAGACGGTGGCGCCGCTCATCGTGAATGACGCCGGAATATCCAGGCGCGAATTCGTTCTGCAATTTGACGCGCGCAAGGCGCCGTTCCCATTGGTATCAGGCATGAATGGCATTGCCAGGATCGAGGCTGAATGATGATCAGGATCTCAGAACTGTCGGTCGTCTACCCGGGCAAGCGGCCACTCCAAGCACTGTCGAATATCACACTGTCCCTGGCGCAAGGCGAAAAGGTGGCCCTGATGGGCGTCAGCGGTTGCGGCAAGTCCACGCTCTTGAATGTGATTGCCGGGCTAATCTTACTGTGTCAATAAAAACATGGCACTATACGCATCTCTTCATTCTTCACGTGAGGAACGATGGGTGCAAGCGAGCGGTTTGATCGGTACATG
>FSZS01000463.1_pt1 | contig 9257 bp, 6 predicted proteins | sample 1638881 | NCBI WGS metagenome assembly FSZS01 (sample SAMEA3914813, study PRJEB12502) | metagenome | biome: forest; material: soil | place: Canada | collected 2011-07-07 | depth 0.3 m
ACCTTCAACCTGGCGCTGCTGTACGACCAGGGTCCGATCTCTGCTCGCGTTGCCTACAACTGGCGCTCGAAGTACCTGGAGGCCACCAACGTCAACGGGACCCAAGGCACCGACGGCACGGATCCCAACAATCCGGCCGTGCACAACCTGGCCTGGGGCCTGCCGACCTGGGCGGGCAGCTATGGCGAACTGGATGCGGGCATTTTCTACAAGTTCGACGACCACTTCACGATCGGCCTGGAAGGGACCAACCTGACCGACTCGACGTACAAGCAGTTGATGCAACAGCACATCGGCATGAAGGGTCGCGCCTGGTTCACGTCGGGCCCGAGCTACAACGCCCAACTGCGCTACACGTTCTGACATGTGGACGAGCACCAGGCCTCCCGCCCGCGATCCCGGATTCTCGCGCGGGACGACACGGTCACGGAGGAGCCGACGGCCATCAACCATCGCCCACTCCGTCGCCTGCCGTTTCCCGCGAATTCATTGCACATCAACATTTCGTCGCACGACATCTAAAAACCCGAGCTGGTGCGTTCGATGAGACTCTTTCAAAGAAGGCCATTTCGACGCTGCAGGCAAGCGGGTGCCCGAACGCAACTGGAACGGCGACCAGATCGACCGGCGCCTGTGCCTGACGGCCCACCCGGTGATTTTCAAGGTGCGACCGGGGCGCCTCTGATTCGCCGCGCGCAACCCCTGCCCGCGACCGACCCGGTTCAACCGAGAGGCCCGGTGCAGATGCGCACGCGGGCGGATCCAGGTGGAGACATGAAGTGATCCAGCGCCGTCTATTCATACAGCGAGCCGGGGCCTGCGGCCTGCTCGGCACGGGTCTGCCCGTCTCCTTCGGCGCGACTCCGGTGGACGCATCCGATGCCGGCGAACCCTACACTTGGAAGAGCGTCCCGTTCGGAGGTGGCGGCTTCATCGACGGGCTCGTGTTCCATCCGGGCGAGAAAGGCCTGCTGTACGCGCGCACCGACATCGGAGGCGCCTACCGCTTCGAGACGGCGACGAAGTCGTGGACGCCGCTGCTGGACGAGTTGTCGAAGTCGCAGGCGGACCTGTCGGGCGTGTTGAGCCTAGCTGTCGACCCGAACGACGCGAATCGCGTCTACCTCGCCTGCGGCCTGTACCTGGGCGCGTGGGCGCGGAATGCCGCGCTCCTGGCCTCGAACGACCGTGGCGCCACCTGGCAGATCCACGAGTTGGGGATCAAGCTGGGAGGGAACTCGGCCGGTCGCGCCGCGGGTGAACGGCTGCAGGTGGATCCGAACAACGGCGAAATCCTGGTGCTTGGCACGACGCAGGACGGGCTGTTGATCAGCAACAATCGCGGCCATACGTTCACCCATCTCGAGTTCCCGGCCAGGCATGTATCGCTCGTGCTGTTCGACCCACGCAGCGGCATGGCAGGCAACCCGACGCAGACCCTCTGGGCCGGTGCGTTCGACAAGCCGGGCCTCTACGTGTCGCACGATGGCGGCAGCAGCTTTGTCCGCGAGCCCGGTACGCCGGCGCAGGCACCGCAGCGCGCCGCGCTCGGGTCCGACGGCACGCTCTACGTCACCTTCGCGCTCGGCGACAGCGAAATCGCGTGCAACCCCGGCTACGCGAAGTCGGGTAGCGTGTGGAAGCGCGATCCGGCCGGCTACTGGACGGACATCACGCCCGACAAGACGCCGGGCTTCGGCTGGTCGGGCATCGACGTGGACCGCCAGATGCCCGGCCGCCTGGTCGTCTCGACGATAGAGCGCTGGAGTGTCGGGGACGACGTGTTCATTTCCATCGACAACGGCGCGCACTGGAAGTCCGTCGGCGCGCACTCGCACCATGACGCGAGCGCTTACCCATGGCTGGTCAACTACATGCGCAGCGAGGACAAGATGGGCCACTGGCTGGCCGATATCAAGCTGGACCCGTTCAATGGCGAGCGCGCCGTCTATGGCACGGGCTACGGCCTGTGGCTCACCGACAACCTGGGGGCTGCGCTCAAGGGCGAGACGGTGAAGTGGGATTTCGCCGTCGCCAACCTCGAAGAGACCTCGACGCGGGACCTCAAGAGCCCGTCCGGCGGCGCGACCCTACTGGGAGCGATGGCCGACGTCGCCGGCGGTGCGTGGGACGACACGACGAAGACACCCGGTGCGGGCCTGTTCACACCGACGACTCAGACCAACCACTCGGTGGACTTTGCCGAGCTCAAGCCCGCCATCGTCGTGCGCACGGCGGACCAGATCGCCACCGGCGGCTGGTGGTCGGCCGACGGCTCGGTCACCTGGAAGCCGTTCGGCCCCTCGCCACGCCTGCTCAAGTCGGCCCAGGGTGCCGATCTGGGCGCCGGCAGCATCGCCGTCTCGGCCAACGGCACCTCGTTCGTCTGGGCGCCGGAGAAGCAGCAAGCGCTGTGCTCGCACGACCACGGCAAGTCATGGGTGCCGTCTGCCGGCTGGCCTGCCACGGCCGACGTCGAGCTGATCCCGGTGGCCGATCGCAAGGTGGATGGCGTGTTTTATGTGCTCGATCGTGACAACGGGCAGATCCTCCTCAGCGTCGACGGTGGCCTGAGCTTCCGCCCCGGCATCATCGGGCTGACCAAGGTGGCCAGTTGGCAGTCGGCCCAAATCCTCAGCGCCCCGGGCAACGTGCGCGACCTCTGGGTCGCGCTGCCCGATGTGCTACTGCACATGCCCAGCATCGACGAACCGGCGATCACGATCAAGAACGTGCTCGAACCCTGGAAGATCGCGCTCGGCAAGGCAGCCCCGGCGTCCGACTACCACAGCGTCTATGTCTGGGGCAAGCTGCTCATCAACGGCAATGCGGTCGAAGGCCTGTTCCGCTCGGACGATGCCGGAAAGACGTTCAAGCGCATCGACGACGACCGCCATCGCTATGGCCGGCTGAATTCGATGACGGGCGATCCTCTCGAGCACGGCACCGTCTATCTCGCTCCCGAAGGCCGCGGCGTCATCGTGGGCAAACCGCGCCAGGATGTCTGAATCATGACCTCTTTCCTACGCATCACCGCCTGTCTCGCCTTGCTCTCCAGCCTGTTCGCGATGGCGCCCGCCGGCGCACAGAAGTTCGACGAACTCGCCAAGACACCGCCGCTCGGCTGGAACAGCTGGAACAAGTTCGGCTGCGATGTCAGCGAGCAACTGATTCGCGAGACCGCCGACGCCATGGTGGCTTCGGGCCTTCGCGACGCCGGCTACCGCTACGTCAACATCGACGACTGCTGGCAAGGCGGCCGCGATGCGCACGGCGACCTCTACCCCGACGCGAAGCGCTTCCCCTCGGGCATCAAGGCGCTTGCAGATCGATTGCACGCCCAGGGCCTGAAGCTGGGCATCTATTCGGACGTCGGCAACAAGACCTGTGGCGGCTATCCTGCCAGCCGCGGCCACGAGTACCAGGACGCGCGCACCTTCGCGGCCTGGGGCGTCGACTACCTCAAGTACGACTGGTGCAACACCGAGGGAATGGATGCGGCGTCGTCATACACGACCATGCGCGATGCGCTGCACGCCACCGGCCGGCCCATCGTGTTCTCGATCTGCGAATGGGGCGACACCAAACCCTGGCTCTGGGCCGCCTCAGTGGGGCACTCATGGCGCACCACCGGCGACATCGCGCCGTGCTGGAATTGCGAGCAGGGCCACGGAAACTGGGCGTCGTTCGGCGTGCTGCGCATCGTCGACATGCAGGCCGCGATCCGCAAGTACTCGGGTCCCGGTCACTGGAACGACATGGACATGCTCGAGGTCGGCAACGGCCTCACCGAGGATGAGGACCGCGCGCACTTCACGCTTTGGTCCATGATGAATTCGCCGCTGATCGCCGGCAACGACTTGCGCAACATGAGCCCGACAGTGCGCGCCACGCTGGCCAACCGCGACGTCATCGCACTGGGCCAGGACCCGCTGGGCATCCAGGCCTTCAGGGCACTGGCCGAGGGCGAGCTCGAGGTCTGGGCCAAGCCCCTGGCACACGACGAATGGGCCGTGGCCTTCCTCAATCGCGGCGACGCGCCGCGCCACCTTGCCTTCGACTGGAATGGCCACGCGATCGGCGACGGCCTCAGCGGACGCACCTTCGCCACCGACAAGACAACTTTTCGCTGGACCGAGTTGTGGTCCAAGACAACGGGCAGCACCGCGCAAGCGCTGGACAGCAACCTGCCTCCTCACTCCGTTCTGGTCTACCGACTTCTGCCCGGCGCAGCGGTGTCGGCGCCCAAGGGCTCGTGACGTGAACCATCTCCTCACCATGAAGCCGAAGCGCGATGCGTTCGTCCGCGCCTTCTTGCCGACGCATACCGCCTGCTAGGGGGCCACTTTTCTCGAGCGGCTTGCGCAACCCTGAACCGATGCCCTGATACCCCTGGACGTTTCCTCCCGGGCCGTCCCTTGCCGATTCCCCGTACCTGAGTTCGAACCCGACATGTTCACGTATTCCAGCCGTTTCCCGTCCAGTTTCGTCTTCGGCGTCGCCGCCGCATGCGCCCAGATCGAGGGCGCTGCGTTCGAAGATGGCAAGGGCGAGTCCATTTGGGACCGCTTCTGCCGAAGCCCCGGCAAGGTTCACGGCGGCGACACGCTCGACCTCGCCTGCGACCACTACCACCGATTCGACGATGACTTCGCGTTGATGGCCTCCCTCGGCATCAAGAACTATCGCCTGTCGATCGCCTGGCCGCGCCTGTATCCGGAGGGTGACGGCCCCCTCAACCAGGCCGGCGTCGACTTCTACCACCGCATGTTCACCAGCATGGCACGCCACGGCATCAGGCCCTGGGTGACCCTGTTCCACTGGGACCTGCCGCAGGCGCTGGAGGATCGCGGCGGCTGGACGGCGCGCGGCACGGTGGATGCATTCGCCCGCTACGCGGACACCGTCGTCCAGGAGTACGGCGGCTTCGTCAAGGACTGGATCACCCTCAACGAGATCCGATGTTTCACCGTGCTGGCCTACGGCCAGGGCACGAAGGCGCCGGGCCGCACGGAGAGCGCGGCTGTCGTCAACCAGACCTTCCATCACGCGCTGCTGTGCCACGGCCATGGCGTGCGCGCCGTGCGCGCGCACGGCGGCCCCGGCGCGCGCGTAGGCCTGACCGACAACTGCGATGTCAGCGTCCCCGTCACCGAGACGCCGGCCGACATCGCCGCCGCACGCGCCTGGTTCATCGACAAGAACCTGCACGTGCTGGGCGCCATCCACGGCAAGGGGTATTCGGAGCGATACCTCCTGCGCACCGGCGCCGACGCGCCCACCGTGCTGGCGGGTGACTTCGACCTGATCGGCCTGCCCACCGATTTCCTCGGCCTCAACATCTACACGGCCACCTATGTGCGAGCTGGTCGCGACGGCCAGCCCTACGAGGCGCTCGACCTGCCCGCCAACTACCCGCGCGCCGACAGCCCGTGGCTCAACATCGTGCCGCAGGCAATCTACTGGGCAGCGCGCATGTGCCATGAGGAGTACGGGCACGGTTCCATCGTCATCACCGAGAATGGCTGCGGCTACAACGAGGAACGCATGGTCAACGGCGAGGTGCACGACCTGCATCGACGTGACTACCTGCGCAACCACCTGCGCGAAGTGCATCGCTGCATCGCCGACGGCGTTCCGATCAACGGCTATTTCCTCTGGTCCTTCATCGACAATTACGAATGGGAGGACGGCTACCAGCGGCGCTTCGGCATCGTGCACTGCGACTTCGAGACGCAGGTGCGCACGCCCAAGCTCTCCTCCCGCTATTACGCTGACGTGATGCGCACCCGCACGATTCTTTGAATTCACCCTGCCAATGGCCAAGCTCCCTGCCAAGCCCCCTGCCAAGTCCTCGCGAATCCGCCACGCCGCAACACTGGCGGACGTCGGCCGCGCCGCCGGGGTCTCTGTCATGGCGGCGTCGGCCGTCCTCAACGGCGCGAAGACCTCCTCACGCATCTCGGACGAGACGCGCCAGCGCATCCTGGCCGCGGCCGCGCAATTGAACTACCGCGCCAACGCCACCGCGCGGGCCCTCGTGGAGCGGCGCATGAACACGATCGGCGTCGCAACCACGCTGTCGCGCAACGAGCTGAACCAGTACTTCCTCGAGGTTTTCAACGGCTTGATCGAGGCTGCGGCCGAGGCCGGGCAGAACACCACCGTCTTCGCCGTACCCGACTGGAAGGACGGCGCCAGCCGCATCCCCGGCATCTGCGACAGCCGGATCGACGGGTTGATCCTGCTGGCACCGCTGCTCGGCGTCGAGGCCGCCAAGTACCTGCCCGACCACACGCCCATCGTCTCGGTGCACGCGAACAACGAACTCCCCAACGTGGTCAACCTCGAGTCCGACGAGGAGGCGGGCGCCTTCGAGATGGTGCGCCACATGCTGGGTCTGGGCCATCGCCGTATCTTGCATGTCGCCGGGCCGAGCGACTCGATCGGCGCGATGCGACGCATCTCGGGCTACCTGGGCGCGCATGCCGCAGCCGGGATAGAGCCGCCTGCCGGCTACATCATCAACGGCGAGTACACCAGCCATTCAGGCTCCCGCGAACTCGAGGCCTGGCTCACAGGCCACCGCGGCAGCGAACTGCCGCATGCAATCTTCGGCGGCAGCGATGCGATCGCCATCGGTTGTCTGGACGTGCTGGCCGACCGCGGCTACCGCACGCCGGCGGACATCTCGGTGGCGGGTTTCGACGGCAGCCTGCTCGCGCGCTCCGCCCATCTCGCCACCGTGCGCCAGCCGCTGCGCGAAATGGGCCAGCGCGCGGTCGGGCTGCTGGTCGAGCGCATCGAGGCAAAGCACCAAGGTACAAGCTGCCGGGTTCTGAACAACATCGTGCTTCCCACCGAAGTCGTCCTGGGTCGATCACTGGCCCCCCCGCGCAGCCACCCGCTGGCCATTTACTGATTTCGTCAACGTTCAGACCAAGTCCAGTCGCGCGACTTGATTTATCGATAAATAGTCAACCTAAAACATGCAACCTACCGCCGCGCCGGACCGCGTTCCCATGCCCCAGAAGGTGGGCTACGGTCTGGGCGCCGTCATCGACATGTGGGGACACTGGCTCTATCCATCGCTGGCGTTCCAGGTCTACAACGTGTTCCTGGGCATGGCGCCCGGGCTGATTTCCACGGCCCAGATGATCAAGATCATCATGGATGCTGCGTCCGACGCGGTGTTCGGCTGGCTCTCCGACAACACGCGCACGCGCTTCGGCCGCCGCCGGCCCTACATGCTGGCGGGCGGCATCCTCGCCGGCGTGGGCCTGCCGCTGATGTTCGCGGTCGGCAAGGGCTGGACCGACATGCAGTACTTCGCATTCATGCTGGTCTCGACGGCGCTGTATGTGCCGGCGATGAGCTGCTTCAACATGCCCTGGGTGAGCCTGGGCTCGGAGATGACGCCCGACTATCACGAGCGCACCAGCGTGATGTCGATCAGGAACGCGATCCAGAAGGTGCCGGAGCTGGGCCTGTTCTTCGCGGCCCAGGCCACCACACTGGCGATCTACAACAACGCCGCCGGCAGGCCCGACATCCTGCGGGGCGCCCAGATCTACTGCGCGGTGCTTGGTGCCGTGATGGTCGGCGTCACCCTCTTCATCTTCTCGCTGACTCGCGAGCGCTACTACGAGCGCCTTGTCAGCAACAAGCAGCAGAAGATTCCATTTTCCGACACCCTCTGGCGCACGCTGCGCTGCAAGCCGTTCCGCCAGATGCTGACGATGGCGCTCGCCTACGGCATCGGCACGGCGATGGTCAGCAGCCTCGGCTACTACGCCACCGTCTATTTCGTCTGCCATGGCGACGTCGGGCTCGGTTCCAGGTGGAACACCGCGATGGGCGTGTCGGGCATGGTGTTCGGCTTGCTCGGCATCCCGTTCTTCACGACCATCGCGCGCCGCTTCGGCAAGCCCAACGCGCTAGCGACGGTGTTCTCGCTGGCCATCTGCGCCTTCATGGGCGACTGGTGGTTCTACGACCCGGCGCGGCCTTACCTGCAGTTGCTCGCGTGCGGCTTCGTCGCTTTCACCGGCGCGGGCTTCTGGACGCTGCTGGGCTCGGTCGTCGCCGACGTCGTCGACTGCGACGAACTGGAGACAGGACAACGTCGCGAAGGCTCTTTCGCCGCTTGCCAGTCGTGGATCACCAAGGTGGGCATCGCACTCGGCGTCGGCGCCTCGGGCTGGATCCTCCAGTTCACCGGCTTCGACGCCAAGGTCCCGCAGCAGACCGAGCACTCGATCTTCATGATCCGAATCCTGCTCTCGGGCATCCCGATTCTGGGTCTGCTGGTCGCGCTGATCGCTGTGCTGCGCTTCCCGTTGACGGAAGGGCGGATGCACGAGATCCGAGCCGCGCTCGAAGCGCGCCGCGGCCCGGTGTGAGCTGGCCATGGACGGCACACCTTGCATGCGCGGCCACGTAATCAGGGGCATCCTGCTCCGCAAGGTCGCGATCCATGACCTGGTTGAAGGCCAGACCTGGCGGCGCAAGTTCACGTATCGCAGACTCGCGACCTGAAACCTCGAATACTTCCTCCTGTGTCGAACCCTATCGTCCGCTCCCCACTGACCTGGGTGCCCTCGCTCTACCTCGCAATGGGCCTGCCCAACGTGACCGTGGGCGTCGTCGCCGCGATCATCTTCAAGAATCTGGGCGTCTCCAACGAGGACATCGCTCTCTACACCTCGCAGATGTACCTGCCGTGGGTGCTCAAACCCGTATGGTCGCCGTTCCTCGAACCGTTCAAGACCAAACGCTGGTGGGTCATCAGCATGGAGTTCGTCATGATGGCCGCGCTGGGCTTGGTGGCGTTCTGCCTGCCGCTCGACGGCTTCTTCAGCGCCTCGATGGCCTTCTTCTGGATCGTGGGCTTCGCTTCCGCGACGCAGGACATCGTCGCCGACGGCGTGTTCATGACAACAATGCCCCTGCGCGACCAGGCGCGTTACGCCGGCCTGCAAGGCATGTGCTGGAACATGGGTGCGGTGATCGCCTCGGGGTTGCTGGTATCGCTCACCGGCTGGCTGCATAACCTCATGGCCTGGTCCTGGGTCCATTGCTGGATGCTCGTGATGACCGGCACCGCTCTGGCGATGGGGGGATTCGGGTTGTGGCACTTTCAGGTGCTGCCGCCGGGCGCACCGTCGGCGATGCAGGGCCAAGGCTTTCGCGCCGCCTTCCCGGCGCTGCGAGAATCATGGCTGACGTTCTTCCAGAAGCCGCACATCTGGATGATG